>Ga0197142_1000462_pt1 | contig 37352 bp, 35 predicted proteins | sample GBS60_MetaG_FD_148614 | JGI IMG/M metagenome (GOLD analysis project Ga0197142, IMG submission 148614) | Sediment microbial communities from Great Boiling Springs, Gerlach, Nevada, United States - GBS 60_MetaG | ecosystem: Environmental > Aquatic > Thermal springs > Hot (42-90C) > Sediment...
ATCTTGAAAATAGACTAATAACTAAAGGTTCAATTAAACTAAACAATACTATTTTTTCTGATTTTATTTCAAATTTATTTCAGGTTATTTCAAATATTTTAAATTTAAATATACCTGTTATTTTAAACTTAGAGACTATAGGAAGATGAAAGCTTATTTTAATCATTTTTTAGTTTTTTTTATTTTTATAAGAAAATCAATTTTTTTAATATTTATTAAAATTTTTTAAAATAAAATTTTAGATTATTTTAAAGCTAAATATATTTTTCAAAATTTATAATTCTTTCTACTGCTAATTTTGAACTAATAACTGCCATTGGTAGGCCTGCGCCGGGGATGGTTGAAGAACCTACATAAAAAACATTTTTAAAATTTTCGTCAAAATTTTTAGGTCTAAAATAACCAACTTGAAAAAAATTGTGAGATAGTCCTAGGCCACTGCCTTTATATAAATTAAACATACTTTGCCAATCTTCTGGAGTATAAACTATTTTCACCAAAATATCGTTTTTAATGTCTTTTCCAATCTTTTTAGAAAAATCGTTAATTATATTTTCAACTATAAAATCTTTATCTTCCCAGTTATTTTTAAAAATTAAATTTGGAACTGGACAAACAAAAACTAAAGATTCACAATTTTTAGGAGCAAGTTGAGGATTATTTTTAGATAAAACATTAACATAATAATAGGGCTTTTCTGGTATTTTTCCTTCTTTTATTATTTTTAGGCAATAATTTTTAAAATCATAACCTAGAAAATAATTATGATAATATAAATGATTTAATTTTCCTTTAATTCCCAAATAAATAGTTAAATATCCAGAGGTCCAATCCATTTTATTTAACTTTTCTAAACTGTACTTTTTATTTTTTAAAACTTTTCCTCTAAAATATGCAGCATCAGAATTAATTAAAAAAATATCAGCTTGCCATTTATTACCTTTTTGATCTATAAAATATTTAATTTTATTTCCTTCGCTAAAATAATCAACAATTTCAGTATTATAATAAAATTCAACTTTATGCTTTTCAAGTTCTTTTATTAAACCTTCAATTATTTTATACATTCCTCCTTCGATATAATAGTAACCATCATGTTGAAATTCTACATAAGAAAGTAAAGTATAAACTGAACTCGTATCCATAGGAGTTTTACCCAAAAAAAATGAAATCAAAGAAAAAATAATTTTTGCTTCTTCAGAATCGAAAGTATTTTTTATTTCTTGATAAAAACTTTTAAAAAGAAATGGGAAATATTTAGGATTTATTTTAAATAAAGAAATTAAATAGTCAATAATTGAATTATGGTTTTTTTGAATTATGTTATAAAATGTAACTTCAAAAAGATTTTTAGATCTTTTTAGATAATTTATTATTTTTGTCTCAAAATTTTTTTCAATATCTAAAAACTGATTTTTTAATTTTTTTATATCCTTATATAAAATAATTTTCTTTTTACCATCAAAATCTATTATTGATAATGGTTCAAGATCTTTATAAGTAAACGGTAATTTTATACCACAATCTTTTGCGAATTCTTCAAATACATATGACATACTAAAAAAACTAGGGCCTGTATCAAAGGTAAAGCCATTTTCTTTAATCTGATTCATCCTTCCTCCTGGTTTATAATATTTTTCTACAATTTTAACATCATAACCATTTTTTGCAAGCCTTAAAGCTGAAGCTAAACCTCCTATCCCTGAACCTACTATTAATATTTTTATTTTTTTACTCATATTTATAATATTATATTTAAAATTATTATTATAAAATACGATCTTTCCAAAATATTTTTCTACTCTTATTTGCTATATATGATCTAAAAATTATAAAAATTAAAGAGAAGTTATTTAGAGGTGAAAATACTAAATTTAAAATTATATTTTGTCTACTAGTTAAAGAAATAAAAAATATCTTTAGTAAAATTAAAAATAGCAAAAATAAAGATTTAAAATAAAAAATAAAAACAAAGGAAATAAATTCTATAAACCAAAAAACAAAAGCAAGAAGATAAGATTTAAAAAATATATAATTTATGAATCTTGAAAACCCATTAACAACTTCATAATAATTTTGATACATTCTACACGTTAATCTTCTATCTCCTACTAAACAACAAATTTTTTCGTTATTATTTTTTAAAAAACTAGCTATTTCTATATCTTCTGCTTTGCTTTCTTTAAATAATTTATGAGGTTGATACTTTAAATATGTTTCTTTTTTAAAGAACATAAATTGACCAATCGCAGCAGAAAAATGAAAGTCCTTGCTTCTTAAAACTAAATATAAAGGCAAAAGTGAAAGAAGAATATTGTAGATTATGGGTATAAATATCTTTTCTGAAAGACTAACCATTTTTTGAATAGGAAAAATAGAAATAAAAGAAATTTTTTCATCTTCAATAAAGCTAATGACATCTCTTATTAAATTATCTTTAATTCTTACGTCTGCATCTAAAAATAAAAAAAAATCTCCTTTTGCAACTTTAGCTAAATTATAGCAGGCAAAATTTTTACCAAACCACCCTTTTGGCAAATAATTAGAATTAATTAATTTTATTCTTTTATCTATCTTGATAAATTGTTCAACTACATCCTTTGTCTTATCAGTAGAGCAATCGTTGAAAATAATTATCTCAATATTTTTATAATTTTGATTAATTAAATCATTTAACAAGTTTCCTATATTTTTTTGTTCATTTCTAGCAGGTATAAGAACTGAAACTAAATTTCTTATATTTTTTTTAGAATTTGTGGAATTTGTTAGTCTTTTTAAATAAATATTGTTAAAGAAAAAATTTGATAAAACTATAATTGAAAAGATTAAATTAATAAATAAAACAAAATAAAATAAATAAATCATATTTAAAAACTAAGATTTAATATAATAAACTAATAATAAACAAAAAAATAATTTGAAGTAAGTAAATAAATAAACTTAAGTTATTTTCTATTTTTAAATTTAGAAATCTTAATAATGAATGAGTAGTTAAAGAAATAATAAACCAAGACAAGTAGTTTAATAAAGGTACATAACTTTCTTGCCAATACCATAAATTCATATAAGAAGCAACTCTTTCTAAAGAAATATCGTAAAAAAGCATTAACAAAGAACCTAAAAATATCTTTTGATAATTATTTATTTTAAAAATATCTGCTATGCAATATGTTAAATAAATTAAAAATATCCAATTTAATCCTATGATAATTGGAACATTAAAAAATTTTAGCCCTAAAGAATCTCCATAATAATAACTTCCAAATATTTTTCCTGTTTTGACTCCTAAGATTTCTATAAATAAAAAAATAAAAAATAATAAAATAAATAAAATAAAAGTTTTAATATTAAATCTATTTTTTTGAAATAAAACTAAAACTAAGAAATTAAAAAAAATTACTAAATAACTATATTTAAAAAATTCTTTATTATTATATAAAAATATCAATCCAAATAAATAAAATAAAAATAAAAATATTATCACAAAAATTTCTATTAATTTAAATTTTAAGAATATCATTTATATTAAATTAAGTTTATACTCTAGATAACATTTAAAAATCAAAAGAAATTTATTAAGATTAGATATTCTTATTCTTTTGTTAAAAATCTCTAAAGCAGAAGTTTTTTTTATTTTATTCAAAAGTTGATTATAAAAATTATAAGCAATCCAAACTGCTAATTTAGAATTGCTGGGTAATTTTCTTATTCCTATTCTCGCTTCTTTAAACTCTTTTTCTATTTCATAGATAATTTTATTTTTATCTTCCTCTTGAAAATTTGAAAAATCAATTTTGGGGAAATATTTTCTTTTTAAGATATAAACATCATAATTTAAATCCCTTAAAAAGTTTATTTTTTGAAAAGCAGATCCTAGTTTAATAGCATATTTTTTAAGTTCCTCATAGAGCTCATTTTGCTGTTTAGTAAAAACCCTAAGACACATAAGTCCTATCACCTCTGCTGAACCATATATATATTTTTGAAGCTCTTGATTTGAAATATATTCTTTTTTATACAAATCTTGTTTCATACTTTCTAAAAATGATCTAATTAAATCAATATCTATTCTATATTCTTTTACCGTTAAAATAAAAGAATTTAAAACAGGATTTGGGCTAATACCTCGTTTTAAAGATTTATAAACCTCCTCTTCAAAATCTTTTAAAATTTCTATTCGATTAAATTCCAAAAAACTATCAACTATTTCATCTGCTAGTCTTACAAAGCCATAAATGTTAAATATTGCTTGTCTGGTATTTTTTTCAAAAAATAAAGAACTTAGGTAAAAAGAGGTGCTATATTTTTTTATAAATAAATTGGTTAATTCAAATGAAAGTTGATTAAAAAAACTAACTTTCTCCATTATAAAATCAGAAATTTCTCTCAATAATAAAATAAGCCAATTCAATAAGATTACTTTTTGATTTTTTATCTCCTTTTATGTTTGAAATTTCTTTTATAGATTTATTTAGATATTTATTTGCCAAATTTCTTAATTTATTTTCTATTTCTAATCTTTTTAAAATTTTTACAATAAAATTTATATCTTCAGTATTTGCTTTTTTAGAACTAAGAATTGATATAATTCTTTCTTTTTCTTTTTTATTAGAAAATCTATAAGCTAGAATAATAGGAAGAGTCTTTTTCCCTTCAATTATATCATTTCCTACAGGTTTGCCAGTTTTTTCACTTTCACCTAAAACACCCAGTAAATCATCAATAATTTGAAAAGCAATTCCGAGGTACTTGCCATAATTTTTTAATTTTTTTAAATATTTCAATTCAGCGTCAACTATTAAACCACCTAAAAAACATGAGGTAGAAATTAAAGAGCTTGTTTTTTTGCTAATCATTAGAAAATAATCTTTCTTTGAAGGTATTTTGTAATTTTTAGAAAAATCAGAGTCTAAAGCCTGGCCTTCGCAAATTTCAATACAAGTTTGAAGTATATTTTTATTTATAGATAAAATTTTGTTATAATCAAAACCAAGGTCTTTGTTTTTTTCAGTTAAAAAGTTTAAAGCATAAATAAGTAAAAAATCTCCTCCTAAAATCCCATAATCTAATCCATATTTTTTATGAGCAGATGGTAAATGATGACGAAAATCAGAGTTATCCATAATATCATCGTGAATTAAAGTGAAATTATGAATCATTTCTATAGTAGCTGCTGTAGGTAAAGCCAGTTTATCTTCTAAACCAAAAAGTTCACCCGATTTTATAACTAAATATGGTCTTATTTTTTTACCACCACTTTTTAAATAATAAAACGCAGATTCATATAGATTTTTTAAATTATTATCAAATTCTAGATTATTAAAAATAAATTCATTAATCTTATTTGCTTTCTCTTTAATATCTAAAATTAAAGACTCAAAATTTTTATTATTTTTCATATTATTTAAAATTTATTTAAAAATTAAAATTAAAAACAACACTAAAAACCGTATGCAACCACCCTTATCTTAAATTATAATATAAAATATTTAAATTAAGATATACCATTTCAAGATGCATTATTCTGAAATAAAAAGAATAAAAGTTTTAAATAATAAAAATTTTAATAATGATGGAAAATACATTTTATATTATATGAGCAAAAGCATAAGAGAAGAATTTAACTATGCCTTAGAGTTTGCAGTTAAACTATCAAATGAATATCTAAAACCTCTGATTGTTTATTTCCCTATCACTGATTATTATAAATTTTCAAACTTAAGATACTACAAGTTTATGATAGAGGGAGTTATAAGAGCTAAAAAATTAATTGAAGAAAGAGGTATAAAATTCGTTATTGAAAAAACACAACAAGCACCCTATCAAAAAATAATCAAGAAACTTGAAGAAATATTTTGTCTAATTTTAGAAAAAGGTTATTTAAAATATCAAAGATATGTAAATAATTTATTAGCTGATAAAATAAATGCTTCTGTTTTTGAAATAGAAAATGACGTTGTTATTCCAATAGAATTAGTTTCAAAAAAACAGGAATCATATGCTAGAAATATTAGATCTAAGATATATGACTATCTAAATTTTTTCTTAAAACCAATAGTTAAATATGATCCAATTATAAAATCAAAAAATTATGAATTTAATTTTAATGAATTAAATTTTGAAAAAGTTGATGAATATTTAAATATCTTAGATATTGATAAATCAGTAAAACCAACCAATTACTTTATAGGTGGAGAAGATCAAGCAGACAAAAATTTAAAAATTTTTATAGAAAATAAAATATTTAAATATAAAAAATTAAGATCTGATCCTACTGTTGATTATCAATCTAATTTAAGTCCTTATTTACATTTTGGCCAGATTTCTCCAGTTAAAATATGTCTAGAAGTATTAAAAAATTATCCTTTAAAAGATGAAAATGTACAAAGTTTTTTTAATGAATTGATAGTTTGGAGAGAACTGGCAAGAAACTTTTGTTTTTACAATAAAGATTATAATCAGTATGAAGGAATACCTAATTGGGCTAAAAAAACTTTAGAAGAACATAAGAGTGATAAAAGAGAATATTTATACTCTTTAGAAGAATTTGAAAATGCAAAAACTCATGATAAATATTGGAATGCGGCCCAACTTGAAATGTTAAAAACAGGTAAAATGCATAATTATATGAGGATGTATTGGTGTAAAAAAATAATAGAGTGGACCATTGATCCAAAAGAGGCTTTTAATATCGCATGTTATTTAAATGATAAATATGAACTTGATGGGAGAGATCCAAACGGATATGCAGGTATATCCTGGTGTTTTGGATCTTTTGATAGAGCTTTTAAAGAAAGAAAAATTTTAGGAAAAGTCAGATATATGAGTTCTGAAGGCTTAAAAAGGAAATTCGAAATTAATAAATATATAGAAAAAGTTAATTCTTTATAGATTTTCAAATAAATTTATTTATAAAAAAACGATTATTCGAAAGGATTACTCTTGACTTTGCTTATTTTTTAAATCATTCTCTTTAATATAAACTTTACATTTTTTATTCGTACTTATACCAAAGAACTCGTAAAGACCACAGTAACCCATTAGTGAATTATAAATTAGCATTAAAGCAAAAATAAAAGCAATTAAACTAAAAATGATATTATAAGAAATAAAAACAAAAAAGCCTAGATAAAAAAGAAACAAAGATAATATAAGTCTTACTATTCTATCAACTGTTCCTAAATTTTTTTTCATTTAAGATTTTGTTTTTAAATCATTTTCGACTTAGAAAAAATAATGATAACATTGCTAATGCTAATCCTAAATCTCTAATCCCGCTTGGTTCAAAACCTAAAGAAAAGAATACAATTAAAAGAAGATGAATAAATCCTAAAAGTGAAAATAGTTTAATAAAAAATCCAGAAATTAAAGAAAGAAAAATTACTAAATCAAATATTCCATTAATAAAAACTATTTTAGATTTTAAAACTTCGCTTATATAAAAATTAAAAAATTTATCTGGTACAAAATATACCCATTTACTTTGATCTAAAATCTGATAAATCCCAAAATAAAGAAAAACTATTGCCAATCCTACACGTAAAATATAAACACCTAAATGCTCTCTTTTAAAAATAAATCTAATTAAAAAATGAAAAAATATTTTTATGATTCTTGAGGACAACATTGACAATCACAATTGCAAACTCCGCCTTCGTGTTCACAGCAATCACAATTACAATTTAAATTTTTATCTTCCATTTTAGTTTAAAAATTGTTAATTTATTAATTTCGACTTTATGATTTTATAAAATTTTTTTATATTAAAAATTTTAACTTTATTAATTTTTTAATTCACCAATTTTAAAATTTTTTAAAGTGTTTTCTGGTCTTTCTTCACCTTTATGAAATTGATAAAATACTTCTGTCCCATCTTTACCACAGATATTTAAAATTTTGTCAGAACCTCCTGGATGTTTATCAATCCAACTTGTTAAATCGTAAACTTTCCCTCTAATGATTGACCAACAGCTTTCTTTTGAATTGTTCTTTAAAACTTCATCTATCGAATAATATTTCAAACTTTCAACATTTTGTTTTTTATTAATCTTAGCAATAGCTTCTTGACATTTAATTTTATTTTCATTGAGTGTTTTGTAATACCAGTTATTAATTTGCTTTAATTGATAAACATAAGACTGTCTAACTTTTTTCCTTTCTTCGTTTGAAGTTGCTTTTTTAAAATTTACTCTAAATTCTTGGTTTATTTTAAGTCTTTTTTCCTTAAATTCATTTATTAATTTTTTATTTTCTAAATTTAAACAGTTTTGATATTCCTTTTTAGAATCCTCACTTAATTTGGTGTTTTGATAAAAAACAGAATCATTTTTAGCAAAAATAATTTGACTAAAGACAAAAAAACTTAGCAAGAAAAATCCCAAAATTGTTATTTCTTTAAAATTTGAATTTCTCATTCTTGAAAATAAATATTTAGTTTAATTCGACACAAAAATTTTACATTATAGTTTAAAATAGTTTAATTAAAAGTTAATTATTAAACACTATAATCCTATGTATTATAATACTATGATAAATATGATAAATATATTATATCTAAAAATATTAAATTTTTAAAAAATTTTAAAATTATAAAATTTTAACTAGTTAAAATAAATTTAAAAATAATTAAAATTAAAAAAATACTTAAAATATAATAATACTAAATTATTTTAACAATTTAAATATGACAAAAAGCTATTTTATTCTGTAATAACGCCATCAAATTCCTGAAAATTTTTTTCAGCTTCTTCCTTTGTTTTTCTTATTATCCCATCTTTATGATGAGGAGGGGCATATATAGTATAAAGCTTTAAATCTTCTGATTCGGAAATATTTATGACATTGTGTTCTATACCAGCAGGAACAATTATTACATCGTCATCTTCAACTTCATATTCTTTATCCCCAACAATCACTTTTCCATAACCTTCTTCAAATCTAAAAAATTGATCAACACCATGAATTTCTTTACCAATTTCTTCTCCCGGTTTTAAAGACATTACAACAAGTTGCATATAAGAGCTAGTATATAAAACCTTTCTAAAATTTTCATTCTTAATTGCTTCTTCTTCGATATTGGTATAAAAACCTTTTTTGTTCATTTTCATTTTTTAAATTTAATAACGACTAGAAAAGTTTTTTTATTTAAAATTTAATTCTTTTATTTTCTCAAAGGTATTCTCATCAAAAACAATTATACCTTATTTAGAAATTAAATATAAATAATCATCAATATAAACAGCTCTTTCAGGAGGCTTTAAGGTTGAGATTTCCTTAGATTTTATCTTTAGAAATGGGATAAAGATAAGAAGAATAACCGGGAATTTTAAGTTCTCCTGATAATTTAGAATTATAAGGGTTTGATAGATCTATAACATAAAATGGATCTATTTCTCTAAAAGTAACTAAATAGCCTTTATCTTCTATAAATCTCACAGCATATATCCTTTCACCCTTGCCTAAATCCGTGACAGAACTTATTATATTCAGATTTTCATCTAAAACATAAACATCATTTAAAGAAATAAAATATCTTTCTGAAAGTGAAGATATTAAAGAAGATATTGAAGATATTAAAACAGCAGCTGTCGGCTATTTCTTTCTCCAATTGTGACCGCAACCCTTAATTTTCCTTGATATTCATCTAAAGAAAATTGGTTTAAAACTATACCTGGAATTTCTCCAATTGCTTTAACATTTAAATCAGTTAAATCTATCTTTACCAGAAATGATTTATCATAATCTCTAATTTTAGATTTAAAGTAGTTAGTTAATCTATTTTGCAAATTTTTAATAACTGCTTCTTGATTTTGTTTTTTAATTGACCAAAGATAATTTTCAAACATAATATCTAATTTAACTAATTTAGAAATTTCATATAAATCTAAATCTTTCAGCATTATTGCTTTATCAACAATCTCTTGTGGCAAGATATCTTTTAAATTCTCAATTATAGCATTTATTAAAATTTCACTTTCTTTTATTTCATTTGGATAAGTTATGTATAAATTGTTATACGATACATAAACTATAGTATTTCCATACCAAGATGGATTTTCCAACAAAGATGTTTTTTGTAGAATTTCTTCACTTTCCGGATCTATAACAAAAATAGAAATAATCTTTTCAACTGGCGCAATAATAGGCTGGATATAAATATCTGAGCAACTTTATTTCTATTTTTTTTCTATTATCTAAAACAACAGGAACTATGGGGCAAGGGTTATTATAATCAAAATTTTGCTTGGTAATTAAATAAATTCTGTCTTTATAAACTCTGGAAGTCAGAAGTTGATCATTAAATTTCATCTCCCATTTTTTCTCAGGCTTCTCGGGGTTCCCTATATCATAACCTAGAATAACTCCATCTTGTTTTAAAATAACTAAAATGTCTTTTGACTTTATTAAATATAAATCGCCACCTTCTTTTATTTTTGATTTTTCCTTTAAGTTACTTAAGGGGAAAGCTTTTATTATTTTAGTGCTAGAAGTTGCGGTAGTTATTAAAGGATCAATCTCGACATCATAGTAGCCATAATCATATTTTATTGAGTAATATATATTTCCCCCATCTGTTTTTACTATATCTGCCTCATCAATTCCCTTAACTTGCACTGTAGTCTCAGAAAATCTTAAAGACTCAGGTATCCTAACCCCCAAAAACATACTCTGAGGTTCAAATGCCTGAGGTTGAGCGAGGGTAGTTATACCTTCCGATGATCTAAGTGCTTCCTTGGCTAAAGCACCCGGATATTTTCTTTCTGCTTCTTTTAAATAATCAAGCAATTCTTTTTTAGAAGAAAATTTTTTTACTGACCTAAGGGAAACTTTAGTTTTTTTGATCCTTTAATTAAAGTTTTTAATCTATCTATACCCAATCTAGTAAAATATCTACCGTTATGTTCGCCATACCAGTTTTATAGAAATTTTTAACTAAATCCACTGTTTGTTTATCATAAACACCGTTTGCCCATTTAAAGATTTATAACCTAAATCTTCAAGACATAATTGTAAATTTTTAATATATATTCTTTTCTCCAAACCTAACAGGTTTTAGTTTAGATAAATCACATTTTGTTTGAGCAAATACAAAATTAATAAAGAGACTTAAGATAAAAATTATAAAAAATAAGATTTTTCTTCTTTGCTACATTTTATTTTATTAAAAATTTAATTTTCATTAAAATTAACAGCTTATTTAATTATAAATCTTTTTTAAAAATAATTATTTTAATTTCTTAATTCTTTTTATAAATTTTCTTATTTTCTTATGTTTTTATTTTTTTTATTTTCTAAAAAACTTTTGTAAATTACAAGCTATTTTTTGCTCTTTTAATTTGATTTTACCTTAATTTTCTGCTATTTTTAGCTTTAAAAGTCTACTATTTTTAGCTTTAAAAGAATAATAAAGTCAAGTTTTATATTTTTCAAAAAGTCTTTTAAGAGCCACTATAAAAGAAGCTTTTCTTAAATCAATATTTAAATTTTCCTTTATTTGCCAAACTTCATTAAAAGATTTGTTTAAATATTTTTCCAATTCATTAAATACTTTTTCTTTGCTCCATTTTTCATTATTTAAATTTTGTAACATTTCAAAATAAGAAACAATCACGCCACCACTATTTGCCAAAATATCAGGAATAATAATTACTCCTTTTTTATTTAAAATTTTATCTGCTTCTTCGGTTAAAGGATTATTTGCCATTTCTAAAATTATTTTTGCTTTAATCTTATCTGCATTTTTTTGATTAATAACATTTTCCAATGCTGAGGGTATTAAAATATCAACATCAATCTCAAGAAGTTCTTCATTTAAAATATCTTTTCCTAATTTTGGATCACAAATGCTACCCACACAATAACAACCAGAAATCATTCCTTTTTCTTTTTTACATTTCATTACAAGTTCTGGATTAAACCCTTCTTTACTGTAAATTCCACCTTTGCTATCTGATAATGCAATTATTTTATATCCTCTTTGATATAAAAATTCTGCTAAATTATAACCAACATTGCCAAAACCTTGAATAGCTATAGTTAAGGGTTTTTTAATATTTAATTTTTGAACAATTTTTTCTAAAATAATTTCTCCTCCCTTGCCTGTTGCTTCTTCCCTACCTTCTGAACCATTATTTTCTATTGATTTTCCTGTAAAAGTTGCTTTAAGTTTCATATCTTTTGAATTAGAAATGTTTAAATATTCATCAACCATCCAATCTATAATTTTTGAATTAGTATTAACATCAGGTGCAGGAATATCTTTGGCTGGTCCAATAAAATCATAAATTTTTTTTACATATTCTTTTGATAAATTTTCCAATTCCCTTTCTGATAGAGTTTTTGGGTCTACTTTTATTCCTCCTTTTGCGCCACCAAGAGAAAGCCCAACTAAAGAACATTTTATTGTCATTAAAAAAGCTAAGGTTTTTATCTCATCTTCATTAACCTCTTTAAAATATCTTATACCCCCTTTATAGACTCCTAAAAAATTATTATGTTGGATTCTATAGCCTTCAAAAATTTCAAGTTCACCATTATCTTTTTTTAAAGGAATACGAACTTTAATTTCTCTTTGAGGTTTTTCTAAAATCTTAAATAACTCTTCAATTCTTTTATTATCATTAACTAAATTCTTAAATAAATCTTTAACCTCTAAAAATTTTTTAAAAGTATTTTCAAAGATCATGAAAATGATAATTATTTAAAATCTAAAATTTAAAAATTTTAAGATAGATAAAAAACTTTCAAAATTATATATTTATTTTAAAGCAAATTAATTTACTCTAAAATTTTTTTTGATTAATTTATTTTAGTTTTTTATTTTAGTTTTATTATTTTGATACCTAAAATTAAATAGTCTTTACTCTACTTTTTTAACTACCATCTTATTATTAAGAGCTTAAACTATGTAAAATTCATTGCCTCTTAAATAAAGAGAAATCTTATTATAGCTCATTTATATTAAGATAAAAAACTTTATTTTTAAACTTATCAATTGAAAAAATATTAAAAATAAAATTTTGTGTTATAAATAATAATAATTAATTTATTTAAGTTTTAAAGGGTTGATAAAATTAAAATTTTAATATTAGTCATGGAAATTCAAAAAACAAAAACAGTTATTAATTTCAGTAGTGCTTGGGGTTTGTGTGTTATTTTTTATTTTTTACTTAATTTTAGCAACCTATAGTCTTTATAAAGCAGTGTCAAATTATTTTTACCCTTCAGGACATTCTAACTTACCCAGCATTTATGAAGCATGTGAAAGACATAAAGATAATTATATATTTTCAATAAATATTAGCACTTATAATAAAGAAATGAAAAATGTTAACTGTAAGTTGGTTAGTACGGGAGGAATGACTCCTAACAAAGAAGAAAAAAATATTACAATAATTCCTCCTAACTCTTCATATTTTTGTGAATTTACTTTAAAAGGTGAACGTGTTGGAGCAATAAGAGCTAGAGTATCTTATCTTTTAAAATCTTTCCAAGGATACAAGCAACGTTCAACAATAATTGAACCTCAATGCTTTTCTAATGAAGTTAAACCAGAGGGTTAAATTAATTTACTAAATTAAATAAATTTCCTTTCATAAATCCTTTAATATTTTCAATAGTCGTCATTAAAATTCTTTCAACTGCTTCTTTTGAGTTAAAAGCATTATGAGGAGTAATTAAAACGTTTGGCATTTTCATTAAAATATGATTTTGCCATAAAGTTTTTATTTCTTCTTCCTTAGCCTCTTTTTTCAATAAAAATTCTAATTCTTCTTTAATTTTATTTTCCTCTTCTAAAACATCAAGTGCTGCTCCTTTTAGAATTCCTTCTTTAAGAGCATAAAGAATAGCTTCTGTTTCAACTATTCCTCCTCTTGCAGTATTAATTAAATAAGCACCGGGTTTTATAAGTTTTATATTTTCTTTATTAATTAGATGATATGTTGAGGGATTTAAATTTACATGTATTGTTAGGACATCTGAATTTTTTAAAAGTTCTTCCAGTGATGTATAAACTATTGCCTGTTCTTTAGCAAAATTCTCATCAGGAAAAGCATCATAAGCTAAAATTTTCATTCCGAAAACTTTAGCGAATTTAATTACTTCTTTGCCAATTTTACCTGTACCAATAACCCCTAAAGTTTTTCCATAAAGTTCTTCTCCTCTTAAACTTTTTAAATCAAAACTTTCTATTTCTTTAATTTGATCAATAGCATAATAAATTTTCCTCATTAGATTTAGCATCAATCCAATTGTCCATTCAGATACCGTTTTTGTCCCATATTCTGGAACATTACAAACCAAAATCCCTTTATTTTTACAATATTCTATATCTATATGATCATAACCAGTTGAACGAGCGGTAATTAGCTTTAAATTTGGCAGAGCTTCAATAATGTCTTTATCAATTTCTGAACAAATAAAAACAGATAAAATATCTAAATCTTTAAAATTTCCAACATTTTCTTTACTAACTCTTTCAGTGGTGAAATGAATTTCTAAATCAGAAAGTTCTTTTTCTAATATTTCTTTTTCCCACCCCTCTGCTTCAAAAAATCCCAGTTTCATTAATTAAATTATAATAAACTTTAAAAAAAATTATATTTTATGAAGTATTGTGATTTATATTTTTAAATCTTGATAAAATTTACTTTAAAACACCAATTTCAAAATTCTTTAAGGCATTTTCTGGCATTTCTTTACCTCCGTGCTGTTTAACAAAAAATTCTGTCCCATCTTTACCACAAATATTTAAAATTTTATCAGCTCCTCCAGGATGTTTATCAATCCAATTTGTTAAATCATAAACTTTTCCCCTTATAACTGACCAACAGTTTTCTTTTGAGTTATTCTTTTTTACTTGATCTAAAGTATAGGTATTTTGTCTTTGGGTTGATACTTGTGGCAATGAGGTAGTTATTTCTGGTGCTTTAACTAAATTATTTTGATTTTCTGTTTTTGTTTTAACTTCTACTGTTGTTGTTTGAATCTCTTCTGTTTCTGTTTTTACTTCTTCTGTTGTTGTTTGAATTTCTTTGTATTCTTGTGTATTAAGTTGTTGATTTTCCTGATTTAAATATAAGTTATTTTTTTGACCCCTTAAATAAAAAAATGCTCCTATTAACAAAGAAAAAAATAACAAAACCAAAAATATTAAAATTATTTTTCTCTTATTCATTTCCTTAAAAAAGCGTAATAATTTTAATTTAAAATTTTTAAATAAATATATTTTATTTTAAAATATTTTTAGCTAAAATCAAAATTTAATTTTTATTAATAATTGTTATTTTAATTTAAAAAACAACTTTTATCTATTTTTTAGTTATTTTTATATTCACTAACCAAAACTTATTTTTTGTTTATTATAGTAGATACTATCTACAATTTTTTATTAAAATTATTTATTAAAATTATTTCTACTATCTAAATTCTCCTCATTTGTTCAATAATCTTATTTGCTAAATCTCTTTTATCTATTAAGTACTGATCCCACTTATTTGATTCTCTTTTCTTTCTTCCGGCAACAAACCCAAGCAATCGTCCATTCTGAAGTTTATTAGCTTTTTTAATAAAATCTGGGGCAGGAATAAACCAAAGACAATTCCAAAGATCACCTTCTTCTGTATCAAAAAAGCAAAAAACAATCGCCATTGAATAATTATCTATAATACTTGAAGATTTTGTTGTTGCTGTAAAAATTACATCTGGATTACCCCCAAACCGACTTTTAATTTGTAGATATACTGTTTTTAAGCTCCCCTTTTCTTTAACAATTAAATCTATTCCTTCATCATCGGAAAGAGGTTTATAACAAGAAAGAGACTTTTCACCATAAAGAGCAATCAATTCAGCAATGCGCGCTTCGGCAATATCACCTTTTTGCTTTGTTGAAATATTTTTTAAAATTTTATAAGATTTTTCTTTTTTATTGTATATCTTTGATGAATCTTTTAAATTAGGATTTAAAGCAAAAGTAGAAGGACCAACTTTAATAAAGCGCGATTTATCTTTTTTATTATTTATATCAACTATAAGCTGAGCATTCATCGTTGCCTCTGGGGTTTTGCCAGCAGTTTTAAGCAAGCCATGTTTAAGCGCAATTTTTGTGATCTCCCTACTATGAAGCGGCTTCCCTATCTCTTTTAAAATCTGATAAGCAATATCCTTAAATGAGTTCATAATTTAATTTTAAACTATATTCTGCCAATAATTTTTCTTTTTCTTTAAATTGAGAATCTAATCTATCAATTAACATCCAAAACTCTCTTTTATGATTATTTATAATCAAATGACACATTTCATGAATGACTACATATCTTATTAACTCAATAGGAAGATATTTTAACAATTTATTAAAAATAATTATTTTGTTTTTATAATTACAACTTCCCCACCTTATTTTGATATTTTCCAAAAATTTCATCTTTACTACTTTCAAACCTTTTAAGCAAAATAATCTTTAAACCTTCTAAACTCACTTCTAATCTTGCCTATCTTATATTATTCTTAAATATTAAAATTTTTTTATTCATAAATTAAAAATAAAATCAAATATCTCCTGATGTAAGTTATCAAACTCCTCATAACTTAAGTTATAAATTGGCCTTATTTTTGTTAAATATTCTCTTATTTTTCTTGAAACTTCCCTGGAAATTGTTGGATTTTTATTCCAATTTTGAAATAGAAGATTTTTAATTTCTTCATAAATTTCTTTTGACATCTCCTCTATATTCTCCTTTTTTATTTTTTCATTTTTTTCCAAAACAATTTTAATCCCAAATTCTATTTCGTTTAATTTGATAGCTTCTTTTTCTTTTTCCTCTATATAATTTAAAATATTTTCTAACTCTATTCTCAAAGAATCGATTTCGATTTTACCTTCTTTCCATTTTTTTATTAGCTCTTTGACTCTTTCTGCAACACTCTTGTATAAAGGGTTTTTCGGGTATAAAACACAAATGTATCTTAAGGCATATAAACTTCCGATTGTTTTTTGTTTTTCTGTAAGATTATACTTCTTTAAAGATTTAATATAATTTAAATCCACTGTTATAGGACCTCTTTTTCTTATAAACTCTGAAACTTCAGTCAATTCATGAATAAGCTCAATTGTCCTTTTGAAAAATTTCTCAAGTTTTGTTTCATCAATGTTCGGATTCATAAGTTTTTTGTAAGTTTCATAAACAATAGTAAACCATTTATAATCTAAAAGGTATCTTACCATTCCTTCATAGGGTGTTAAAAATTCAACCTATCTCCTTAAATTTCTATACAAATTAAGGAACTTAATAGTAATTTCCTCTCTTTTTAGAATTTCTAAAGATTTGTCAAATATTTCTTTTTCAAATTCCCCAACTAAATTCCCAAACAAATTTTTTAATTCTTTTAATATTTTTAAAAATTCTTCAAATGCTTTTTCTTTATCTTTAATTCTTTTATAAATATCTTCCCCATCTTCATCTAAATAAATTCCGAAAGCCTTTCTTATAAATTTAAAAATTCCAATATAATCTACTACTAAACCTGCTTTAAAATTAAAATTATAGTCCTTAAATTTTTAAAAATTTTTAACATCTACCTTATTTTAAATTTTAAAATAAATCTAAAAATCCATAATTATCATCTAAAAATAGAATAAAAAAAATAATCAATTTAAATCTTCGTTTTATGCTATTGTCTATTAAAATTATATTTCAAAGCCAATCCCCAATGATAAATAAATAATGGTAAACCGACAATTAATAAAGCAAAAGAGTTAGCCATTTCTCTTTGTCTTTGAGAAATTCTATTAATTTCATCAGCTTTTTTCTGTTCTTCTTCTCTTTTTGCTATTTCTGATAAATCTAATTTTTCATCTACTGGATAAATTTTAGGGTAATAAAAAACATCGGCTTGCTTGAAAATAAAGGTTTTTAATCCTAGGTTTATTAATTTCACCGAACCTATAATTATTAAAATTAAACCAATAGCAGAGAAAAGATAGATATAAGCTAATTTCATAATTTCAAGTGCTTTCATTTTTAAAAATAATTCATAAATTAATAATTCATGACTCAAATTTAACTTTTAAATTTCAAAAACAGTTTTCTTAAATTATATCAAATCATGTTTCTTTTAAAAATTTTGTTGTTAATTAATATTTTATTTTTTAACAATAAAACGTATAATATCAAACCTATTTTTATTTTAGCTTTTTAGAAGCTTCTATTTTTTCTTCCAAATCTTCATAGTTGATATTAAATAATCTATCTCTTATTTTTTAACTTCTTTAAGGTTTTATCAACGGCGTCTTTACATTAAGTTAATGAAACTAAGATAAGGATTATAAATTTAAATTCTTGGATCTTTAAGATATCCAGTTTCTTTTTTAAATATAAATTAATTGTTAGCTATACTTCTGTTTTTTTATAATTAAATTTTCTATTTTTTTAAGTCAGTATATTTTTTAAAAAATTTTTATTTTGAAATTACTAAATAGGTATATAATAAATCTCCAAATTTCCTGATAATTTAAAAAATTCTAAAACTAAAAAATTGTCATCCATAATAACATTTTTTATTTTTTAATTTTTTATTTAAAATTTAATTAAATATATATAATTAAATATATATGAAAAAAATAACTTTTGTTTTAACAATTTCAATTCTGTTTTTATTATTTATAACGAAAATAGGATTTGGTAATATTGTTATATCTGGCTTAGAAGTGCATTTTACTTTAAATGGAAATAAAATACCTGATTCGGAATTTTACGCTACTTTTGTAGAATGCCATAGATCTAAACAAAAATTAACTTTTGATGAAAAATTCATTGATGAAGATTTAATTCCTCAGTTAAAAATAAAAGAATACGACCCAAAGAATAATTGCTATTGGATATCAACTGATAATCAAAAGTGTAACAATAAGGGGTGTTTTTTCTTTCTCGCGCCATATAAAAAATATTATGCAAGATTGGCTATTTATTTACCAAGCCAAGATAAAGTATATTTATCTGAAAGAATAAATTTTTTTTTGGGCCCAGGAGAACAAATTAAATTTAGAGCTAGCTTAACATCTGATGGAAAGATACAAATTTCAGAATTTGACAGGATGAGACAAATTCTAGGAAATATTTTTAGTATTTCGTTACCATTTATTATTTTAGCTTTACCAATAAATATTATCGTAGAATCATTGACAGCATTGATTTATACTTTGATAAATAAAATATCTAAACGTATTCTAATTTTCGTATTGCTTGTAAATTTTATCTCTGTACCAATATTTTTTATTTTAACTCAAGGATTGGAGTTACTTTTTATTTTACCAATGAACATTTCAAAAGAGATATCAGCAGTCATAGCACTTTTTCTTTCAGAAATTCTTATTTTTGCTCTTGAAGGTATTTTTATATATCTAACCAACAAAAAATTTATTAGTTTAAAAAAAGCACTTATCTTAAGCTTTCTGATGAACTTATCAAGTTTAATTTTAGGTTTGTTAATCTTAATTAATTTGTAAGTTAGGCTTTCCTCTTTCTTTACTTTATTAAAAACTTAAAAATCTTTTTATCTTTAACTAAAAAACTGAAAATTTTTTTTATTAACTAACAGAAGTCAACCAATTTTTATATCTTAAATCTTCACCATTGACAATTTGATAAAATTTATCTCTTATAATTTTTGTTATTTCTCCAATTTCACCTTTGTTTAAGATTTTATTCTCTATTTGAAAAATAGGGGTAATTTCAACTGCAGTGCCAGTAAAAAAAGCTTCATCGCAATTTTTAAATTCCTTTAAAGATATATCTTTTTCAATAACCTTTAGTTTCTCATTTTTAGCAATTTTAATAACAGCATCTCTTGTTATACCTGGTAAAATACTTCCTAACTTTGGAGTATAAAGAGTCTTATTTTTAACAATAAAAATATTTTCTCCTGGTCCTTCTGCTATAAAACCTCTATAATCCATTAAAATTGCTTCATCAAATCCTAAACTTTGTATCTCAAAAGTCGCAAAAATAGAATTTATATAATACCCACAGACTTTTGCAGAGGAAACAACAGAAGATGGATGTAATCTTATAAACTTAGAAATCTTAACTTTTACTTTATCTTTTAAATATTTTCCCCATGGCCAAGCAATAACCGCACAGTTTACTTTAGCCCCTTTAGGATTTAATCCCATTTTCCCGTATCCATAAAAAACTATAGGCCTTAAATAACATTCCTGGAGTCTATTTAATCTAATAAGCTCAATAATTGAATTTTTAAAATCTTCTTTTTTAAAAGGAATTTTTATTTGTAGAAATTTTGCGGATCTAAATAATCTATCAACATGCTCTTTTAATCTAAAAACAACACGACCATTAGGATTTTTATAACATCTTATTCCTTCAAAAACACCAGACCCATAATATAAAGCATGGCTTAAAATATGAATTTTAGCATTTTCCCACTTTACAAATTTACCGTTTAACCAAATATATCTTGTTTTTATCATTTTAAAAATAAAAGATATTTTAGAATTAACAAGCAAAAACTCTAAAGATTTTTAAAAACTTCTCAAATTAAATTTTAAAACAATAATTTAAAAAATATTAAATTTAAAATATTGACATTTTTAAAAAAATATAGTATATTAAAAAAGTATTCATCCTCTAAAGATGAGAATTCTCAGTTTAATTAGTTTTACCGGGTAGAATCTAAAAAACCCGGTTTTTTAAAAACAATTAATTTTCAACTTAATATTTTTGTTTGTTAGAAAATTAATAACTTTTAGAGATTAGACTCCCTAATTTACTTTTCTAACAGGCTGTTCCTTTTTTATTTTGATATTGTTGTTTCAAGTTCAGAAAGATTTATCTTCTTTTTTAAAATTAAAAAGGGAATAAAACAAATGAAAGCTGAAAGTAGAAAAATTTTTTTAAAACCCAAAAAATTAATTAATAATCCGCCAAACAAAATAGAAAAAGCTATTAAAATTCCTACTAAACTATCATTAATGCCAAAATAGGAACTTGTTTTCTCTTCTGTCAAAAGATAAACTAATAATGAAATCCTTGGGGGATAATACAAGCTTGATCCAATTCCATGAATTATTTCAAGAAAAATAATATGCCAAGATAAAGATGAAAAATAGTATCCCAAAATAGTTAAAGTATTTAAGATAATTCCTAATTTCATAAAAAACAACTCGTCTTTAATGCCTTTTAATCTATCCGCTAAAAAACCAATTAAAGGAGCGGATAAAGACTTTGAAATCCAAAACAAAAATGAAGCTACCGCAATTAAAATAAGACTTCCATCTTTTATTTGAGTAGTAACAAAAATAGCAAAAAACGGACCTATTAAGCTCCAACTGGCATTAAATAAAATCTCAATTAACAAAAAGAAATATAAAGCTTTGCTGAAATTAAAAAAGTTTTTGATATTATTAGCTAAATTAACCATTTAAAACAATATTCTTTAAAATCTTAGTTTTTAAATTTTAATCAAAAAATAGAGTTTAAAATTTTATTTTAATTTTCTATATTTAAAATTGTATCAAAAATCTAAGGTAAGGGAAAAATGAGCCTAACATGTGTGTCTTTATTTGACTTAAAGACTATCGAACTTGATAAAAAATAAATCCTTAAATTTTACTCAAAATTTTTCACTAAATTTATAGTTTTTATAATTACATCAGGATTAACACTTATTGATTCTATTTTATTTTTAACTAAAAATTCAATTATTTCAGGAAAATCACTTGGTGCTTGTCCACAAATACCAACATATTTTCCTTTTTCTCTACACTTTTTAATGACTTCTTCTATCATTTTCAAAACTGCCAAATTTCTTTCATCCCCAATCCCCGCCAATATTTGGTTATCTCTATCAATTCCCAAAACAAGTTGAGTTAAATCATTTGAGCCAATGGACATACCATCAAAAATTTCTAAAAATTGGTCAGCTAATAAAACGTTACTCGGGATCTCACACATCACATAAATTTTTAGTTCTGGATCTTTAATAATTGATTTTATTATTTCAACAACCATCTTTCCTTCTTCTACTGTTCTACAAAATGGCACCATTGGTACTACATTTTCTAGCTTCATTTCTTCTCTAACTTTTAAAATAGCTAAAACTTCAAGTTCAAATGCTTTTTTAAAATCAGGATAATAATATCTGCTTGCTCCTCTCCAACCAATCATTGGATTCTCTTCTTTTGGCTCATAAATTTCTCCACCTATCAAATTTTTATATTCATTAGTTTTAAAATCAGAAAATCTTACAATAACTTCTCCTGGCCAAAACGCTACTGCTATTTTTGCAATTCCTTCAGCCAGTTTATCTATATAAAATTGTTTTTTATCTTCATATCCTTTAGTTAAATCATCAACTTTTTTTCTTAATTCCTCAGTTAAATTAGAATAGTTAATTAAAGCATTAGGATGGATTTTAATTTCACTTGCAATAATGAATTCTTCTCTAGCAAGACCAACGCCTTTTACTGGCAAATACCATTTCTCTAAAGCTTCATCTGGTTCTCCAATATTTACATAAATTTTTGTTTTTGTTTGGGGAATTTCTTCTAATTTATTTTCAACCATTTCGTATTCTAACAATCCTTGATAAATTCTTCCTTCAAGTCCTTGAGAGTTATCAATAGTTATTTCATCTCCTGTTTTTAATTTTTCCAAAGCTCCAGCTACCCCCACTATTGCTGGAATTCCAAGTTCTCTTGAAACAATTGAAGCATGACATGTCCTTCCTCCTCTTTCAGTGATTATTCCTTTGGCAATTTTCATTATAGGCTCCCAATCAGGATCAGTCATTTCAGTCACCAAAATTTCTCCTGCTTGAAATTCTTTAATTTTTTCTACATCTTTAATAACTCTGACTTTGCCTGAAGTAATTTGACTTCCTATAGCGATACCTTTAAGAATTGGTTCTGATTTAGTCTTTAGCTTATATTCATACCAAATATTTTTTTTACTTGCATGAACTGTCTCTGGCCTTGCTTGAACAATGTAAAGCTTATTTTCAATTCCATCTTTTGCCCATTCAATATCCATTGGCTTTTGATAATGTTTTTCAATCAAATAAGCATATTTAGCAAGTAAACTAGCCTCTTGATCAGAAATAGAAAAAATTCTTCTTTCTTCTTCGGTAGTTTTAACTTCTTCAATTCCTATTTTACCATAAACAATTTTCTCTACTTTTTGGCCTAATTTTTTAGAAATTATCGGAAAAGTAGCTGAATCTTTAAATACAATAAATTCATCAGGAACTACTTTTCCCTGAACAATCAATTCTCCTAAACCAAAGATAGAGTTGATGATAACCACGTTAGGACAACCATTATCAGGATCAATACTAAACATTACTCCAGAACTTCCAACATCTGACCTTACCATTTTCTGAACTCCAACTGAAAGCTTAACTTTAAAATGATCAAAACCTTTATCTTCTCGATAAGAAATAGCTCTGTCAGTAAAAAGTGAAGCTAAACAAAATTTTATTTTCTTAAGTAAATCTTCTTCATTTACATTCAGGTAAGTTTCTTGCTGACCGGCAAACGAAGCTGTTTCAGTATCTTCGGCTGTTGCACTGCTCCTTACAGCAACTGTTAAATCTTGTCCGTACTCCTCTTTAAGTTTTAAAAAAGACTCTAGAATTTCATTTCTTAAATCCTCTGGAAAATCTCCATTTTTAAATAAACTTCTTATTTCTTCTCCCCTTTTATGCAAATCTTCAAGATTATGGGTATTTAATTCTTTTAAAATATTATGAATTTTATCCTCTAAATTATTAAACTTTAAAAAATAATCATAACCTTCAACAGTTATTGCAAAACCATCAGGTATAGGAACTCCAACATCTTTAAGTTTCTGATACATCTCTCCTAAATTAGCATTTTTGCCTCCAACCAAAAAAGTATCTTTAGCTGAAATTTCTTTAAAGAATTTTATATATTTCATTTCTGTTAAAATTATAATACACTTTTATTTTTAAAACAACTTAAACATAAGAGAAATAACTACAAAATAGATAATCAAAGTTAAAATATCTCTTATAATTGTAGCAAAAGGTCCTGAGCCAATAGCTGGATCTTTTTTAAATTTATTCAATAACCAAGGAATTATTGTTCCAATAAGCATAGCCATAATTACTGTCAATAAAAGAGAAACTCCTGCAATTAGACCTATTAAAAAATCTGCTTTAAATAAAAAAACAGATATTAAAAAGAGAAGGGAGCTTAAAATTAAAGAAATCATTAAACCAGTTTTTATTTCTTTTAAAAGATAAGAAAATATTTTTACTTTTTCTTCAAAAATAATGTTTCTAATAAAAATAGTTTGGGTTTGAGCGCCGACAGCATCAGCAATATAAACCATAAGAGGTATAAATGAAGCTAAAATAAAATGAGATTTAAGAGGTTTTTCAAAAAATTCAATAACTAAAGCTGCAAACAGTCCTCCTATAAGCCCTATAACAAGCCAAGGTGTTCTAATTTTAGCTAAGAAAAATGGAGTTCCTTCTAAAGTTTCTTTTACTGAACCATAAATACCAACTGATCTTAAAAAATCCTCCACATTTTCAAGATGTAAAATTTCTAAAATTGAATCAGAAGAAATAATTCCTAAAAGTTTATTATCTTTATCCACAATTGGAATTGCTTTTAGATTATTTTTTAAAGCTAAAATAGCAACTTGCTCTTGAGTGCTATTTGAATAAGCTTTAACGAGATTGGTCTTTATAATTTCTTTTGCTTTTTTATCCTTTGAATTTAAGAAAAGCTCTTTTATCGAAAAAACACCTACGAGTTTTTGATCATCATCAATCACATAAATGTAATCTATTGTATCAAATTTTTTTTTAGAAATAGAATTCTCTATATTAGAAATTGTTTCTTCCAAATGAACTATGGGTATATTAGAAGTTATTATATTTTCAACTGATTTGGAATAATTTTCTTTAACTTTTGCCATTTACTCTATTTATTTTAATTATAATAGATTAGATAAAGAATAATATCTAAAAAAATCAAGAAACTGAAAAAAACTAATTCTAAAAATATAAATTGTAAATTTGACAATTTTTAAAAATATGATATAATAATTATAGAACTCTAAAAAAAGGAGGAGGTAAAATGAAAGTAGATCTTTTTTACATTTTCTTTGGTTACCCAATCTTTAATACGAGCGTAACCATTCAAGATACACAAAGTATCAACTCGGCGGTAATATGTACACCACCTTTTTCTCCCTTCATACATGACAATAAGGAGGATTATTTCATCCATCAAAACGAAGTGGATGAAATAATCCAAGAATTAAGATTAAGCAGTTCAAAAAGTTACCTAAAATTTATCATTTTCCCAACAGGAACAAGTTGGGAACTCGGGGCCATTAAAAAAATTGTTGAACAAGCCGGAGAAATTTACATGGTTCCAGGATACATAGACGATGAAAAGATAATTTTCCTGTTAAATCAACTGACTTTTTATTCTTTGACTCCGGATAGAGATTTAATCATTGTTTCGGCAAAGTTTGATTTCTGAATAAACAATCTTAAAAGGAGGCTTTTGTCTCCTTTTTTTATTTGAGATAATTTTAAAAAATTTTAGCTTATTTTAATTCAGAAATTTTATATCAATTTTTAAAAAATTTAAAATTTAAAATCATTTTTGTTGTTTCTTAAAAGTTCTACGCCAATAAAAGCAATTTTTCCTCCGCCTAAAATAAAAATACCAGCAAAAATTGATAAAGCAATTAAATTTAAAAATTTAATTATAATTTGAGGAGATAAAACTTCATCTAATTTGGAAGAAATCACATTTTCGATTTGTTTTTGAATCTGTTGTTGATAATCAGTCTTAACTATTTTTTCTTCAACTTTTAATATATTTTTATTTAAAATATCGTTTTGCTTGAAAATTAATGGAGCTTCTTTTTTCAAAGTTAAAATTTGATAACAATAAAACAATACCCACAAAATAATACCTAAACCAATAAAAACTAATATCCAACCTAAAACAAATTTTAATTTCATTATTTTATATTTTAAAATATTTTTAAGAAAAATAAAAAACTTTAACCAACTATTTAAAAAAAAATAAATGATAAAAATCGAATTCAAACTACCTATAATTTTATTTTTAGCTATATTTTTTTTATGCTTGTTTAATTTATCTCCTTTAAGATTAAATTTAACAATTTCCTCTCAAGAAAACTTCAAAATAGACTTATCTAAAACTATTTTATTTCAAGGGGATGCTTTAATTATAGGGTTAAAACTACCACCTGAAGTTAAATTAATAAACTTATTTTTTGAAGATAAAAAATTAAATTTTTATGAATTTGAAAAAAATTATTGGTTATCTTTTTATGGAATATCTGTTAAACATAAACCAGGAGTATATTCAATAAAAGTAGACCTATCTAATAATCAACAAATCAAAAGAAAAGTCATTATTAAGAAAAAAAATTTTTCAATTACCAAGGTTCAAACTACCAAAGAATTAGAAGAAAAAGATTTCACCTTAGAAAAGATATCCCAAAAAATAAATCAGGAAAATGAATTATTAAAAGATATATATTCTCAAAAAAGTGAACAGGTTTATTTTTCAAAAGAATTTAGTTATCCCTTACAAGATATTAAAGTTGTCGGTGATTTTGGAAACATTAGAAAAAGCCAAAATAATCAATTTCAACATTTAGGAGTTGATTTAGAGGCAAAAATTAATACTCCTGTTTATTCAATAAACGATGGAATAGTAAAATTAGCTAAAGAATTAAAGACATACGGAAAAACAGTTATTATTGACCATGGCTTATCAATCAAATCAATTTATCTTCATTTAAATGAAATTTTAGTTAAAGAAAATCAAATAGTAAAAAATAAAGAGATAATAGGTTTAACTGGCAATTCAGGTTATTCTATTGAACCCCATCTTCATTTATCAATTAAAATAAACGAGAATTCAGTAGACCCTTTAAAATTTATAAAAGACAGCAAAGTTTTCTTAAAAAAAATAGATTCAGCAAAAATATCTCAAATTTCAAATAAAAAATTTTTAGCAACCATAAACAAATCAATAAATTGGGGTTTTAAAGAAAATAAAAATAAAAGGAATATAGATACTATTATTATCCATTCGTCTTATAACCCTTTAGATAATGATCCCCATAATGTTGAAAAAATAATAGATATCTATAAAAATTATGGTGTAGCTTCTCATTATCTTATAGATAAAGAAGGAAAAATATACAAATTGGTTGATGAAAATAATATAGCTTATCATGCCGGAGAAAGTAAAATGCCTGATGGAAGAACAAAGGTTAATAATTTTTCCATAGGAATAGAAATTATTTATAAAAAAGACGAAGAACCAAATGAAATTCAATATCAAAAATTAGTTGAGCTTATAAAAGATATAAAATCAAGGCATAATATCAAATATATTTTAGGTCACAATCAGATAGCACCATTAAGAAAAGACGATCCTTGGAATTTTAATTGGCAAAAATTAGAAAATCTTCTTAATGATTAAAGACTTATTTTTTATTTAAACTATACAAAACTTTGATAATTATAGAAATTTAGGTTATACTAAATGATAGTGCGGACTATGCAGGTTTTATTTTTACCCTTTGCTTCGTTAAAATCAAGCAAAGGGTGTTTTTTATTTAAATCTAAAAACTTTCTTATATTTATTTTAAAAAATATCTTAATGAAATAAAAATTTTAAAATTAAAAAATTTTATAGATATAATTAAACATTGTTTCTTTTTTTATACTAACCACTTTGTATTTTAGTTAATTAAAAAATTTTTAATAAAATTTAAATTAAAATGAATTTTTAAGTTTTAATTGAAATTTATATTTTTACTTTATTTGGTTATAGTTTTTAAAATAAAAGTTAAAATGTTAAATCTAAATACTTTATGTTAATCAAGAAATAATTTGACAATGAAGAAGATTTATAATATAATTAAATATAGATCACCTCCTTTTCTTCCATATTTTTAAATTTTTAGTGCTTAGTTATTTATCCCTTCGCTAACAACAGTCGAAGGGATTTTTTTAATAAAATTTAAATTTAAAACAAGCTTTAGAATTTTAAATTGATATAAATTAAAAAACTTTCCATCCATTCTAACAAAAAAGAATTTTAAAATAAGAAAATTTTATGTTATAATAGATTATAGCAGCCAATCAATGCCTAAAACCCCGGTTATACCCTTCGTCTTTGAGACGAAGGGATTTTTTATTAAAAAGGAATAATTTTAGAACCTACATAATAAAATCCTATAAGTGGCAAGAAAGTAGGTCTATAAGGAGAAACTAAAACTGTTATTGAAAGTCGACCATCTATTAATCTATAACCATTTTTATCAAAAACAAAGAAAGGATAAGGACCAGCTGGGATATTTTTAATTTCAAAAAAGCCGTTTTTATCTGTTTTAGCTGAATAATAAATTCCTATGTAAACTACGGCATCTGAAATTGGTTTATTATTAATATCAGTCAAAAAACCATAAACCGAACCATAACGATAAAAAACCTGAGCCTTAACTTCATTTTTAAATAAATTAAAGATATTGTTAAAATTAGAGGTTAGATATTTTTTGATTTGATAAATTCTATAATTTCTATCTTTGTTAAAAACCTTCTCTTCCATATATTTGTAAATTTTTCTTAAAATATCTTGACAAGAATTTTCTCTTGAATCAGGAGCTGAGTTAACTCTTCTTAAAAATTCTTCTTGATGATCATTAAAAGCATGAAAAGCTGAAGCAAATAATTCTTGAGGATTACTGTCTGGATGTCCTGCTTCTTTAAAGCCTGCAACAAAAGAAGAATCGTTTATCCTATCGAAAACACAATTTAAAGATAGAGCGTTCTTATAATAAGAATAAAAAGGTTCTTTATTAGCTAAATAATCATTTTGATAATCGTAAATATGACCTAACTCATGGGATAAAACATATATTATATTCATCCAATAATTAATTTTTAAATCTAACACTACTTTATTTTCAAAAACATAACTCTCAGCTGATTCTAAACTAGTAGCTTTTTTTATAAATATACATTCAGGATAATTTATCCCAGTTTTTAATCTTTTCTCATTTAATTGACTAGCTAATTTCTTTAAAATATTGTAATTATTATTTTTTAACTCATTTTCTACATCCTCTCCATAAATACAAAATCTGACATTGTCAAAATTATATTCTTTATAAAAATTATATTCTAGATATATACTTAACTCTTTATTTTCACATCTTCTAATAGAAATTATCTTCTCTTGAGTTTTAAAATCTTTTCCTGAAATCGTAACTTTTAAGCTTTTAATTTTCTCATTAGGTCTAAAGGGAATTGTTAATCTAAAAAAACCTCTATCTCTTAAGATATAAGAGGTTACTTTTCCCGTTTCTAAATCTTCAATTTTTAACAAAAAATCACTATCTATTATTTGAAGCGTTAAAAGGTTTTTAAATAAAATCTCTAAATTAGCATAGTCGCAATCTTCTTCTTTTTCAAGATGAAACAAGAAAACTAAAATCTTATTATATACCATATCAGTTCGCACTTTAGTTATCAGAGGTTTATAACCATCTTTAGTTATTTTGAAATTATAGAACTGAAAACCTTCGTTTTTATAAAATGGTATATTAACTATCTGACATTCTCCATTTAAGTCTGTATAACAGCTCTGATTAAAATCTAAATTTTTAACTTTAGCTCCAGTAATTGGTTTATTAGTACCTTTTTCAAGAACGTATATTATAATCTTAACCAAATCAATTTCTTTCTTTTTTAAATAAAAATCTAAATTATCTATACCTTCGGGTGAGACATATATTTCTTTAATTTCTTGAATATAATCTTTATGCCAAGATGATATGATCTGCAAACCTGTTTCTGTTTCTAATTCGTAATTTCCGTCCTTATCAGAATAAGAAGTATTTCTTGAATTATAAACAGCAGCATTTTCTATAGGCTTTCTTTGATCAATGTCTAAAACCTTACCTTTTACAATAGTTTTAGATGATTTTTTAAGAACAAAATCAGTTTTGACAATATGTGAAGTTATTACCGATTCTTTTTTCTCTCTATTAAAACCGTCCCTATAAGCTATTATAACTGCTCTATAATTTTCCTTTAATTCTTCAGAAAAAGCTAAATTTAAAGGTATTTTGTAATTACCGTCTCTATCTGTTATACCCCATCCTTCTTCTACTTCAATGTTATCTGAAATATTTTTAAGATAAATCTCAATTATTGCGTTATCTATAGGTTTTAGACTTTCGTCTGTTACTTTCCCAATAAAAATTAAATAAGCTGGTTCTAATTGAAAATCAATAATCAAGTTATCTGATGACTTAAAGTCAACAGATTGAGTTAAGGATATATAACCATCTTTAGAAGCTACGATCTCATATTCTCCTTCTTTAAGATTAGTAAAAATATATTTTCCATCCATGCCGGTTTGTTGACTTTTTGAAATCGGTCCTTTTAACTCTACAAAAGCATTTTTGATTGGTTGATTAGTTATTTTATCAAAGACTTTTCCTTGAATAGATCCTTTTTCAATTGGCTCTAAAAAAAAGTTTTTTATAACTAACGGTTGAAAAAGATTAACAAAATCAACAACACTTTTGTATCCTTCTTTCTCAACATCAATAGTGTAATTTCCATATCTTAATCCTTTAAATATATAATTTCCAAAAATATCAGTTATTGCTGTCTTTGAAAATCCTCCTTGATCTAACCTAATATTAACTCTTACACCTTTTATTGCTTGCCTTGTTAGTTTATCTTTAACAATACCTTTAACTTCTCCTATTTTTGATCCCTCCAAAAGAAAATCTTGCCTTAAATTAGAAGATGACAAAACTATTCTTTTTGATTCAGTATTATATCCATCAACTTTAGCTGTTATAAGATACTCTCCATAAGATATATTGTTAAATCTATAATAACCAGAAGAGTTTGTCCGAACTACTTTCCAAAAATCTCCGTAGTCATCAATTTCTACATCAGCGTTAGCAATTGGTTGATTTGTTAGTTTATCCTTAACATACCCCTCAATAGTCCCCTTTAAAGAAGGATTTTCTGTAGAATATAAAGTAAAATCAACTCGAACTTTATAAGAGTTAAGTTTTATTTGCCTAGAATCCGGATAAAAATCTTTTTTTTGAGCTGTTAAAACATGAAAACCATAAGGAATATTTTTAAAGATATAGTAACCGTCTTTATTAGTATAAGTTCTTAATCTTAAATTATTTATTTCCACTATAGCGTCAGCTAATTTCAAAGTAGTAGTTGAAGTTTTACCATAAACATAACCTTCTATTTCGCCCATCTGATCAGTTGAAGGAGGAGGCAAAATTAAATCAGGAAAAGTGGGTGTAGGTAAATCTTCTGGAGTTCTAAGAGGTACAGTATTTAAGCCCGGCAAAGCAGGACGAGTTGTAACTGAACTGGTTGGAAGTTGATTTGGGAAAATTAAAGAAAGTAAAAAATTATCTATATTAGTTAAAAATTGGTTTAGATTATCTATAGAAACCAAAAGATAAGAAAAAACAAAAGAATTAATTGAACTATTTTTTAATTTATAAATAGTTAAAATTGGATTTAAAAATATTATAGCTAAAATTACAAATATAATCACTTTAATCGTTTTAAGCATCTCTTATCAAAAATTACTTTAATAAATAAATTTTATTTTATTAAGATATTTTATTTCATTAAGATAAACTCTTAATTTTAAATATATAAATTATATAATTATTACCCATTAAATTCTTATATCTAAAAAATATTTTTATAATTGACTTTCTTAAAATTTTATTGTATAATTTTAAAATCGCACCTTATTCAATTTTTTACACCTCCTTCCCTCATTAAAGAGGGTTTTTTTTATTTTATGATGATATCTTAAAAAAATATTTAATTAACTTATTAAACTTTTTACCCCTGTCAAATTCATTTTTAAATTTTTCAAAAGAAGCAGAAGCTGGTGAAAATAAAACAAAAATTTTACCTTTTTTATCTTTATTTCTAAGCTCCTTTGCTCTTTTTAAAACTTTTATTACGCATTCTTTTAAATCCTCACAGATATTTTTTTCTTCAAGTTGATAATTATTTTTTTTAAGCTCTAAAATAAATTTCTGGGTTGCAGTGCCATTTAAAAGAAAACAGTTTTGAGGATCAATTTGTTTTTTAAATTGCTTAGCTAAATTTTTAAAATCTAATTTTTTATCAGTTCCACCAGTTATTATAACTAATTTTTTTTTAGCATATCTTCTTAAAGCTGCTAAAGTAGCATCAGGAGTTGTGCTGGCTGAATCGTTGATGATTTCTAAGAATTTACTCTTATAGACTAATTCTTGTCTAAAAGAAGGAGTTTTTAAAGAAAAAATGTTTTTACTTAAAAATTCTTTAAATTGAAGGCTGAATTTATAAAACTCTATTTCAAAAACATTTTTTAAGTATAAATAAACAGTTAAAATAGAAAAAAGTAAATTTAAAACATTATGCTCGCCATAACTATCCTTAAATCCATTTAAGCTAAAAAACTTCATTTCTTTTTTATCCCTGATGTAAAAAACGTCTTTTTTAAAGTATATTCCATTCATTTTAGATGGCAATTTTTTAGAAGAAACAAAATAAACTTGACTTTTAGGCTTTAAACTTAAAAAATAGTTTGTCCAAGAATTGTCGTAATTTAAAATTAAAAAATCGTTTTTTGTTTGGTTTAAAAATATATTAGCTTTAGCTCTGGCGTACTCAGCCATATTTGAGTATCTATTAAGATGATCGTTTAAAAGACCGGTTATAACAGCAATTTTAGGAGCTTTTATACCCTTTTTATAAAATTCTAACTGAAAAGAAGAAACTTCTAAAACAGAAATACTTTCTGAATTAGTTTTTTCCAAGATTTTAAATAAACTTCTGTTAGGTTGATTTCCGCCTATTAAAATTTTCTTATTCGGTTTAAATTTCAAAAAATTTTTTAAATCAGAATCATTGAAAAATCTCTTTAATAATTCGCAAACCCAAGTTATAGTTGTAGTTTTGCCTCTGGTGCCAGTAATAGCAATAATTTCACCTTTAGCATATTTAAAAAACAAATAGCAATCATTAACAACTTCTTTTTTCCCTTTAAAAGCATATTCTACGAAAGGATTTTTATAACTTACTCCAGGATTAACATATACTATATCAGACCAATCTATGTCTTCATATCGATGTTTACCTAAAATATATTTAGCTTTGATATTGCTTAATTTTTTAAGGGAAGAAAATAAATATTTTTTACTTTTAAGATCTGTAATTTTAATTTTAGCTTTATTTTTATAAAACCATTTAACAGCCTCAACACCGCCACCCAAAATCCCTAACCCAAAAACAAGAACTTTTTTATTCTTTAAATCTAACATTTATAAAATTTTATAAAACTATTTTTATAAAACAAAGTTTAATTATATAAAAATTTAAAAATTACTAATTATTCAAGTCTTTTAAAACTTCTTCTATTTTATCAGGTTCTAAACTGTAATAACTAACTAAAAATTCCGCTACCTTTTTAAAAGTAGGGGCAGCAGTCCCAAAGGCTAATAAATTTTTAGCTGGTTTATCCAATCTAACTAAAACTAAGAATTTTGGATCAGAAGCTGGTAAAAAACCTATAAAATTAGTAATTACTTCATCACTATAACCAGAAAATCCATCGCTCTTTTCTTTTAGATTAGGTATTAAGGCAGAACCAGTCTTACCTGCTACTTTAAAACCTTTAATCTTTGCTTTTTTGGCTTGATTTTCAACAACACCTTCTAAAATAGGACTTATCTTATCCAAAGTTTCTTTACTTAAAACTTTTGAGATGTTTTTAGAATTAATTTCTTTTTCAGAATTATCAAAATAAATTATTTTTTTAGCAAAATTAAAACTTATTATCTGACCATTGTTAGAGAAAAGATTAAAACTTTGCATTAAGCCCAAAGGAGAAAGACTAACTCCTTGACCAAAACTAGCTGTTCCAAAATTAACTTCCCTTCCAGGATTTTTTAAATTTGAAAAATTGTGCTCTTCTAAAATAGGGAAATCAACTTCTGGTTTTGAATTTAAATAAAAAGCATTAACATACCTTAAAAATTTAGTTTTACCTAAAAGCTGAGATATATAAACTGAACCTGTATTTAAAGATTGTTCTAAAGCTGTTTTTAAATCAACTGTGCCTCTTGCTTTTTTATCAAAATTTTCGATTCTCCAACCGTTTAAAACCACATAACCTTGATCATTGTAAACATCGTCTGGTTTTGCTAAATTTTCATTAAAAGCAGCGGCATAAAAAAAGGGTTTCATTACTGAACCAGGCTCATAGGTTTTGCTTAAGCGAGAAATAAAAATTGAATAATCTTTTTCATTAAAATAAAAATTAGGATTATAAGACGGAAGTTCAGAGACTGCTAAAATTCTACCTGTTTTTGTCTCAACAACTACTATTAATCCCCCTTCTGCTTTAAATTCTTCAACAGCATTTTTTAAAATTTCAAAAGTTTTAAGTTGAAGATAATAATCCAAATTTAAAACTAAATCTGCTCCCTTCTGAGGCATTCTAATAACTCTAAAATTATCTCGATATCCCACTTCTCCTTTCAAAAGCTCGTTATAATATTTTTCCAATCCATATTTTCCTTCAATTTGTCCAGTTTCTTCATCTAAAGAAGAAAACCCCAAAACAGTCGCTAATATTTCATTTAATGGGTATTTTCTTACCACTTTTTCCTCAAAAAAAACAGAATCATAGCCAAAAGAACTAATTTTATCTTTTTTAAAATTATTTAAATCTTTTGCTAAAATAAAACTTTTAGATGAAGACTTAGCTTTATTTTTTAATTCATTTAAATTATCAAAATTTAAAATTTTATTTATTTCTTCAAGTTCTTTGTTTATGTTTTTAGCCTTTGGAGGATAATAATAAAGATCATATAAATAGTAACTAACGGCAGCTGGAAAAAGATTATTGTCTTTATCTACAAGAAAAATATTACCTCTTAAAGGTTGAATTATTTTTAAACCGTTTAAAGTAGATAAATTTTTAGCCGAAACTTTTTTGATAACTTGAATTAGATAAAGTTTGTAAACTATAGAAGAAAAACCTGCAAAAACTGTAATTAAAATCAATAAACAAAGCCAGTTTTTAATAGGATATCTTATAAAACGCATTATCTGATAAACCTCTATAGGATAAATTGTTTTCAGGAAAATAAATAAGATCAGAGGAAGAGAAAAAAGAGAAATTAAAATTCTGAGATAGGGGATGGTCGATTGAAATTTGGCTATTTAATTCATAAAGGCTAGCTAAGGTGGTTTTATATCTCTCTAAAGAAGATTGTAGATTTCTTACAAACAACCTTTCTTTAATAAGCATTATGTTTAAAAAAATGAAAACAGTTACCATTATCAGAAAAATAAAAAACCAATAATCTATCGTAACTGATAAAGTTTTATGTTTTCTATTTCTCATTTTATTTTTTCTCAATAGCTCTTAATTTTGCCGACCTTGATTTTGGATTATTCTTAATTTCTTCAATCGTTGGTTTAATTGCTTTTTTTGTAATAATTTTGGCTGATTGACTTTGTAAAATTTTAAAAACTCTTTTAATAACTCTATCTTCTAAACCATTAAAACTTAAAATAACAATTTTTCCTCCCTTGTCCAAGACTTCATATCCTTCTTTTAAACCTGTCTCTAAATTTCCAAGTTCATCATTAATGAAATTTCTTAAAGCCATAAAAACTAGAGTAGCAGGATGAATTTTCCTTTTTACCCTTTTTGCTTGAGCTACGATTTCAGAAAGTTCTTTCGAAGTTTCTATTTTTTTCTTTTTTCTTCTATCAATAATTACTTTTGCTATCCTTCCAGCTTCTTTTTCTTCTCCATAATTTTTAAAAATTTCAACCAATTCTCTGTAAGAAAAGTAGTTTATAATCTCGAAAGCTGTAATTTTAATCTGAGGATTTATTCTCATGTCAAGAAATTCATCATTTTTGAAAGAAAACCCTCTTTTTGACTCTTGATAATGCCAATTAGAAATTCCTAAATCAAAAACTATTCCTTTTATCTGACTAAAACCCTCTTCTTTAACCACTTTCTTTAAATTTTTAAAATTTTCATTTACCAATTTTATTCTTTTTCCCATTTTTAGTTCTTTTATTTTTTTATTTCCCATTTTGTAAAGTTCAGAATCCCACTCCAGGGCTAAAACTTTTCCCTTTGGCGAAGTGTACTTTAAAATTTCAAAAGTAACTGATCCTAAACCAAAAGTTGCATCTATAAAATTTTCATTTATCTTAGGTGAAAGAACTTGGATTATTTCGTTTAATAAAACAGGTTTATGCATTAAATCCCTAACTCTCCTAAGTTTTCAGCAATTTCTTGAGATTGCTGTTCGCTCTGTACTTGATATTCCTTCCAAGAATTTTCATCCCAAACTTCCATTCTCGAGTATAAACCAATTACAACAACTTTTTTATCTAGGGAAGCGTACTTTCTTAAATATTCAGGGATTAATATTCGACCTTGGCTATCAATTGAAGTTTCATAAGCACCAGCAAGCATCAATCTAGCAAAAGCTCTTGAATTTGATTTGCTTAAAGGTAATTTCAAAATTTTTTCTACCACTTTTTCCCACTCATCTTTAGGAAAAACAAAAATACAATTTTCTAAACCTTTAGTAACAATAGCTTCCATTGAAAATCTTGGCCTAAATTTAGCAGGAATCATTAGTCTTCCTTTTTGATCTAAGTTGTAATGGAATTCTCCTATTAACATTATTTTTGTTGTTAAAACTAATAATTTATTGTTTTCCACATTTTCCACATATTTTTCCACATATCACCACTTTTAACCACTTTAATTTAAATTTATAACACTCTATTAAAATAACAAAAAAATAAGCCCTTTAAAAAGGGCTTATTTTACAAGATAAAAAATACTTATTCCACAAGATTTTAACAAAAATAATTTAATCTTTTTAAAAATATATTTTTAGGTTAAAGCTTTTAGACAAAAATAATAAAGTCAATTAGAATAATTCAGATAATTTCTTAATCTCAACTTCTTTATTAATAAGATTTCTATTTTAAAAATTTCAAGAAATAATTTTAATGTAAATGTAATATTAAAAATTAAATCAAAAATGATTAGCCCCAGGATTTTGATCCTGGGGCTAATTTCTGAAGGGTTTTTATTTTTTACCACCCTTCTTTTTCTTTCCACCTTTCTTGCTAGCCATTCTTGAATTAATCTCTTTCAATTTGGGGCCGACCAAACCCCTTTTTTAAAAACTTGAAGTGAA
>Ga0197142_1000463_pt1 | contig 37345 bp, 39 predicted proteins | sample GBS60_MetaG_FD_148614 | JGI IMG/M metagenome (GOLD analysis project Ga0197142, IMG submission 148614) | Sediment microbial communities from Great Boiling Springs, Gerlach, Nevada, United States - GBS 60_MetaG | ecosystem: Environmental > Aquatic > Thermal springs > Hot (42-90C) > Sediment...
TTACTTATCTTCCTGCCTCCTTTATCGAGGAACATCTCGTACCTAACATGCAATGGATGCTTGTATGCAAGTATGTTATCTGCTATCCAGTCATTGACCTTAACGCTATCCGCTATATCCTTGCCATAGGCCTCGAACCTTATATCCAGCGCTCTCCATCTGGAGGCGAACTCGACCTTCCAACTCAGCTTACCGTCAGCTCTCCTTACATCAGCCTCGCCTTTATATCCACACCCTTCGATGAACCGCTTCCCTATTATACTGCCCTTACACTCATAGAGTACTTTATACTCATCCTTCAGATACTCATATGCAGTGGCAAGGTATATCCTCTTGCAATTCGAGCATATAGGGAAGTATGGTAATGCCTCCTTGAACTTCTCCTGTCCTACAAGCTCTGCTATCTTCTCTCCTATAACCTTACTATTGCTCAGTATAGTATCTATCTCCTTGACCAAGAGACCGCTCCTGTATGATTCATGGCCACTCTGGAATCTGTACTTCACGTCTAGTGCATCCAGAGCCTCGAGTAGCATACCTGACATATGCATAGCATAGGAGTTATGACATGAGAATGGGTCTGGTATATTACATACAGGGTACGCTATATACTCATTGAGCCAATCTGGTAGTCCAGATGGTACCTTCCTCAATCCATCCATATCATCACTGTATGCTATCAGCTCTGATGAATAACCCATATTCTCTAATGCAAGCTTTATGCCATATGCCCTCACAGCATCACCGAGGCTACCTATATGTGGTATACCAGATGCACCTAGACCAGACTCAACTCTTATCAATGATGTATCCCTATTGAGTCTCTTCTCCCTCTCTATCAGGGCATATGCTACCTTATCGAGCCATGTACCCTTGCCTATTATCTTACTATTCTGCAAGATAGAGGTATCTACCCTCTTTGGTTATATTTATTTATGGTCTTGGTATTCTTGAATGTATGGATGTAGAGAGTAAGATAGAACTTATCACTAGAGAGCCTACTGAGGAGATAATAACTCTAGAGGAGCTTAGGTTACTATTGGAGAGTAATCCTAGACCAAGGCACTACATAGGTTTAGAGATATCTGGGCTACTACATCTAGGCAGTCTGGTCCTGACTGGTTACAAGATCAATGACCTCATAAAGGCAGGGTTCAGATGCACAGTACTTCTTGCAGATTGGCATACATACATAAACGATAAACTCCATGGAGACTGGGATACCATAAAGAGGGTAGCAAGATACTACGAGGATGCATTTAAGCTCTTCTGTTCTGGTGTTGAGGTTAGGCTAGGCTCCCAACTCTACGAGGAGTACAGTGATTACTGGAGTGATCTGATAAGGTTCAGTAAGCATATAACACTACCAAGGATAATGAGATCGCTTACCATAATGGGTAGGAGTGAGAAGGATAAGCTTGACTTTGCACAACTTATCTATCCTGCTATGCAGGCTACGGATATACATGCATTGGATGTGGATGTTGCACATGCAGGGATAGACCAGAGGAAGGTACATATGCTTGCTAGGGATGTATTCCCCAAGCTCGGGTGGAAGGTACCTGTTGCATTACATCATCACCTACTCCCAGGGTTAGGCGAGCCTGTTATGCTAGGACTCGATGAGGATACTGGTATGGATATGAAGGTATCTAGTAAGATGAGCAAATCAAAGCCACATACAAGCATATTCGTACATGATGATGAGTATATCATAAAGGAGAAGTTGAGAAGGGCCTGGTGCCCACTGGATGTTGAGGGCAATCCTGTACTAGAGATGGCTAGGCACATAGTATTCCATGAGTATAATGAGTTCACTGTAGAGAGGAGCGCTAAGTATGGAGGTAATATAACATTCACGAGTTATAAGGAGCTGGAGGATGCATATAGGAGTAAGAGGATTCATCCATTGGATCTGAAGAACGCTGTAGCATACTACATAAATAGGATAATAGAGCCTGTAAGGGAGTACTTTAAGAGTAGAGAGGAGATACTAGAGTTACTAGCAAAGCAGTGATGAAGTTGATTAATAGATAGTTAATTAATTGATAGTTGATAATTAATTAATTAACTCTTGGAGGGTTGATCTACTGATGGATAAACTACTACCCATATCATACATCGAAGTAGAGATGGAATTCATATGGATGCGGTCTTAACTTTATCTCCATGTAATCCTTACTCTCCAACTCTATGATCTTATCTATCACATCATGTGTGAATATGGGCTTAAGATAATCACTATCGCTCTTCAGTGCCTCTACTGCATCTATCAGTGTTGGGGGTAATTGCCTTACTCCTAGATCACTTCTCCTCTCACTGCTCATCATATATATATTCTCATCTATAGGATCGCTAGGATCCTTCTTCTTCTTTATACCATCAAGTCCAGCAGCAAGTACTGCAGAGAAGCATAGGTACGGGTTACTGGAAGGATCAGCAGCCCTAAACTCAACCCTCTTGCTCTTCTCCTGAGACCTGAAGTAGACTGGTACCCTTATTATTGCAGATCTGTTACCTTTGCTCCATGCTACATATACTGGTGCCTCATACCCAGGTACGAGTCTCCTGTATGAGTTGGTTGTGGGTGCTACTATGGCACATAGAGACGATGCATGATCCAGTATGCCTCCTATGAAGTATCTGCCCATCTGACTCAACTCAGCATACTCATCATCTGCATCGTAGAATAGATTCTTCTCACCATCCCATAGACTTACATTAACATGCATACCAGAACCGTTATCCATTGCTATTGGTTTGGGCATCATGGTAGCAACCAACCCATGCATCCTTGCTACATTCTTTACAACGTACTTGTATGTTAGAGTGTTATCTGCTGCGTTTTTCAATGTATCAAAGCGCATATCTATTTCACACTGCCCGCCTGTAGCAACCTCATGATGATGAGCCTCGCATGGTATATGGAAGTAATCATTAAGTATATCCATGCATTGATTCCTGAAGTTGGTCAATGTATCATAAGGTTCAGCAGGCATATACCCTTCCTTGAGTCTTATGGTACTGGAGGAGTCGTTACTCCATGGAACCTCCTTACTCTCTATGCTGTATCCCATACCCTTGCTGGGTATGAGTGTATCCCATACTACCCTGTTGAATACGAAGAACTCTACCTCTGGACCCCAGTATGAGGTACCGATGCTCTCCTTGAGATAAGACTCCGCCCTCTCAGCGACAGACCTAGGGTCCCTAGATAACCTCTCGTTAGTATAACCATAGTGTACATTGCATATCATCCTTGCTGTCCTACCCTGGTCCTTCCATGGTATTATAGCGAATGTATTAGGGTCTGGCTTCAGTACAAGGTCAGATTCATAGATGTATGTGAACCCCTTCACAGAGGAGCCATCGAGTTTAGGGAAGCCCTCGGTAAGCGTAGTCTTATCTATAATCTTAGCATTGATAGTTACATGATGGAATCTACCATTCAGACTGGTGAACTGAAGGTCTACGTACCTTATATCCTGCTCCTTTATCATAGATACTACATCATCTAGAGTGTAGCTTACAGGCTGTAGTGAACCATCTATAAGCCTATAAGGCATATACTGCTTTACATAATTCGTTATTTAATTATATCGCTGATTGTATAAGAGTTGTATGGAGGATATAAATAGATTATACGAGTATATAAAGGACGAGTTTGAGAGTACTGATCTACAGAGCATCAAGGATAAGGATATGTATCTAAGGATAGCAGAGATCCTCAACGGACTCAGGGGTAGAGGTTATGAGGGCATAGATGAGAGCGTAAGATGTGTACTAGTAGAGATACTCAATGACCTTGCAAGGCTCATGTTAAGTGTAAGGATGGAGAAGGTTAGAAGTAACACAACTACTGTAGACTATTCAATGCTCACAGAAGAGGAGTTGTACATAGCCATGGAGGAGAGACGGTTCAGGGCAAAGTACGATTTAGTACTATCATCCATAACCAATGGTAGGAGTAAGTTATTGGAGCATATAAGAGCAAGTGTAAGGAATACCTTGGTAGTTGTCAGGTTCTTGAAGGATACAGATAGATTCTTAGGCAAGGATGGACATGCATATGGACCTTTCAAGTCTGAGGATGTAGCAAGCATACCATTAAAGGATGCTCTAGAGCTGACAAAAGAGGGTATAGTAGTAGAGTTACCTACATTAGATATTTAGTCATGTCGTGTCTTACTACCACTCGTGTCAAGATAAATTAAATATATTGATGATAGATATGTATAGATGGTATATAGGTAGATAGATATGCCCCATACAGATATAGATCTACTTACACATCTACTCCTTGCGCTATACCCTGCAGCATCATTCTTCGTGATAGAGATTATTGCAAGACACACTAATGTGAGACCATGGCGCAAATCTGTACTGCAGGGACTTGTATCAATTGCATTTGCGGTGGCATATATAATTATTATAGATGCCATTGGCTTGGCGATAGCATTGTTCATATTTGCACCCTTGCTATTCATACATGCAAGGAACCTTAAGAACAGGGAGTATACCAATAACAGCGGTGGTAAAGAGGCAAGGATATAAGGCATAGATATCATCTATTGAGTATACAATAGATATAAAGTAAATGGTAATTTAGAAGTATGTGATAATGATTGATCCGATACTATGAAGGCTGCTACATCATGTACAGTAAATAACATGTTGGTATTACAGACTCGTATATACTATCTTACCTTTCAGCATTCAGAATCTTGTGGTATAGATGGTTACAGTAGAGGCATCTTATCCTCACAGCCTTTATACTTGAGTGCCCTACTCTGACCCTAGACGTTCTACCAGGTATTATAAGCCTCTTGCATTTCTTGCAGAATAGTTGTCTTATTTCGTAAGGCAGTCTTACCCTGTACTTCATGCTGATCCTTTTGATGAGTATAGCCTCCTTCTCAGCAAGTTCCATGTTATAGTATGCAGTTTCTAATACATGCCTGAATAGTATCTCAATCCTCTGTCTTGCCATATCCCTCTTCAATATCTTTAACTTACCTTTACCAATAGCCATACTATGGGCATAATACTTATAATCGTTGAGTCTGCACTAGAACTGATACCAGAGAGTATATCAAGGCATAATGCAGTATTGAGGCATGCAAGGAGTAGAGGCAAGGAGCCTACAAACATGATCTTAGATAGAAGCTATCACCATGGAGCGATGCTAAAGCTCAAGGATTCAGGTAAGAGGGGTAGACCAGATATACTCCATTTCACACTACTCGAGGCTACAACCATACCGTTATACTTCAAGTCCATGCTCGACGTATATGTGCATACTGTAGATGATAAGGTAATAGAGGTAGGCAAGAATGTTAGATTACCCAAGAACTATAATAGATTCATAGGTCTGATTGAGGATCTATACAGTAAGAAGGTTATAACTAACAGACAAGGTTATCCATTATTAGTATTAAGGGAATCCACGCTAGACTCATTGATGGATAGGGTAAAGCCTTCTATAGTGATAGGGTTATCTAGGCGTGGAGCGCCTAAAGGTACTGAGTATGTAGCAGGTATCACTACTAGCAGAAACGATGTATGTATAGTGATAGGAGGTTTCCCAAGAGGCACGTTCAGAGAGTCTACTGTGAGGTTATTCACAGAGATGGTATCTATAAGCGATTACTCCTTGGAGGCACATGTAGTAGCTGCCAGAGTACTCTATGAGGTTGAGAAGGCTATGGGTATATGGTGAAGAATGTATATGCATATATATTTAATCACAAATTATTCTGATTAGCGGTCGTAGTCTAGTCTGGTCTAGGATATCGGCTTTCCAAGCCGGTGACGCGGGTTCGAATCCCGCCGACCGCATACAATCTACATCTCGTATCCATTATAATATGATGATAGTGAAGGAAGGAAGAAAGAAGTTGTGGTATAAGTTAACAGAGTCTAATTAGATTAGATTAGATTTATAAACCTCGGATATGGATACTAAGCCATGCTCAAGTCAGACATAGAGAGTGTAGCAAGGGAGTTAGAGGATAAGAGTGCTGAGGAAGTGCTCAGATGGGCTCTAGGGGCATTCCACCCTAGGATAGCATTTGCATCGAGCTTTGGAGCAGAGGACGTAGTGATAATAGATATGCTTATGAAGATAAGGAGTGATCCAAGGATATTCACACTAGATACTGGTAGATTGAACCAAGAGACATACGATGTCATGGATGCCATAAGGGAGAGGTACAGTGTCAATATAGAGGTATACTTCCCAGATGCTAAGGAGGTTGAGGATATGGTAAACAGGTATGGTATGAACCTATTCTACCATAGCGTAGAGTTAAGGAAGCTCTGCTGTGAGATAAGGAAGGTTAGACCATTGAATAGAGCCTTACAAGGGTTGGACGCATGGATAACTGGGCTAAGGAGAGAGCAGGCAGATACAAGGGCAAGGATAGCGAAGGTTGAGATAGACGCACAACATGGTAGCATAGTAAAGATCAACCCAATAGCAGATTGGAGATGGGATATGGTCTGGGATTACATAAGGAAGAACAACGTACCATACAATAGGTTACATGATAACGGTTACCCTAGTATAGGATGCGAACCTTGTACTAGAGCGGTGAAGCCAGGCGAGCACTTTAGAGCAGGGAGATGGTGGTGGGAACAGTCTGCACATAAGGAGTGTGGGTTACACCTTAACCCATTGAATAAGAAGTAAGCGAGTGATCCTATATATTATACTAATGCTTTTATAAAGGTGTTATACACATGAGTACACCGCATGGTAATAAACTAATAGAGAGGGTAGTTGGTGAAAGTACAAAGCATAGATTATTTAATGATAAGGACATACTCAGAGTAGAGGTCAGTAATGATAAAGCAGATGATATAGAGAATATAGCGTATGGCATACTAAGTCCACTTGAGGGGTTCATGGATGAAGAGGATCTCCTACATGTTATAAGGTATGGTAGACTAAGCAACGGTCTAGCATGGACGATACCTATAGTCTTGGATGTAAAGCATGAAGACGCGATAAGAATGAATGATGCAAGAGAGGTTATACTCTACAACGGTAATACTATAGCGCTGATGCATATAGATGGGTATTATAAATACAATAAATTAGATATCGCATCTTCTGTATACCAGACCAGAGACCCAGCACATCCAGGTGTAGCAAAGACACTAGCTATGAATGATACATTAGTTGCAGGTAAGGTATCCCTTGTACAGGGCAATACCAATACTAACGCTCTCAGTAGGTATAGACTCACACCTAGGCAGTGTAGGAGCATATTCAAGGAGAGAGGATGGAAGAGTATAGTAGGTTTTCAGACTAGGAATATACCGCACCTTGCACATGAGATGCTCCAAAAATCCGTGCTTAACTTCTTCGACGCGTTATTCATAAACCCACTTATAGGTAGGAAGAAAGCAGGTGACTTCAAGGACGAGGTAATACTAGAGGCTTATGAGGTGCTCATAGAGAACTACTATCCTAAGGATAGAGTGTTATTCGCTACACTACATACAGAGATGCATTATGCTGGACCCAAAGAGGCTATACACCATGCTATCATGCGTAAGAACCTTGGCTGCACCCATTTTATAGTAGGCAGAGACCATGCCGGTGTAGGTAATTACTATAAACCCTTCGCTGCACAGGAGATATTCAAGGAGTATCCAGATCTAGGTATAGAGCCTGTATTCTTCCCTGCATTCTTCTACTGTAAGAGGTGTATGGGAGTGGTTAGTGAGAGGATGTGCCCCCATGATACTAGTTATAGATTAGAGTTGAGTGGTACAAAGTTGAGGGGTATGATAAGGGATAACGAGAGGCCCTCTGAGCTACTGATGAGACCCGAAGTATTCGATGTTATAATGCGTTATAAAGAGCCTTTTGTGTAACGCTCCAGTACAATATATCTATCATCCTCATATACAGTCTCATAGAACCTCTTCAATACATCTACTCTACTCAACCAATACCATGCCACGTTAACTGCATCATCATCTGGGCTCTTGCTTATAACTATAACATCATTGTATAACCATGGCTTATAGAATGAATCCTTCCATGTCGATGATTCTATTATCTCATCATATCTACTTAACTCTACCCAACTGGATATCATTATCTTATGCTCCTGCATCGAACCTGTTATAACCATTATCTTCGTATCACTCATACTATACCTTGATCTGATGAACTCGCCTACCTTGAATGCATCTGCACTTGCATAGTAACCTGCTCTTGCATCCTCGTATGTTACTACACAGCTAGATGCATATGCTTGGATTATATGCTGTATGTACTCCATACATATGGACTCTGTGAATACCAATTGGTATATAATGACCACTATAGCAACTATCAACGCTACTCTAATTCTGAGACTCCTTATGCTTAATAGTAGGAGTATGGGGGCTAGGAATACCAGAAACCTAGAGTTGAACCATAGATCCATCTCACCTACCCCTATAAACATACTTGCCAATGTGAATGATGGAGGCAGTGCAAGGTAGAGCCATATCACATTACCCTTCTCCTTCCACTTCCTGTTGATAATAGATATAATTGAGTACGATGCTACTACTAGCAAAGGAGCATAGAATACAGATGCTGTAATACCATATACTCTAATAACATTCAATGGCTGCATGAAGAGCATAGCCCTAACTTCCCTATGCATAGCCTGCCATGATGCGGAGTAGTACTCTGCGTCAACGAACTCTAACATATCACCATAGAAGTGATGATTATACACAAGCCATATAATGACTCCAGACGATGCTATGAGCATGGGTAGTAGTATATCCTTATATCCATAGTTGCTCCTATTTCTATGTATTGCATTAGCAAGTAATGCTATAAGAGATATAGGTAGTAACCACGCCTCATATCTGGTTAATGTTGCTAATGTTATTAGTGTAGAGCATATATAGAGATCTCTTATCTTAGAGTACTTCATGAAGACGTAAAGATGGTATGCTGATGCTGTAAAGAATAACATGAATAAGGACTCTGTCATAGCAACTATGCCTAGATAGAGTATGTTAAGATTAAGAGGATATAGTAGTGAGAAGAGTAGAGGAACTTTATCACTAAGCACTGATCTGGCCCCCAGCATACGTACCTTTTCAGCATGATCCCTCCATACCTCACTAAGCAATCTATGCAGTATCATAGTAGTTACTACTGTAGCAGGAAGACTAATCAGAGTTCCTGCCATGCCTGTAAAGAAGAGAGTATCTATCTGTGCAGGTAACATGAAGAGTAGTTTGGGTAAGGGTAGCCATACAGTACCTAACATCTCCAAACCTATATGCCCCCAGTCTAAGAGTCTCCTTGCCCCAACTAGGTGTGATACAGCATCACCATAGTATAGAAGAGAGTATCTATCATTAGCATACAATGTAAGCATGAGTGTTAATCCCGCTACTCCAACTACCATGGTTATAAAAAATTAGTGTGCATATGATACCCACACCGCATAAATATATATTGTTAATACCCATTATACTCTTATGCGCAATGTAATCATAGTATTAACACTATTCATTATCCTAATAACAAATACACAATTTGCATACGCTGAGAATAAGAGTGATAGACTCGTAATACCTTTCAGTGTAGCTAATGTAGGTAGGAGTGATAAGGCGTACTATGAGTTCAAGGATGAGCATAGGGCTAACTGGATAATAAGTATAAGTAACTACCTGATATACAACCCTAGTAAGGCTGATGCTAATGTTATCATAAGGTTCCTGAATAACTTCAACAAGGATGAGTTCCTAGAGGTGGGTATGTCTAGTAAGAGTAATACTCTGTGGTTCGCCGTATCGAAGGAGCAGACAGGGTATACGGTTATGTACAGGAATACCAACTCATGGTTCCAGGATAGACAGATAATGATCACGTATGCTCAAGGTGATAGGCTGAGTGTTAACAATGGACAGAGGATAATAGTTGATAGACTCAACATAGGGCAGTTTGCTATCAAGGGTATCGAGGTATTCGGCACACTCGATGAGCCTACTACAAGTAATACAGTAGGGGGTCAGATAGTAATAGATATAATCTCTGGTAACCCATTGGATAATCCTATAATGAGCGTACCTTTCATAGTAACTGCTGTAGTTGCAGCATTAGTGATTCTGCTCTTGAAGACTAGGAGGAGGGAGATGGAAGAGCAGCAGGTCTAGTGTGGTGAGGCTATGAACATGCAGTTGAGTAGGTATGAAGAGGATGCACTAGATGGGAGGTATGGGGATACTGTAGCATTAGCCTATAGGGTACTGGTTGCTATAGGCAATGCCATAGAGGCAGATAGGCTGATAGATGTATCATGGGCACATGTATCGGGTGTTAACTATAATACTATAGGTGATGCTGGGCTCAGGTTCCTAGAGGATATAAGTAGGGAGGGTATCAAGGTTAAGGTCAAGACCACACTGAATCCCATGGGTTACGATAGAGGTAGGATAGAGCCTACCATAAGTGATACATTCATAGAGAGGCAGGAGAGGATACTTGATGCATACTCTAGGCTAGGAGTCACTGATATCCATTCATGTACCCCATACGATAGGGATGTATTCCCTGACATCCCTCCGGGCGGTTCACAGGTGAGTCTTGCAGAGAGTAATGCTGCTATATACGCCAACTCTGTACTAGGCTTACTCACAAACAAGGAGAGTGCCATAAGTGCATTAGCAAGTGCTATAACAGGGAAAGCACCTTACTCTAACCTAAGAGTACAGGAGAAGAGATACGCCAAAGTCTGTATAGATGTGAGGTATGATATTAAGGATGAGTTAGATTACGGGCTTCTGGGTTACTATGCTGGCAAGTTGAGTGAAGAGTGCATAGCATTCAATGGTATAGATCACGATAGGTTAACCTCTGCTGATATGAAGGCGTTATGTTCAGCATTAGGCACGTCTGGCTCCACTGGGATGTTCAGATTGCAGAGCATAGATGCTAAGGAGAGGTATCTATTCGATAGGAGCGATGCGATGAAGGTAAAGGATGAGTTAAGTGATTCAGATAATGGCGATATAATAGTATTCGGAAGCCCCCAGCTTGGCTTGGATGAACTCTCAAGTATCATAGATATGCTCAATGGTAGAAGGTTCAGGAAGAGGTGCATGATATTCTGTGCTAGAAGCGTATACTCTAAAGCCTCAAGACTGGGTTATGTAGATGCACTGGAGCGTGCTAACGCAACTTTATACTCTGGATGCTGCGCATGTCTAACCCCTCTTATAAGCAGGGATAGTGTAGACTCTGTCATAACCAATAGTGTAAAGGCTGCATACTACCTTAGGAGTTGGAATAAGGTAGGTGTATGTATGAGGAGCATGAGGAGTATAATAGATAATGAGAGTGTATAGATACCATGAGTTATGGTAAGAGTAGTGGTAAGGAATATAGGTGCAGAGGAATAGTAGGGGGGTACGCCGAAGGCTTTGTACTGTTAAGTAAAGAACCCATAAATCTACTTACCATAGACTCAGATGGTGTAGTCAATGATCATACGAGTATGCTCTACGACAAGAGCATATCTGATGCTATACTGATATTCCCTAATGCAATAGGCAGTAGCGTAGGGGTGTATAGACTTTATGCATTGAAGGTTAACAACAAGGCTCCGAGAGGTATAGTATGCATAAATACTGCGGATATAATAACAGCCTCAGCAGCAGCCATATCGAGTATACCTCTAGTTGATAGGGTAGGCGATGCTATAATAGGGGAGCTTGAAAGTACATATGGAGTAGGAGCAGATGAAGAGGTAGATTCTAAGGTTAATGTTAATCTTAGGGTTAGTACCAGGGTTAAAGTTAGAGTAGATGCATATGCAGGTATAATCAGCATAGTTGATGATTAGGTTAATGATGATGATACGATACCTCCCTTATCAGCTCAATCGTTCTATACACTGCACGCTCCACATCTTCCCTTGCTATACCCTTAACACCACATCCTACGACTAGTATATTCGATGTATGATCCTTTATAGATGTTCTAAGCGAGTCCCTATGGGGGAATAGATGCACTATGCCCTGGGAGTCAGCTAGAACTATCTCTATCCCTTTCATTACATACTCATGATTACTTATGTCTATGAACCTCTCCCCGTTAAACGCATACCTCAGTCTCAATTCATCCTGAATCATATCTAGATCATATATACCTATAGGGATGAGGGTCTCTATGGACGCTATATTTCCTGCATCTACTACATTGTTTATCCTGCTTATACTGTAATTGGTCAGGAACCTCCTTAGCAGTGCCTCGCTCGACGGTCTTATCTTAGTAGGGTCTATACCAAGTGACCAGTAAAAGCCCCTGAGTGCCCTGATTATAGGTTCTTCTCTTATACTATCCTTATCCTTCACCCTCATTCTACTCTTTAACTCTAGAAGCAGCGGTTCTATATCATAATCATGTATCACTCTTATACCCCTGAGTACAGATGTGCATAGTTCTATACCATACATCGATCTTATATCCTCGTTTATTATTAATCTTGGCATAGACAGTTAATGTTGATTGATTAGTTGTAGAGAGCAAGTTAATATATATTTGTAACCGTAGTAGCTCTACTCACTATAGCTATGATTCTACTAGCTAGAAATATTTTTATTCTAATTGGAGTGTATTATAAAATCATGCAAAGCAGAGATACTAGAGGTAAAGAGAGTAGGGAGTCTAGTGAGACGATCGTGTATAGGGTAGTCTTCTACATATGTGCTGCAGTAATGATAATAGTAACTGCTTATGCATTAGCAGCAAGTATATCAGAGTACATGAGTAATGGCAGCGTTGTCATAGGAGAGGCTCTGGTTAATACAGAGTTCCCATTCAAGGGGTTCGCTAAACCCGTAACATACCTCATGATAGCATCTGTGGTGGGATGGTACTGTGTAATAAGACTAGGCAGGAGTAAGACAGCCAACATCTCTCCTACCAAGAGGGCGTTCATAAAGATAATAGCTATAGTTATAGCTGTAACTATGCTCTATGAGTTGATATACAACTTTGTTGTATGGAATGCGTTGATGACCGCAGATGCTATAAGCGGTATAATAAGGATAGATATACTGAATATACCGTACCCTAACCCAAAGACACCATGGAGTCTTGTATTCGCTACCAAGATGTTCCTTGTTGCATTCATTATAAGTGTACATGCATTATACCTTATATCAAAGAGTGAGCGTAAATACTATAGTGCAGGTAACAGTGATAAGTAGTTATGGGTAAGATAGGAAATGTTGTGAGGAGTGTACATGGGATGCTCACGGGTAGACCTATGAACTTCTCATGGATTATAGATGGATTGCTTGCGGGGTCAGCCAAGCCTATGAACAAGGAAGGGATTAAGTGGTTGAAGAAGAGGGGAATAAAGGCTATAGTAAGTGTGATAGAGGAACCGTTGAGTGATGAATGGTTAGATAGTTTAGAGTATATGCATATAAGTACTCATGATGGCAATGCACCAGATACTATAGATATGGATAGGGCAGTGGACTTTATACATAGATGTATAATCAATGAGAGACCTGTGGTTGTACACTGCGCAGCAGGGAAGGGTAGGACTGGTACTATTCTTGCAGCATACCTAATAAAGTACGATGGTGCATCTGCTAAGGATGCTATAGAGAGGATAAGGGCTCTGAGACCAGGCTCGATACAGACGTATGCACAGGAGTATGCACTCACACTCTATGAGAGATATGTAAGGGCTAATAAGGATAAATGAATTCTTAACATAAAGATCGTATAATAATAATTATAATAATACTAATATTAATCCTCACTACTCTGGCACAGATTCGCTTACAAGTCTACCATTCTCCACCCTTACGAATAAGTACCTGTTATCCTTGAATATCAGTATCAGTTCGTTATCCCTCTCTTCAACATCCATCAGCTCCTGCCCCTTTATACCATCGAACTTCATGGCAATGATATACGGATCATTTTATTTTAACTTTTAACCATATCACATAAGTCCTTCCGACGGGTGTAGTTCACTATTTATAACAACTCTATGCTCACTGAATCAGATCTGGCCCTTAACTCTTTAGCATCTGTGTAGGTATGTTTGCCCCATGATGCCTTGACCTCTGCATATACATCATGTATTCCTCTACCCAATACCCTACCAAGCGAGAACGTATCTATAACTCTATTAACATCAAAGAGTAACGACTGTGCTTCTTCTACGCTTCTAGGCAATATGGAGTCTCCGTCTATAACTATCATAACCCACACCTTCTTCTCAGGAGGATAGGGCTCTATAGTAGGGTCTCTACTCCAGTATAGAGATGCCTTACGTAAGAATGTTATAGGTTCTATACTCCTACCTCTCTCTGATGCCTTTAATGTTATGGTATACTTTACTCTGAATACGTTATCATGGTTATCATATGCATATAACCATGTCTCCCTGTTGAATACACTCCTTATCCTACCATCTACACTGAATGATACATCTAATCTTAGAGGCTCATCACTCCTTATCCTACTCTTTGATGCATTAAGCATTATCCTCTCTATCCTACTATCATCATGCATAAAGAGAGAGGAGGGGTACACTCAATATTTAGATTTAGATTTGTATGAAAGGTATTTATCTTTGCGGTCCGTACTAATCGACGTATGAACGATGTGAGTTTAGCAGAGAGGAGAGGCAACGATGTAATATTCAAGGTAAGGGATGAGGATATATCCGTACTCTATATACTCGCACATGAACTTGTAAGTATGGATGATGTTATACTTGCTGGTGCGGTGCAGAGGCATTACCTTATAGACGAGTATGAGTTCAGGGTTAATACCAAGGAGAGTCTAGACCCATTCGATGCTATAAGAGATGCTATAGATGGTGCATTAAGGAATGTTAGAGAGATCAAGAGTCTGCTGAGTGTGTAGCAGGTGTATATATATGCGCTTCTGTCCAAAGTGTGGTACAAGGCTGGTACATGCCAAGGGTAACGATGGAGTATATCTTACATGCAGGAAGTGCAGTTACAGGGAGAGTGCTGCAAAGTCTAATACGAGGAGCTCAAGTACAACTGAGAAGCCGTTGATACAGGTACTTGGGGATGAGGATATGGACGTATCTACACTACCCACTACAAAGATAATATGCCCAAGGTGTGGTAACGATACTGCAGTATGGTGGATGCTCCAGACTAGGAGTGCAGATGAGCCTACTACACAGTTCTATAGATGCGTGAAGTGTAACCATACATGGAGACATTACGCCTAGTTGTAAATTAGAATAATAATAATGCATAGTATTAGTTATAATAGGTAATATTCTACTATTTAATGGTGGCGAAAGGTTTTTTAACATGTGATCATACATATATCAGTATGAAAACCCTGATAATAGCCATAACAATGGTATTGCTACCGTTATTTACTATGATTGGTGTTGGGGCCACAGAATTCACCATAAGCACCACTGAACAGAGATACATAAGCGAGATAATAGATAGTGATAGCACATTCAAGCTAGTAGAGGCTAGAATAACAACTAGTGGTTCCAATGCTTCAGCAAATCCAGGTAGTGAAAACAATCCTAAGGATATAACTCCTGCTGATCCACTTATAAATGCAAATGATATAAGCAGAGGGCATTTCATTTACTTACTGCGTATAGAAGAGGTTAATGGTAATAGTGCACCAGCAAATAGCAAATGGATGGTTAGGCTATTCCTTAACGGCAACCAAGTAGGTAATGAAGTATACATAGGTAATACCACCGCTGAGGGTAGTGCAGAAGGAGCTAGGATACGTTGGAATCTAGGCAATACATTCAACGGTGGTATAATAGAGGTACAGATGACTAGGCTACAATGAGGTGATAACAATAGTAAGAGGGGATAGAATGTATATGAACTCTTACCTATTTATTTTCATCTTATCATCATTGTTATATGGCTTAGTCTTAACCATCCCTAATATACCCTCTGCTTATGCAGATAAGATAATATTTAGATTCGAGACAGTACCAGTTAATACCAAGATAATAGTAGATAACATTATATACACTACACCAGTCGAGTTCAGATGGGATAGATGGAGCGAGCATAAGGTTACACTACCAGAGCATATCAGTATAGATGAGAGTAGCAGGTATTCACTAGTGAGTTGGAGTGATCTATACAAAGATAGTAATAGAAGTATAGTAGCAGATTACGATAAGGATGGTGACTCTACCATAACCTATAGGATATACTATGAGAAGCAGTATAGACTACTCGTACTCTTAGATGATGCAAGGGAGGAGTGGCACTACGCTGGTAGTTTAGCTAGCATAGAAGTAGAGTCTATTAAGGTAATAGATGGGCAGAGTAGACTGGTATTCTCCTCTTGGATCAGTAGTGATCATAGCAGGGTATTATCTGATAGCAGTAGGCTTACAGTTATAATGGATGAAGGATTAGTTATCAAGCCTGTTTACGGGAAGCAGTATTATCTCTCGGTCTCTGCTAGTAACGATTCTGCTATAGTGTTAGGCTCTGGCTGGTACTATGAAGGTGCAAAGGCAAAGATAGCATGTATATCAGATGACTTCCATGTATGGAGTATAAAGGATGCAGTTGCAGAGGATATAGATTATACCTCGCCTATAACTACTCTTACCGTAGATAGACCGTATACGATAGAGTGTATACTGAAGGATAAGAAGGATAAGGAGGAGGGGATGATAAGAGAGCAGGTACTGCCTGCACAGTTGAGCAGACTCATAGTATTGACTAGTTATGGCGCATCACTGAAGGATGATTATGCCCCATACAACTCTCTAGTTAATATAAATGCTAAGGATGTAGTGCAGATAGATGAACATAACGAGAATAGGTATGTATTCACAGATTGGAGTGAAGGGTTGATGAAAGATAGTATCAACAATGTAGTGCTGGTAGATAGGGACCCTAAGGTAGTGGTAGCCAACTATAAGAAGCAGCATAGTGTATACATCAATGGCAAGCATCATGGATGGTACGATGAAGGCTCTAATGTAGAGTTTAGATGTCCTAAACCTGATAGCAGTGAGGACGTGAAGTATGAATTCCTATCATGGAAGGGTATAGATAATGCTACACAAGAGACGCTGAATATAACAGTGGATAGAGCGTACGAGTTATCATGCTCATGGAAGGAGCTCTATAGAGTATCCATAATATCTCCATACAAGGTCGAGGGTTCAGGCTTCTATGAGAAGGGTAGCCATGCTATTATATACGCAAAAGAGTCCATAGACCTTGGTCTTGGTAGGAGCGCTCAATTTATTGGTTTCAGGGGTGATGTGGTGAGTGATGATAATATAATAGATATAATAGTAGATAAGCCATACAGGATAGTAGCACTATGGAGAGAAGATAGTACACAGCAGTACATAGTCATCACTGTACTTGCCTCCAGCGTAGTAGCTGCAGCTCTAATGTACTCTACAGGTATCAGGAGGTATGGAAGAAGAGAATCTATACCATAGACTCGGGATAATGATAAGAGTGATACCGATCGCATTACTAGTGATACTTGTAGTATACTCATTGTTCATACTCCTCAATATGCATACACCTATACTCATAGCAACTGGGATGAGCATGAATCCTACTATAAACGCTGGGGATGTACTGATACTTGATAAACCAGATATCTTGCTCATAGGCGAGGGTGATATAATAGCGTATAGAGGTAATGATAGTATAATAGTACATAGAGTTATAGAGGTTAGAGATGGTTATCTTATAACCAAAGGGGATAACAATCAGAGTAATGATGCCCCTGTAAGCAAGGATAATTATGTAGGTAGGGTAGTATATACAATACCTAGGCTAGGCATACCACTTTTGCTACTCTCAAACCCATTACTCTTATCTATCCTCGTGATAAGTATAGTACTCGCACTGCTCTTTATATACTATGATAGAAGGGAGAGATTATACAGCAGTAGATGATAATTGATACCACAGTAATTGATGGACGGTTGAGATAAAAGTAATTATACTAAAGGGATATGCATACTACCATGCTCATAGCTAGGAGTAAGAGTTCGTACGAATGGAGGGCCGTGATGCAGGCTATATCTACGATTGTGGATGAGGCTGTATTCAATGCTACAAGCGAAGGGATAACCTTTAGGGCTATGGACCCAAGCCATGTAGCCCTGATAGATATACAATGGAGTAATGCAGCATTCGAGCAGTACAGCTGTGATAACGAGATTATATTCGCTGTTAGGGTAGATGAGTTACTGAAGATGCTCAAGAGGGCAGACAAGGATGAGAGTCTGGAGGTTAGGATGGGGATGGATGAGAAGCAGGAGTCCATGCCTGTAGATCTATTAACTCTTAGGTTCACAAAGTATAATGCTAAAAGGAGTAGGGAGTATAAGCTGAGGTTGCTGGAGGTTAGCAGTACTCAGAGTACACCATTACCCAAGTTATCCTTTGCTACCAAGGTTAACATGAGCCTTAAATCATTGATAGATGCACTTAAGGATGTAGAGGTTGTATCTGAGCAGGTTACTATAATCTGTAGTAGCAATGCTATAAAATTCGAGGGTAAGGGAGATGCAGGCGAGGCTAGTGTTACATTCGAGCAGGATGAGGAGGTAAGGGAGATAAATACTAATGCAGAGAGCAGATCCACGTATAGCATAGAGTACCTTATGGATATAGTGAATGCTGTGGATGACGCTGAGAGTGTAGTGCTAGAGTACAGCAGTAAGATGCCACTGCGCCTAGAGTTCATAATGCCTTTCATGTGTAGGATACATTACTATCTTGCACCAAGGGTGGAATGAAAGTAACTCTGCGTCTACAAAAGGCAATACTCCAGTCTTGCACTAACGAAGATGAAATGAAAGAAGGAGAGTAGGAATCCTTGTCATTAACGTAGTGTTAGCAGAGCTAAGAGGAAGGAAAGGGAAGAGAAAATAAATTTTTATGTAAGAGTAAGGCTCAACCAACTATGCTACTGGTTATGAAGTTTGGGGGTAACTCAGTCTCTACACCAGAGAGGGTCATAGAGACTGCTAGGATAGTGAGTAGTTACAGCAAGGAGCATAGAGTGGTAGTTATACTCTCTGCTATAAAAGGGATAACTGATGACCTACTAAGTATATGTGAGAGTATAAGGAGGAATGATATCGATACCGCTAGTACTATACTTGACAGAGTTATAAAGATACATAACAGTATAGTAGAGAACCTTGCTATAGATGAGGGTAAGAGAGGTGAGCTTAAGAGGATAGTCAATGCATTACTAGACGAGCTTAATAGTATAGTCAGGGGTCTGATGCTCATAAGGGAGGTCACACCACGTTCCATGGATTATATACTCTCATTCGGTGAGAGGCTAGCTGTACCCATACTATGCTATGCATTGAGGGAGTTGGGTTTAAGATCTGTATACTTGGATGGTAATGATGTTGGAATAGTTACAGACGCTACATACGGTAATGCCAAGCCGTTGATGGATACTACTAGGCTCAGGTTAAGGCATAGACTAGAGCCTATACTCAACGAAGGTATAGTACCTGTAATAACGGGGTTCATAGGGGGGGATCAGTATGGTAATATAACAACTCTAGGTAGAGGAGGCTCTGATTATACAGCTACAATAGTAGCATCATGTATGGATGCTGATGAGATAATACTATGGAGTGATGTAGATGGTCTTATGACAGCAGACCCAAAGATAGTCAAGGACGCCCAGGTACTCAGGGAGGTATCCTACAGCGAGGCGATGGAGATGGTCCTATTCGGTGCAAAGTACATACATCCTAGAGCATTAGAACCTATAGTAGATAAAGGTATACCTATGAGGATAAAGAATATCTTCAAGCCCGATGCAGATGGTACACTAGTGCTTGAACACTCCAATGCTTATCCTGAGAAGATAGTAAAGGCTGTAACCTCGATAAGGAGGATGTCACTTATAGATGTCAGGGGCACCAGTATGATAGGCTCTCCAGGCACTGCTGGTAGGATATTCTCACTATTAGGTGAGAATGGTATAAACATAGTAATGATATCACAGGGACCGTCAGAGTCAAGCATATCCATAGTTGTGAGGAAGAGTGATCTAGACAAGGCTGTTAATACACTAGAGTTGAACCTTCTAGGCAGGATGATAAAGAGTATAGATGTCACAGATGATGTTGCTATAATAGCAGTTGTAGGTTCTGGTATGAGAGGCACGAAAGGTGTAGCTGCTAGGGTATTCAGTGCTGTAGCAGGTGCAGGTATAAACGTTATAATGATAGCACAAGGATCATCAGAGCTGAATCTAGCATTCGTTATAGAGGATAAGCATGCTGATGATGCTGTCAGAGCATTACATAAAGAATTCGGGTTGCATCTTATCAATAATGATAGTGTAACATGATGTAATGTATTGAATTAATCTCTAGTAGTTATGGTTATAGTGGGTTCGATGGTTAACCAATCTGATCAAGCTGCTCATCTACTAGTAAGTATTTATATCTGTAATATGAATTCAGGGGCTCTGTTAACTTAAGGGCTTAATGTAGCGTGTATATTATGCTAGAGATAATGTTAACAGGACCGAGTTCAGGCGCTGTATCAATATAAATACATAGTATTATCTATATACTATAACTCATTAACTCATAAATCCTCATATCTATACAGCGCCCATAAGTATCCCATTGCATACCTCACTGTGACACTTACATTATATACATACTACATTATTATATAACTTCATCTCTTACCTAGCCTGCTCTTCTGCTCCTCTATCTCTTTATTGGTTATCTTCCTGAACAATGGTTTTATGTTAGATGATATTATCTTATGCCTTGAGTCTATAACTAGCTTGGATGCATCGCTCCATCTCTGTTTATGCACAGAACCATCCATACATAGCTGCTCCCATATCTTCTCTGCAGAGTATGGTATGTATGGGGCCAAGAGCACCGCCAATGAATGTACAGCGTTAACAGATATGTATATGCAGTTGTATGCACTTGCTGCGTCTCTCTCACTACCTGACTTCAACTTACTCCAAGGTTGCTTACTCTGGAAGTACTGGTTCATATACGATGAGAACTCTACTATCCTCTTCAACCCTTTATCCAACTCATTCCTCTCTATAAAGGAGCCTACCTCCATAGCTATACCTCTTAACTCCTCTATACATGAAGTATCGTACTCATCATAGGCATCCACATCAGGCTCACTTATACCGTACCTTGCAGCGAAGTTCAATGCTCTATTAATGAAGTTGCCTATATTATCTATGAGTTCTGTATTTACTCTTGATGCGAACTCATCCCAATCGAAGTTAAGATCATCCTGACTATAAGGGGTTATTAGTGCAAGGTAGAACCTCAGATAATCAGCAGGGAATATGCTGAGAAACTCCCTGATACTTATATACCAGTTCCTGCTCTTGGATATCTTCTGACCTTGTAACATGAGATGTCCCCTAGTAGGTATATAATCAGGCAGTTTGAATCTAGAGTCCCCTAGCCTCATAGCGGGTAGGAAGAGGTAGTGATGATATACTATATCCTTGCCTATGAAATGGTATATGATACTAGAGTTCCAGAATTTTATAGCATCTTCATCACTAGATTCCCTATCTTTGCCATCATCCCCTATAAGGCCTTTCCTCTTAGCCAGTAGTATAGCTGTTGATATATAGCATAGATGGTTATCGAACCAGCCGTAGAGTACCTTATCTTCCGTTATGGGTATACTCACCCCCCATGGTATATCCCTAGTTATATCCCAGTCCTGTAGCCCCTGCTCTATCCATCTGAGTACATAGTTCCTTACATCCTTCTGTAATCTATCGTTACTATTTAGCCATTCCCTTAGCATATCAGAACACAGATAACCTGAAGAAGTAATGTCTACTCCTCCTCTTCACTGGTTCCCTCTTACATATTGCACACTTGGGCTCGAGTATCTCACTTGGGACTCTACCGCAGTTCTCGCATACATCAGAGTACTGACCATCTGCGTTACAGTACGGGCATCTGCCTATAACATATCTATCTGGCAGGAATTTCTTATCATACTCACAGTAGTATTGCACTACATCACTCTCATATATGTAGCCTCTCTCATACAATCTAAGGAAGAACTCCTGTACAAACCTTACATTCTCCTCCGAGCTTGTGCTATGGAATATATCGAATGATATACCTAGTGCCTTAAAGTCCTCTTCATCTCTATCATGCCAGTACTTCACATACTCTTGAGGCGTCTTGCCCTCCTGCTCTGCCTTTACTAGTATAGGAGTACCAAAGTCATCACTTGCGCATACATGGTACACCTCATCTCCATTGAGTCTATGGTACCTCGTGAGTATATCAGCCGGTAGATACGTAGAGGCTATATGCCCTAGATGTATCTCACCATTTGCATATGGCAGTGCACTTGTTATTATTATTCTCATGGGTAATTTATGACAACCCTTGTATAATAATTAATCTATCAGCACTGTAGATCTGTTAACTTAAGGGCTAAGTGAAGTGTATACAGTATGCTAGAGATAACGTTAAGAGCCAGCTTATAGATATAAGATAATCATGTTGCATAAAGTTATCCCCAACTCAGTTAAAGGCATAAATGCTATGATCTATGCACTGCTACATTAAGGTATGCGTAGATACCCTTTGTACTATTCCTTATGGAGCTCTTAACATACTCTGGTATAGAGTCTATACTAACATTGGCCTTAGAGGCTACATACTCTATCATGCTATCCTCTAAACTCTTGATATCTTCATCTTCATTGGAGGATATAATGGATACCCATTCGCTTATGCTATCCAAGGTAGCATCGAATACATGCTGAGGCTCATGGCTTATACCAAAGTGAGGCATAAGTAGTACTCTAGCATCTAATGACTCCAGCCTCTTGACAGTATCCACATACTTTACATGATCAAAGCTCGGTGGAGGTGTTGTAGGTATCATAAGATAGGGAAACTCTGGATATAGCATGCTTACAGTATCTGCAGTTATGATACATGGCATAGACGCATTGATATGAACCGCTATCTGATGTGGTGCATGACCCTCAGCACTGATGCATCTTAACTCCAGACTTCCTAGGCTCACTGTACAGCTTTTATCTGCTGTGACCTCTACTATACTCTTGCTTGAATCTACAGGATTTGGATACCCAAATCGCTCTAATGCATCGTTACCGAATACCTCCTTTACACTGGATACCAGCCTTGTAGGATCGAGTATATGCTTCTTTGCCCTTGCATGTGCTATTATCTCTGCATCATTATACATAGCAAGGTAGCCTAACGAGCCACAGTGGTCTAGGTGCAGATGGGTAGGTATAAGGTAATCTATATCTCTAGGAGTTATACCTATACTGATCAGATCATTGATTATAGTATTATGACTGGATGGGTAGCCCATATCCACCAATGCTACTCTCTCATCTACTACAAGGTAGCATGCTACTGCCTTTGGGTTCCCTAACGCATATGTATCTATGAGGTAGATATCAGCATTATCTATACTCAACTTATCTAGTATCATTATGGGAATAGGATACTAATAGATTAATTAATCTATCTTGCTAACCAAAAATATTGTATGTTGATCTATCTATCTAGTAGTATTGCTGTTGTTACTCCTCAGTTCCTTACTCAACTCCTCTATCTTTGATATGAGTGCCTGTTTGATCATGCCGTTATCAGCTATGTTAAGAGGCATCTTGCATGATGGACATCTGAAGAATGCATCTATAGCCTGATCAAATGTGAGCCTCTGACATGCATCGTTACCACAATGGTAGAACTGGTTACTCTCCTCATACTCTAGTCTTATCATCAACCGCTCTAGTATCTTACGCCTTTGTAGATCTATGAACGTATCAACGTTATCCCTCTTGACCCTCCATTTGTATACGAACCAACCCTTCTTCTCATCTCTAACCCTTATACCGCTGATCAATGCCCTGCTGAATAGATCATATAATACCTTCCTTACGGTATTTATCTTGAGCCCTGTAGCACTGGCTATCTCCTCATCTGTGGTATCCTCGTTGTTGAGTAATGCTCTAGCCACTCTTATGTAATCATCCCCACCAAGAAGGCTTGCTATCTTAACAAAGGTATCTTCATACTCTACACTCTTCATACTATAATTATGGTACAACTCTAATATTTACTTAATTAATTACTGTTATTATTATTACTGCTGTTATGTATAACTACCCTCATCGAATACCTTTGCTATAGAGCTCTCGTACGGAGGCTTCAAGATACCCTTCTCTGTTATTATCGCTGTTATGAGGTGAGGTGGGGTGACATCGAATGCTGGGTTGAATACCCTTACCCCTCTTGGTGCTACTCTCTTACCTGCTACCTTTACTACCTCATCTGCTGGTCTCTCCTCTATTATAACATCATTAAGATCGCTCTTCATATCGAAGCTCGAGAGTGGTGCTGCTACATAGAACGGTATCTTATGCTCTCTTGCGAGTAATGCTATCTGGTAAGTGCCTATCTTATTGAACACATAGCCGTTCTTAAGTACTCTATCGGCTCCCACTATAACCTTATCTACCATCCTCCTAGCCATCAACGACGCTACAGCTGTATCTGGCGTTATACTAACCTCTATACCATCATGCTTCAGCTCGAATGCTGTGAGTCTAGAGCCCTGCATCACAGGTCTGGTCTCTGTTGCTATAACGCTTATCCTCTTTCCCTCCTCTACAGCAGCCCTTATTACACCCAACGCTGTTCCATACGCTACAGTAGCAAGTGCACCAGCATTACAGTGAGTGAGTACTCTATCACCGTCGTATATAAGGACTGAACCATTACGAGATAACCTCCTATTAGCCTCTATATCCTCATTGAGCATCCTTAGTGCCTCATCTAGCATATCCCTCTTTATATCTTCTATACTCTTACTGTTATCTCTTGCCTTACTCATCACACGCTCCAATGCCCAGAATAGGTTTATTGCAGTAGGTCTGGTAGCCCTCAGTGTGTTATATGCAACATTCAACTCATGGATGAATGTGTTTATATCATTGGCACTGCTCTTCAATGCTGCTAATGCTAAGGCTAACCCAGCAGCAACACCTATGGCTGGCGCGCCCCTCACAGATAGATTCCTTATACACTCTGCTACCTGCCTATAGTCTGTACACATTATATACTCTAATCGTTTAGGCAGACTCCTCTGATCTATAAGAACTATGCTATTATTGTTCTCATCCCATCTTACTGTAAGTAATCCATACTCTAGATTCATACCTCTATTAGTAGGTAGGGACCCTCGTATTTAGTCTTTATCTCTCTCCATTGCATTCACTCCTTGATTACTCACTGCATTACGCTCTATTGCGTTTATTGCACTCCTCAATAGAGTAACTAGGAGCATCACCTCCTTGGATGTTGCCATACCTCTAGCGATTATACGTTCCATAGCGAGCTCCAACATAGGTATCTTATACTCTCTAACCCCTGCCTTATATGCTAGTCTCCCTACATAACCCTTAAGAAGTTCTACCTCTGACCTGCTAGCACTCTCTCTGTATCTATGCAGCTTACTCGTATCTCTGAATATCTCGTATAGGATTATGGCTAGAGCATGTGATATATTCAATGCCTTGTACTCTGTAGGTGTATCTATACTCACTACTATATCACATTCCCTGAGTTCCTCATTGGTCAGCCCTGTAGACTCTCTTCCAAGTAGTATGCATGTATCCTGTTGCATATCGATTATACCCTGGAGGTCCTTAGGCTCTATCGCATCCCTTATTATATTACTCCTCCGCATAGCTGGCACAGATGTGGTACCTATTACCATATCGAACCTCTTGAGATACTCAAACTCTACTATCTTAGCTCTGTCTATAACTGTAGATGCATGTGCAGCGTACACTCTAGCCTTCTGCAGATCCACCTTAGGACTTATGAGTAGCAGATTGCCTAGACCATAGTTCATGACCAACCTTGCTATATGCCCTACATTGACCTCATAGAGAGGCTCACATACAGCCACTACAAGCATACTTTTAATAGTAAGTCACGGTAATTTTTATCAAATGGGGCAAGTATGGGTATGGATGCTAAAGGCGATTACATGAAGGTAGAAGGATACAATATAAGGTATCTGGAAGAAGGGAATAGGAGCAAGGATAAGCATCTACTGCTTATACATGGACTAGGAGGTTCTATCATGAGCTGGGGTAAAAACATACCGTATCTGGCAGAGTACTTCCATGTAGTAGTACTTGATATGCTAGGCTTCGGGAGGAGTGATAAACCTAGGATAGAGTATGATATGCAGTTGTATGTTAAGATCATCAAGGGAGCGATAGATAACCTACTAGGCAAGGATAAGGTGAGTATAGTAGGATCATCGCTGGGAGGTCAGATAGCATGCGAGTTCACTCTAAGCAATATAGATAGAGTAGATAGATTGGTACTAGTAAGCCCTGCTGGCTTTACACCTGTATCCTTCAAGGGTACAAGGAGGCTGAAGGATTATACAAAGATATTCTCTGTTAAGGATATGAGGGAGTTAAGGAGTTTACTTGTCAGTGTGCATGGCACCACCAACGATGAGTACGTGGAATGGATGTACGAGTATATAAATATGGAGAATGCTGAACATGCATTCCTATCTGCATTAAGGAATAGTACTAAGGCTAAGAGGCTAACAAGGAGGTTCAAGAGGATAACTGAGAGCGTTAAGACTCTAGTCATCTGGGGTAAGAAGGATGAGATAATACCTGTCAAGTATGCATCTTACTTTATCAATATAGATAACTGTAGAGTCATACTACTTGAACACTGCTCACATAGGCCGCATGTAGAGGATAGCAGGCTATTCAATGAGTACGTGAAGGAGTTTCTTGCTGGTGCATAACATAGGATATTGGTTACTAGAGTATGCTTACAGATAGCCTAACTCATCAATTCATTAAATAGGAATGAATGGAGTTGTGGGATTATATGCTATTCAAGGATTATTTATTATATTATATTATATATGCTAGTGCTATTAGTCCCATCTGCTCTACACTCATACTCCATTAGAGTATAGCCATTCCTTTGATTACGCCTAACTCATCTATCCTGATGAGTTCGTTGAGTTTTGCTATTCTCTCTCCTCCCACTACTCCTGCCTTCAGCATCTTGGAGCCCGTTGCTATCGCTATATGAGATATATGTGCATCGTTGGACTCGCCAGATCTATGCGACGTAATAAGTCTTATACCATTCGAATTGGCTTTCGATGCGAACATTAGTGCATCGAATAGACTGCCTGCCTGGTTAACCTTAAGTATAGCTGCGTTGCACGCTCTCCTCTTTATAGCCCAGTCTAACCTCTTAACATTGGTTACAAGCAGGTCATCGCCAGTTATGTATGTCGAGTTATTGAATCTCTTAACTAGTTCGCTCATACCATCAAAGTCCTCCTCGTGCAATGGGTCCTCAACATATATGAGCCTATAATCCTTTATTATACTGCTCACATACTCCAACTGCTCCTCCTTGCTCAGTACCTTCCCCTCCCTACCATATACATACATCTCCTTACTAGCATCCCAGAGCGAGGATGATGCAAAGTCTATGCCTACAGCTATATCCTTGCCTAGTGCATAGCCGGAGTCTATACATGCCTTCTCTACTACATCTAATGCCTCCCTATTGTATATATTTGGTGCCCATGCACCTTCATCTCCCCTGCCATATGTGAACTTACTGTCCTTGGACTCGAGTACTCTCTTTAACGTTCTATGTACATGTATATTCATACTGACTGCCTCACGTATACCTTTAGCACGTATAGGTACTACCAGATACTCCTGTATATCTGGCGTACCTGGACCAGCGTGTGCTCCTCCTCCAAGTATGTTACCCAATGGGTAAGGGAATCTATACTCTCTATCATTGGCTATGAGCATGAATAACGGCTTTCCTAAAGCCCTCGCTGCAGAGTCTATCGCTGCTATGCTCAAGGCATATGCCACTGCTCCACCTATTATGGAGTAGTTATCTGTACCATCTATACTCCTCAGCACATCGTAGAGAGCCTTTGGGTCTGTGGCATCTATGCCTATGAACATACTCTTATTCTCATCGAGTAGCCTCACTGCACGCTCCACTCCATTGGGGAATGCTATAGCCTCATACTTACCAGTACTTGCACCCGCTGGTGCTGATGCCCTACCTATGTATTTACCGTCTGTTATTACATCTACCTCTATGCTTTCCTGTCCTCTACTATTATAACATACTCTACAGATTAATGAGGTTATCTCTACCATGGAACTCCCCTCTCCTCTCTTATCCCCTACATTCCCTCTATCTCTTCTCTCTTGCGTACAAGTGCTTCGTAGTACGGTAGTAATTGGTGTATAGTCTCTACGCTACTGACGAACATCCTCCTGCAGCAGTAACGCTTTACGCCCATATCATCAAGTACCTTGGAGGGCTTCTCACCCATCTTAACTCTATTCAAGTATAGATGGTATCTATCCGCTATTAGAGTACCACATGTGAAGCACCTTACAGGTATTAGCATGGTTATCCTTTAATTGAAGGATATAAAAATATTAGCATATCTGCGGGGGTCGCCAAGCATGGTCAAAGGCGCCAGACTGAGGCTCTGGTCCCTCAGGGGTTCGTGGGTTCAAATCCCACCCCCCGCATCATGCTAAAGTTTATTTCCGTTCAGATGATATATCTAGTATGCACAGGCGCAAGCATATTACAGTAGACCCTCCCGGTCCGATAGCGAAGGATATAGTAGATGCGATCAATGCAAAATGCTACAACTCTACATTCCTGTATCCATTGGTAATCAAGGATGGTGAAGGATGCTACCTCTTAGATGTAGATGGTAATAGATACCTTGACTTCACATCATGTATAGGCACTGCCCCACTAGGATACAAGCATAGTGCAGTGATGGATGCACTCAAGGAGTATGCTAATAATGGTGCACACAAGATAGCAGGGCAGGACTTCTACTGTGAGGAGCATGCCCTTCTAGTATCTAAACTTTTAAGCATAGCACCGAAGGACTTCAAGGCATTCCTCATAAACTCAGGTGCAGAGGCTGTGGAGAATGCTATAAAGTTAGCTTACAAGAGCATGGGTGCACTTCCTGGTGTATCATGTATAAACGCATTCCATGGTAGAACCTTGGGGGCATTGACACTAACCTTCAGTAAACCTGTGCAGAAGAATAACTTCCCAGAGTTACCTGTTAAGAGGATAAAGTTCTGCACTAATGACGATGATCCCGATATAGATTCGATAGAGTATATACTCAAGGAGAACAAGGTAGCATATGTGATAACAGAGATCATACAGGGAGAGGGGGGTTACAATATAGCAAGTAGAAGTTTCATAAAGACTCTAAGGGAGTGTACATACAGGCATGGCGTGCCTCTAATAGTGGATGAGGTACAATCCGGTATGGCTAGAACTGGTAGATGGTGGGCATATGAGCATTATGACATCACACCAGATATTATATGCGTAGCAAAGGCTTTACAGGTAGGTGCAACATTATACCATAGGAGGTTCGACCCTAACCAGCAAGGAGTACTCTCTAGCACATGGGGCGGCGGTGATAGGATAGATATGGCTGTAGGCTCGGCTATACTAGAGGTGATAGAGAAGGATAGACTGTACGATAACGCAAGTAATATAGGCTCTATTCTACTAGAAGGACTGAGGGATATCATGCATGATAAGAGTATGGGTAGCGATAACGATAGTGATTATACTATAGTGGATGTTAGGGGTTTGGGCTTGATGATAGGAATCGAGTTCATAACCAAAGAGATCAGGGATAGATTCATACTACAGGCATTCAAGAACGGACTGCTCTTACTACCAGCAGGTGTGAAGACTGTGAGGATCATACCACCATTGGTAATAGGTAAGGAGGAGGTTGATGAAGGGTTGGAGATCATAGACGCTACTCTTAGAGACCTTAACGAGCGGTCTTGAGAGAGTTATTGAATATATAGTATAGTAATGCGGGGGTCGCCAAGCATGGTCAAAGGCGCTAGGCTCAGAACCTAGTCCCTCAGGGGTTCGTGGGTTCAAATCCCACCCCCCGCACTACAGAATACATAATACATAAATTATATCTGCTATGAGTTTAAAGCATGCCAAAGGTCAAGGATATGAGTCTAGCAGAGAGAGGTGAGTCATCATACAGATGGGCAAGGGCACATATGAGTATACTCGAGAAGAGTACAAGTAGGTTAGAGGATAGAAAGCCCTTGCATGGAGTTAAGACCGCTCTATGTCTACATGTAACCAAAGAGACAGCTGTACTAGCATTGGGGCTCAAGAGGTTGGGTGCCGATGTGAGCATATGTGCAGCAAACCCCCTCAGTACTCAGGATGATATAGCAGCATTCTTGGCTATGCAAGGTATAGATGTATATGCATGGAGGGGAGAGAGTACTGAGGAGTACTATGGGTGCATAAGGAGTGTGCTCCTCAAGAAGCCTGATACGATAACAGATGATGGCTCAGATATGCATGTACTATACCATACAGAGTTCATAGATGAGTTCAGACCGATCGGAGGGACTGAGGAGACCACTACAGGAGTGATAAGACTCAGGGCTCTAGAGTCTAGATTAGCCTATCCAGTAATAGCAGTTAATAACGCATACACAAAGCATCTATTCGATAACAGATACGGTACAGGGCAGAGTACCCTAGATGGTATAATGAGGACTACCAGTCTACTACTCGCAGGGAAGACTATAGTGGTAGCAGGGTATGGGTGGGTAGGTAAGGGTATAGCAGCAAGGGCAAGGGGTATGAATGCTAGAGTGATAGTAACAGAGGTCGAGCCTATAAAAGCACTAGAAGCATACATGGATGGATTTGAGGTTATGCCTATGGCAGAGGCATGCAAGCACGCAGATATGATAGTTACAGCAACGGGTCAGAGGAGCGTAGTGACTGAGGAGCACTTTAAGGTTATGAAGGATAATGCTATACTAGCAAATGCTGGACACTTCGATGTCGAGATAGATGTGGGATGGCTTGAGGATAATGCAAGGGGGAAGAGAGTAATAAGGGATAACCTAGAGGAGTACATACTCGATGGTAAGAATGTATACTTGATAGGTAAGGGCAGGATAGCCAACCTTGTTGCTGCTGAGGGTCATCCTCCAGAGGTGATGGCATTATCATTCTCAAACCAGCTACTCTCCATAGTGTATATAGTGAATAACCATGGTAAGCTAGAAAATAGAGTGTATAGCGTACCAGAGGAGATAGATAGGCAGATTGCAATAAATGCATTAGAGGCTATGAACGTCCATATAGATACGCTCAGCAAGGAGCAGGTGGAGTATGCGAGGAGTTGGGCTCTATGATTACCATGGAAGGTGTATATAGGTAGATGATGAGGATAGAGGGTTCATCGAAGGATATACTTGTAGAGAGGGAGCCTAAAGACGATGAGATGGGTATAGGATACTTCATACCAAAGGATGAGTTCTCCATATTCGATTACAAGGTTAGGGGGAAGTGGCCATTCACCATACCACATAAGGGTATAGCTATGCGGTACATAATAAACAAGAGTTACATGCTAGCCAAGGATGGAGGTATAGATACATGCTTTATAGAGGCTACCAGCAACGGTTCTAAGGTACATCTAGTTAGAGTACCTGGTAGAGAGTTACCGTTAGATTACTCTAAAGTAGAGGTAGGTACAAGGAATAGAATGATAGATCTTGAGTTCATATTCAATTACTACCTCCATCCTAGGTCATCGCTACTCAGGGATATGGTAAGAGGAAAGAAGGATTATAGAGTGTATGGATTCAAGGATATGCCCAAGGGTGGAGAGCTCATACCGATAAGTGAGTATAACCCACCTGTATCATACACAACCAAGTACGATAAGAGGGGGGATATACCGTTGGATGCTACCGATGCAAAGGAGAGGTCTAGACTCACAGATGAGCAATGGATCGATGCATATGAGTTGATAAGTAGATGCACTAGCATAATCAATAACTACGCTAAGAGTAAGAATCTTATAAGGTTCGATGGTAAGTACGAGGTATTCGTAGACTCTGAAGGGAATGTAGGTCTGGCAGATACATTCGGTAACCCAGAGGAGGATAGGTTCATGCTTGAGGTCAGGGATATAAACATACCATACAGATTCCTAGACTTCTATACAAGGAGGTGGTCTCTGAAGCAGGATAAGGTGAAGGAGGTGAGCGATGAGATAGAGATTAGATATGAGGAGGATGGGAAGGTACTAGTAGATACAAGTAAACAGTTCATAAGGAACTGGTACATAGATAATGGATGGAAGGCATCGTATGACTCTGGTGTAGCATCTACTCCTCCTATGATGCATATAGATGTCATATCAGCGTACTCTGACCTTATGTTATCATTCGCTGCGTTATGGAGTGATAGGATATCAGAGATAGTTAACATAACTGGTGTACTGGTCAGACCTATAGAGGAGGTTGCAGGAGAGCTGTATGTATTAGAGTCTCTTAACAAGAGAGGATTAATACCCGTTACATAAATAGATATTTATTCATGGTGATAGAAGTAACTATGGATATGAAGAGAGACTGTACATCACTCCCAAACAAGGTTATAGACACTACTATAAGACTGACCATATTCAATGCAAGGATCGTATTATTCATAAGCATGTTTATAGTATCTGCTCTAACAAGGTATATAGAGATACTAGAGGAGGAGTTAAAGTATACCAAAGTTACAAGGGAGAGGATAGGAATAGAATGAATGATTAAGAGAGTAATGAGCAATATAATAATATAATATAGTAATATAATATAATAATATCTGATCATTCTTTGTTATCTTACCAACTATATCAATAGTACATACGTTAACTTACCATCTTCTTGCTATCTGTAATCTATTAGATTGATGAACTAGAGATTTATTAATGGTAAATGAGTATGTAAACTACCCTCCCTCTCTATCGGAAGGAACTTCATACAATAAGGTTAAATGAGTAATAATAAATAATATTATCACATCAACTCTTAGTATCACGCTTGAATGTAATTATCAGTATAGAGTCCTGCAGTCTTGCTTTATCTAACCTCATACCTATTATAGCTGATGGTAAAGGTATTATATTCACTATATTCCCTACACTCCCTCTAATCCTAACTACCAGCTGGTCCCCTATACGCTCAAGCTCAAAGTCATCCTTGCTGGTGAAAGGCACCTTCATCCTTACGCTGAATGTATCATTGCTATAAGAAAAGGAGAACACATCCTCGTTGAAGATTATCCTTGAGGGGTCCTCATCACCAAAGAGTTCATACGCATACTCGTTGAGCATATCTATACCCTTCAACTCGTTAGCAAAGAGCCTAGCCTTCTTGATAGGTATAGGGTAGAAGTTAACCTCCGCTTCCTTGAGTAGTACCTGCTGCTGTCTTATCAACTCTGAAAAGTACGGATCGCTGACTGTAGATGGCATGATCTTATTTATTACTGCAAGGTCAACGTTGAGACCGAATAGGTTCGCTGACATCAGTGCTCTCTTTGCATTCTCTATACTGAAGATATCTGGGTTTGCTACAAGTCTTATGCTTGTATGCTCCCTATCCTTGAGTATCTCCGCTAATCTCTCGAGCCTAGTTATCAACTCTAACTCACTCTTGATCACTTGCTCAGATGGTGCAGGCATCTTCGCTATAGGCTCTACTATCCTAGCTATACCACTGAATATACCTGCTAGACTGAAGAGCTTCCTGCTTATACTACCTACTAGTTTAGGCATGTAAAGATACCTCAGTGCCTCTCCAGATGCCATCATATCGAGTATGACAACATCGTAGTTATCATATGATGCTACCTCCTCGAGCCTCAGCATGGAGAATAGTGTAGTCATCCCTGGTAGCATGGCAAGCTCAAATGCTACAGTCTCGTCTATACCCCTTGAGGAGAAGAATGCTGCTATATACTCAAGTATATGCTGATACCTCTTGCTCATCTCAACCACAGGGTCTATCTGCATAGCGTATAGGTTCTTTGAGACTAACGTAGGTTCGTTGCCTATACGTATGCCAAAGGCATCAGATAATGTATGCGCTGGATCTGTGGACATGAGCAGTACGTTATACTTGAGTCTGGAGCATAGCAGGGATGTGGCACATGATGTTACAGTCTTGCCTGTACCGCCCTTGCCAGTATAGAATATCACTCTCAATATGTTAAGATGTTACAGCAAGGAATAAAAGTATTTGCATCCATGATCCACTACGTCTACTCTACACCTTATCACTACTTACTGCTTACTCCCCAGCATACTGCGCATCATACATACTGAGCATATACCATTGGGGTTACTACACTCACCATTGCATAGTATACATTTACCCCTACTGAAACTCATACCACGTCTTAGGGTCATAGATACCTTCATAACTGTACTCAACATGTTATACTTGATGCCAGCATGCTTCTCCTCCATTCTATTAAGGAACTCTCTCACATAACTCCTAATGCCTTCGTTCATATGTGGGCACTCTTCACTCTGGAATGGTATATCGTTTATCAGGGCATAGAATGCTATCTCATGCTCATACACCTCCATGAGTGGTTTGACCTTCCTCAGACCATCAGCATACTCTATAGCCTCTGGATACATCCATGCTATCCTCTCGAGGTCTCCAGCCATTATATTTATCATGAACGTCTGGAGCATATCATCTAGGTTATGAGCAGTTGCAAGTACATCAGCCTTGACTAGTTTAGCAGCTATATCCATGGCTCTACGCCTGAATGTACCACATATTGCACATGCACTGAACCTATCACTCCCCCTCTCTATAAGCATCTCCTCTAGTGTATTATTGAAGAGCTCCTTGTAGGATAGTATCACATGCTCAACTTTGAGCTTTGATGTGAATGTACTTGCTATCTGTAGAGACTCGTCCCTGTAGTTCTTTATGCCCTCGTCTATGGTAACTGCTACAAGTCTATTACCATGCTTCATAGCTGAACCACTGAGTATATGCAGTAGTGAGAGACTATCCTTACCACCAGATACTGCTACCGCTATTGTATCACCATGTCTTATCATAGAGTACTTGGATATCGTCTTGGATACCTTCTTCTGTATAGACTTGGTGAAGCACCTGGAGCAGAGATACTCTCCAGAGTAGCGTCTATGATACACAGGTTTAGCATTACAGTACGTGCATCTATCCATAGTGATGACTTGAAGAAAGTATAATAATAATCTTAATTGATTAATTGGTGATCTACTCGTGTAATCTAAGAATAATGTATTATAATATCTATGTGTATTTAATCTGACTATTATTATTACCCTACTACTCTTGCTTCACTTGTATACCTTCCTCAGTCATGGTCTCTTCCATTCTCTCCTTATCTTTATCCTTAATCTCAACCCCTTTATCCTCTGCCTTTCCTGCTACATCTGCTGGCTCCTTCCTCTCATATACCTCAACGAACCTTATCCTATTCACGCTCTTTACGTACTTGAGTATATCGTATGCTATGCCCCTCTTAACCACCTGTAACCCTTCTTGCATGTAATACTCATCTGGTAGAGTGAACTCTAGGGTACTATCTTGTACAGTTATATTCACTCTATCCTCTTTTATAGGTAATCTACGTCTTATCAGTGCCACAATCCTCTCCTTATCATCCTCCAATACCTTGATCACCCTGAATCTGTATGTTATGGTCCTACCAGCAAGTCTATGGTTAAGGTCTACCTGCACTCTACCTGAACTTATAGATCTTATTATGCCTACTCTATTATCTATCTCTATCATATCTCCTACCTTTGCCTCACTTGCCTTATCCCCTAACTTCCTCAATGGTATAAGTCTGATCTTGTTAGGGTCCCTGTTACCGAACGCCTTCTCTGGTGGTATATCTACTGTTACATCCTCGTTTATGTTAGCATTAAGGAGAGCCTCATCCAGACCCTTCAGAACCCATCCTTCATTTACTGCTACAAGTACAGGCTCGTATGTCCTCTCATTATTGTAGATGTTGTACTTCTTGGCATCCTCCTCCCTTGTGGTATCTATAGCCTCCCCAGTCTCCTTGACTACTGCAGTATAATCCAGTAGTATGAGTGAACCCTTCTCCAGCATATCATTAACCTAATCTATTAACCCTTATAAGTTTATTATTGTTATTAGGGCAGTATCACCTTACCTCATTTACCTGCTATGGCTGGGAGTCTTACTCCTAGCATATCGAGCGTAGATGCTACTGATACCAATGTCCTCTTCACATGGTATGTATTGACCTCGCCCATACAGCCTACCCTCCATAACTTACCCTTCATCTCCCCGAATCCTCCAGCCACTAGTACCTTGAACTCGTTGGCTAGTGTACTCCTGAACCTCTTATCATCCAAGCCATCTGGGTACTTCAGTGCTATAACAGTATTAGATCTGCAGTCTATATCTGAGAAGTACTCGAACCCCATCCTAGCGAACTCTCTGTAGAATACATCCGCGCACTCCCTATGCCTCCTTATCCTATTCTCTAAACCTTCCTCCTCTATCATTGTTAATGCTTCATGTAATGCGAAGAATAGTGGTAGTGCCGGTGTGAATGGAGTCTCTGCGCTCTCAGCATAGTACTTCAGGTACCTAGGTAGGTTAAGGTAGAGTGTACTTGGGGGATCTCTCTTTATATACTCCTTAGCCCTCCCACTCAATGAGAGCATGGCTACCCCTGGAGGCGCTGCTATACACTTCTGACTTGCTGTTACACATATATCTACACTCCATCTATCTACTGGCAACTCGTCTCCAGCGAAGTTAGATACAGCATCTACTACGAAGAATGTATCATCTCTAGCAAGTAGACTCTTAACCTTATCTAGCCAAGTCATCCTTGTCCCTGTGGACGTCTCGTTGTATACTACGTAGAATGCTTTTATATCATGGTTGTTATCGAATGCCTCCTTTATCTGCTCGAATGATGGTATCTGCCCATATGGTGCCTTGACCTTTATAGCCTCTCCTCCTGCCAACTCTATCATCTTTGCTAGCCTCTCACTGAACTCCCCATTTACAGGTATTATTGCTCTATCACCCTTACGTATAAGGTTGACTACAGAGGCCTCAACAGCACCAGTACCACTGGATGTTAGCACTACTATATCATTCTCTGTCTGGAATGCGTACTTTAACTTCTCCTGCAATCTTCTATACAACACTCTAAAGTCATCACTCCTATGATTTATTATAGGGGTTAGCATAGCCTGCATAACCCTGTATGGTACATTCGTTGGTCCTGGTATCATCACTAGATAC
>Ga0197142_1000464_pt1 | contig 37296 bp, 45 predicted proteins | sample GBS60_MetaG_FD_148614 | JGI IMG/M metagenome (GOLD analysis project Ga0197142, IMG submission 148614) | Sediment microbial communities from Great Boiling Springs, Gerlach, Nevada, United States - GBS 60_MetaG | ecosystem: Environmental > Aquatic > Thermal springs > Hot (42-90C) > Sediment...
CTTTGGAGTCGCCCATGAGCTGAATAATCCCCTTAATAACATCTCCACATCTTGCCAGATATTAAAAGAAGAACTCGAAGGTCCTGACATGGAGTTCAAAAAGGAACTCTTAAACCAGATAGAAGAGGAGGCAGACAGGGCAAGGGACATTGTCCGCTCAATACTCGATTACTCAAAGGCTGGCAATAAAGAGCTTGTAAACCTAAGAAAGGTGATAAATGATGCAGTAAGGTTCATGAAGGCAGAGATACCTCCAAAGATAGAGCTTTCCATGAATCTTCCTGAAGACCTGGTCGTCTTTGCAGACCCTCAACAACTCAAACAGGTCTTTCTTAATCTACTGAAAAATAGTGTCGAGGCAATGGATGGAGAAGGCAGGATCACCATATCAGCAAGACTCCATGACAACCATATTGAGATAAGGTTCAGTGATACAGGAAAGGGTATGACTCAGGAGGTATTGTCAAAGATATTCGACCCATTCTTTACAACAAAAGAGGGAAGAAGGGGCTATGGTCTTGGGCTATTCGTTACACATAATATCATAAGAGAACATGAAGGCACGATAGATGTCCAGAGCACCCCAGGCCATGGAACGACCTTTTTGATAAGGTTACCAGAGAGGGGGGTTCAGTAGCTATGGCAAGGATTCTTGTAATTGATGATGAAAAGATAGCACTGAGGAATCTTGAGTATATCCTCAAGAAGGAGGGTTATGAGGTTACTGCAACGATGAGCGGAACTAATGCCCTCAGACTCCTTCAGGAAGAGGAATTCGACCTTGTCCTTACAGACCTCAAGATGGAAAAGGTTGACGGTATGGAGATCCTTGAAAACTGCAAAAGGCTCCATCCAGATACAGAGGTAATAATGATCACGGCATATGCAACCATACCATCAGCAGTAGAGACAATGAAAAAGGGTGCCTACGACTACATTGCAAAACCCTTCAAGCTCGATGAGATTAGAAAGATAGTTAAAGAGGCCCTTGAAAAGGTGAGGCTCCGCAAGGAGAATGCCATACTGAGGGAGCAATTAGAACAATATAAAGGCAGGGTAAAGATCATAACTCAGGACCCTGAGATGCAGAGGCTCCTTGATGTGGCTCGCCAGATTGCGCCAACAGATTGTAATGTCCTTATAACAGGTGAGAGTGGAACAGGCAAGGAACTCTTTGCAAGGTATATCCATTATAACAGTAAAAGGGCAGATGGTCCTTTCATTGCTATTAACTGCGGGGCCTTTACAGAGGAGCTCCTTGCAAATGAACTCTTTGGCCATGAAAAGGGTGCCTTCACTGGAGCCACGGCTATGAAAAAAGGCCTTATAGAGAGTGCATCAGGAGGCACCCTATTTCTTGATGAGATTACAGAGATGACACCAAGTATGCAGGTAAAACTTCTGAGGGTTATTCAGGAAAGGGAACTCCTCAGAGTTGGAGGTACAGAGTCTGTAAAGGTTGATGTGAGATTTATTGCAGCAACAAATCGGAACATACAGGAGGCAATAAAGGCAGGACAGTTCAGACAGGACCTCTACTTCAGGCTCAATGTCGTATCCCTCAGGATACCACCCCTTTCAGAAAGAAGAGAGGATATCCCCTTACTCTGCCAGTATTTCCTCAAAAAATATTCTACCCTCATGAAAAAGGAGGTAACAGAGATATCAGAAGATGTTATGACACTTCTTATGAATTACGATTTCCCTGGAAATGTGAGGGAACTTGAAAATCTAATAGAGAGGGGAGTGGCCTTAACGAATTCTCATAAAATAGAGGTTGCCCATCTTCCTGAGGATTTAAGACAGCTCAGTATAAAGACCTTCAGGAAAAAGGATGGAAGGTTTCCAAGCCTTGAGGAACAGGAAGAGGCATATATAAAATGGGTCTTAAAAGAGGTTGGAGGAAACAAGACCCTTGCAGCCCAGATACTCGGCATTGACAGGGTATCCCTCTGGAGAAAACTGAAGAAATACGGCATGGAGGAGTGAGGGAATTATTCTTTTTTACGTTCCTCAGCCTTTTTTTTCAAGAATTCTAAATCCCTCATGTCTCTATCTCGCATGGTCTCTTTCATCTTTATAAGGGTCTCGAGGCCACATACGGGTATCTTAATATTGTCAATCTCAAATATCTCAATATCTTTTTCAATATCTTTAAAGGAAAAAACTTCACCAATCCTTCCAATAAAATCTATATAAAAATCATCAGGGGTGCCATATCTGATAACAGCATACTGGCTTATTTTCCTCGGGTTTCAATTCTTCTATGGATGGATCATCATAAATGGAAAGTAAAGCCTTCTTAAGCCTTATTATATTTTCTGGAGAGTCCTCAATAAAAAAATCTATATCCTCTGTGAGTCTTGCAAGCCCATGCATTATCATAGCAAAACCACCAATAATGACATATCTTACACCTTCTTTATTAAAGGCCTGACATAACTCAATCAATGCCTCATCCAATTCTTTACTGCTCATACTGTATATCCTCAATATTTTTAAACATTGTTATTCCTCGCCTTACTGGTTTTCTCCTCTGAAATCTCCTGAGTCTGAATAGTCTGAAGGCCTTTTTAATCCACTCACTATCAGGGTAAAAGTTCCATAAATCCATCCTTGCTTCTTCAAATGTCCTGAATCTTTTAAAGGGCATTATAGAGTTACCCCCTTATATTTTTTAAAATTTCTCTGAAGGTATTCAAGAAATTACCTTCCATTGAAAGGTCAAATTCCCTTAGCCATCTCTCTATATAATTTATGTCTATGCCTGTATTCTTCAGCAATACCTTTCTCACATCCTCTATATCCCTCGGTCTTCCAGCAAATACCTTATGAATAATCAGGTCTTCGGGACTACAGAAAGAAACATCTTGTCCAAGAATCTTTACTTTCCTTGCCCTTCTAATTGCCATCTGCTCATAAGGTGTGAAGGAAAAGATGAAATCTACTCTTATCCCCGATTCTTCATGAAGGCATGGAAGAACCATCGTCCTTGAAATAAAATCTGATATATTCTCAGGGAGCGCTCTTAATGGAACAACTCTCACAATTTCAAGCACCTCATCAAGACGATTAATATCTATACCAAGGGTTATATCTATATCCCTTGTTAACCGTGGTTCACCATAGAGAAGCACTGCCTGACCACCAATAATCATATATGGAATGTTTCTATTATCTAAGAGATTGGCTAATCTGGAGAGGAGTTCTTTAAACATGAATTCAAGATCCTCGCTATCCTTATATCCTTTTCTATATCCTCAAGAGGGTCTTTCATAGGAATAATGCCGAACTCCTGTGCCTCCGTCCACAGCATCTCAAATATCTCCAATGCCTTTTCAAAGGGCAAGGGCCCTTCCTTTCTTGAATAAGAGTCCTCAAATTCCTTGAGCAAGTCAGGAGACTTTATCATATAAATCTTTCGCCCTCTTAAGAAACTCCCTTGCCATTTCTATTGCCTCTTCTGCCTCATCTTCAGTAAAAGGGATTTCAGGATAATAATCTGCCTCCTCTCTCATCTTCTATCTAATCTCTCGACCATATCAAAACGCTCTCCTTATGTGCTTCTTGTAAAAATAGACTCTTTCGTGTCTCTATATCTTCAAGGGTTACATATACAGTTGACACAGGGACATCATATTGCACCTCAAGCTCAAAAAGCAAGTCATCAATCTCATATCTCTCTTTTCTTGAGAGAGGTCTGTCTGTAACGATAAGGAGGTCTAAATCTGACTCCTCAAGGAAATCCCCCCTTGCCTTTGAGCCATAAAGATAGAGCCTTTTAACAGAGGGCTGAATTGGGAATATCTTTGCTACAAGGGCCTTTAAAAGCTGGTTTTCATTGTGATTGAGAAAAGGGTGAGAAGGGATTTCTATACTATTACTTATGCCATTGGCTTCTGTCTCCATCAGTGATTAATACTATCAGAGCCTTTATCAGGATGTCAAACAGTCTCAACCTTCACAACAAGAATACCTACCTCAGCATGTCCAATTACCCTCTCTGCAACACTTCCCATAAGTAATTTCTGGATGCCTGTTCTTCCGTGAGAACCAAGGACAATAAGGTCAGCGTTATGTCTTTTTGCAAATTCGATGATTGCCTCATAGATCCTCTCATGGGGTCTATTTTTAACAAGCTCTGTCTCGACCTTTATACCCTCTTTATTACACTCTGAATTTATTCTCATAAGGGCATCCTCTGATTCCTTTATCCTTTCCAGTGGGGCATCAGGCCTTGTTACTGCTATAGCATAGAGATTTGCACCTGTCTCACGGGCCAGTTGAATTGCCTCCTTTGCTGCCGCCTCACTGAATTTTGATGCATCAGTAGCTACAACGATATTTTTAAATTCAATCCTTGCAGCCCTTGGTACAATAAGGATATTTGTAGGGGAATGACCAACCGTCCTTGCTGTTACACTTCCCATCAGAAGCCTCGTTATACCTGTCCTTCCCCTTCTACCCATTATTATAATTTCGCACATTCTCTTTCGAGCCTCATCAATAATTAATTTATGGGGCTCATCGCCCTCACGGATAATAATCTCTGATTTTATCCCCTCTGTTTCAGCCCTCTGCCTGAGCTCATTAAGTAAATTCCTTGTCTTTTCTTCTATTTTCTCAAGGATGCCAGGGGCTAAGGCAGCAAACTCAGGATTAGTCTCTATAACAGAAAGGATATAAAGTTCTGAATTGAACCTCTTTGCCAGATTAATAGCCTCTCTCTCAGCCCCTGAGCTGAAGGTTGAACAATCTGTTGCAAGAAGGATCTTGCTTGGTTTCATCAATGACCTCCTGTCTTTAACACTCCTGATGCTGCAAGCAGAAGCACCAGGACCTCTATTATTGCAAGGACTCCATAGATCTTATCTTTTTTTCTGAAGAATATGGGAATTACCGCGATATAGCAGATTATTGTAACACCAGCAAGAAAGGCTATACCAAGGAAATTGAGAAAGTCTCCTTTATTCAATAACTTAAGCCATGTCCAGCCCTGATGAATACCTGTTACCTCAAGGTATTTATGGACGGAAAGTCCCCAATATTTTGGAAGCTCATTAACTGGTATGTAGGCCGGAAGGATACCCGTTAAATAGATAATGAAGGATAAAATAAGAGCCACAAGACCTACCTTCATGCCAAGGTCAAGAATTGTTGCGTATCTTATCTGCTCCTCTGTTGCCTTAAACTTATCTGCCATATTGAATATCCTCCTTATTAAGTTATTAAAAGGGGTCTCAAAGGAGGAAATAAATTTCCCCCTGTGCACTAATTCCATATCCCAAGGCCTTTAAGTAATGCCCTGAGGCCTGAAAAGAGCAAAAGAGCTATAACAATGTATTTTATTGCTGCTGGTTTTGTCTTTGCGAGGATCTTCACTCCTACAATTGAGCCGACCATTATCCCGATTATTGAAGGCACAACCATCATGGGCAGGACTGCCCCATTGTTTATATATATCCATGCAGCTGATGTATCGGTTATTGATAGTAGAAACTTACTTGTGGCAACAGATACCTTAAGGGGTGCACCCATTAGGAGATTCAGAACAGGCACATTTGCCCAGCCCGCACCAAGCCCAAACATTCCTGCCATAATGCCTATGAGTATAAATAAAGCAAGTCCTTGAGGTGTTCTGTGGATCTTCCAGTGAACCTCCTGGCCAGTTGATGCCTCATAGTAAATCCCGTTTATCCTCAAGGCAGTTGAGAGGGCATCTGCCTTTGGCACATCGGGAAACTCTGATTTCTTTGCCATGAGCATTATGGCAACGATACCAAGAATAGTGGCACCCAGGGCGATATTAACAATATTCTTTGGAAGGGCAAGGCCTATCATTGCACCAATTATTGCACTTGAGGAGGCTATGAGTGCAACAGGTATGGCAAGCCTGAGGTCTGCCATACCCCTTTTAAGAAGACCAGGGCCTGCTGCAAGGGCACCCGAGAGTGCTACAAGAAGACCCGCTCCCCTTACAAAGTCAAGGTTAAAAGGAAAAAATCCACCAATTATCGGCACAAAAAGCACACCTCCTCCCACACCACCAAGGACAGCAACAATGCCGAGTATGAAGGTAACAACAAAAAGCACCAGAGGCCATATCCACCATGGTGTTGATGACCCATGAGTAGCCGTCTCTACTATATCTGTTGAGCCAAAAGTGAACTCAAAGGTTGACAGAAGAATAAACACCACAAGGCATATAACAAATATTGGCAAAGTAACAGTAGACTTCTTAAAATGCATTCCTTAGCCTCCTACTATCTTCGTTTGGAATATTATTGAAATTTGCAATAGTTGTATTGCTTTTTTAAGCAAAACTACTATAACACAGATGAAGAATAAATTGAGCAAAAAAAATCTTATAGGTAGATAAGATAATCTTAGAGACTGCTCGCTTAACCCCTGATAAATATCCAAAGGCAAGCAATTAAAAGGCTTGTGAGTGTTACAGGGATTCCCACCTTTGCATGCTCCCTGAAGGTGATTTTTACGCCGTAACTGGAGGCTGTCTCAAAGACTAAGAGATTTGCGATACTTCCAATAACAATAAGATTTCCAGCCTTAGGTGCTTGGTAACCCAGGTGTAAAATCCTCCGAGTCTGAACTGAGAAGAGACTACCATATAGGGAATAAAGAAGCTAAATGGTGGGAAAGTCAATTGCCACTATTGCCTCCTCCGGGCTCAACACACCAGAGGCAACCATTGCTATGACGCCGAGGATTGGGTACCAGTCCTGTCAAGGGCAAGACCTGGTATCTCACCAATGGCTATACCTGCGTAGATACCAATAAAGATAAAAGGAGTATTAGAGTGTGCAAAGAACTCTCTGCCAATAATATTGCCTGACTATTGTTTAAGTCTCGCAATCTCTTTCTTAATCTCATCTATCACATCTGCATTAAAAATTGATTTTTTATCATCCTTTTTAACTGAGAAAATAATGAATACCTTCCCACCCTTATCTTTTTGAAATTTATCATGTGTTTTGCTCAACCATTCTTTCCATTTATAAATCTCAGGGGTTTGTTCATATGTTATTGGTTTTATCTGCAATCCAATATATCGATTTCCAATCTTGATATAAAAATCCACATTGTATAATCTATCCCATGCGTCTGGCGCAGGATGGATTTCTACTCCCAACTCTCTTTTCAACTTCCCGTATATCGTCTTAATTTCTGTTTGATAACCATCAAAGGTTCTGTTTACAACAAGATTATAAATATATTGAAGACAATCCTCTTCGGTCACTTCTTCTATCTCTGCCTGAAGAACCTCAGTGATTTTTGTATAAAGTCTGCGTCCTAAATCCTGAATATACTCTTGTGGAAGTAGATTAATCCCTTTTTGCTTAAGCATTTCATGTAACCGTTGAAAATAGAAGGATTCCCAATCCTTTATTGTCTTAGGACTACATTCTCTAATCCATAATGATACAGGCCCCACACTATCTTTTTTGTTTAACCCCCATCTATTGGTAGCCATGTTCAATATCCATTCCTTTGCCATTCATTGTCTCCTTCCAGATCTTAATAAATTTATCCTTATATCTGTGATTGCAATATAAATCTGGAACAGCCAAACCCGATTTTATAAGATAAGCATTAACAAAAATTTTATTCTTGAGATAAACATATGCCTGCACCGTTTCTTTATCCATTACATCTTTACTCTCAAACTTTAATATTATATTCTTTCCAAGGATATAGTGGTGCAAATAGTTTATGGTTTCATCCTTTCTATGAGGTCGTATACCCAGGAATTTAACAAACAATCCTGTATGTAGTTGTAAGGTATTTTCATCAACAACTTTAACAACCTTATATAATCTGTCGCCACTAAATCTAAATCTCTCTGGTGCTATCTGTGGCCTTGCATCTTGAATTCGGGGTACATATTCTATATGAGGTAGTTTTAATGTATTTTCCTTTCTTTCAATAATCTCGACATCATTTACCTTGACCTTTTGTTTTATTATTTTCAGGAAGTCCCTGTTAATTTCATAACCAATAGCATTTCTTTTCAGTTCTAATGCAACCTTTATAGTAGTGCCACTTCCCAGAAAAGGATCGAGCACTGTATCACCAACAAAGCTAAACATCTTTATGGCTCTTCTCGGCAATTCATCAGGAAACATTGCCTCATGCCCTATCTGTCTCGCCCCACCAAAATACCAGTGCCCTGAAAAGTATTCCTTCCACTCTTCCTTTGTGAGTTTTGACGCTTCTTTTATGTCTTTGGGAACTGTTTTGCTTTTACCTGGCTTTTTAAAAATGTGTATAAACTCATAATCTATTTCAACAATTCCATTCGGTGGATAAGGGAATGATCCCATCACATTTGCACCACCAGTTGTATTCATGGTGGTTTTCTTTTGCCATATAATAGAACCCATAAAGTCAAAACCGATCTCCTCACATTGCCCTATAAATTCAGCATGAATTGGTATTACCTTGTATCTTCCATATATAACTGATCGAGCAAATTGATCTCCTATATTCAGACAGAATCTTCCACCTTTTTTAAGAACACGATAGCATTCTTTCCAGACATGATATAAATCCATTAAATATTCATGAAGGGTTTGGCCGTAACCTATCTGTCCAGGGACTCCATAATCTTTTATATGCCAGTATGGAGGAGATGTTATGATTAAATCCACCTCTTCATCTGCTACTTCTTTCATCTGCCTACTGTCAGCTATTATGACTTTTGCCTTTGCTTCCATTACCTTAATGCTCTTTAACATTTTAAACTAAATCAAGCAGAAGATAATAGTTTCTAACAGTTACCTTCTCCACCAATTTAGTGTAAATAAAACATATCACTGCTGTCCAAAATTGGTTTAACATAACTATTCAACAGGCATAAAGCCTCAAATATCAGAAGTCAGAGGTCAGAAATCAGAATTTAAGGAAAATTTTTTCCTCAGCCTCCAACCTCCGATATCAGACCTTTGACTTTCGTTTTGGGGATTCAATAGGGCCTTACCCCTTTGAGGGACTTTGACCCTCAAACTCACTGTTTAAATAAAAATTTTATTTTTTATCTGGGTTTCAAAGGGCAGAGCCCTTTTAAGCTAATGGCGTAAATAATAGTTCTAATGGCGTAAGTAATAGTTCTAATGGCGATGGAAGGACAGTTCAAAGATTCCTGAATATCTTATATATTCCTGAAAAGTCCAGTTCCGATATGCCTTCTGAAAAGGTCATTCCAAAAAGCTCCTTTGTAATGCTCCCTGTAAAAAGGGGACTCCTGAGGGATCTTGCAAGGTCCTGAAGATAATGGAGGTCTTTGTAAATAAGGGATGAAGAGAAATGAGTTGAGAAGTCCTCTTTAAGAAGCTTCTCTTTTTTGGCATTTAGAACAGTGGAATTCCCCGCACCAGAAAGTAGAATATCTATGACCTTCTCTTTTTCAATACCAGCCTTTTCTCCAAGGGCTATTGCCTCTGCAAGGGTAGCCATAAAAGAGCCAAGGACAAGATTATTTATAAGCTTCATCTTTGTTGCAAGACCCGGCGTGCCGAGATAAAAGATGGTTTTACCAATTTTTTCAATATACGGCCTTGCCTTATCAAAGGTATCCTTTTTTCCGCTAACAAGGACTGCAAGAAGGCCCTGAGAAGCTGGCACGACGCTTCCAAGAACAGGGGCTTCAAGATAGGTCGCCCCTTTTTCTTCCAGAAGGGTATAAAAATCCAAAACCCTCTCATGGTGATTTGTTGTTGTATCAATCACAATCTTTTGAAGACAGTTTCCGTCCCTCAGACCATCCTTATCTTTAATCACAGACATAACAGCATTGCTATCAAAAAGATTTAGAAAGACTATATCTACCATCGAAATAAGCTCAGCAGGGCTCTTTGCCACAGGGCAATTCAAGACCTCAGCCTTTTTTATGGTCCTGTTCCATACAGTAAGGCTAACTCCTTCTGAAATAAGCCTCTTTGCCATTGCCATGCCAAGAGTCCCAAGACCTATAAAACCTATCTTCATGGCTCCTCCTTAGTTAACCTCTCAACAAGTTCTTTCTTTTTTATCCTTCCGTGCAAAACTGAGCCATCTTCAAATTCAATAACGGGTATATCAAACCGATAAAGCTCATAAAGTTCTTCGTCTTTTGTGATGTCTATCTTGTTTACCTCAAAATTGTATTTATCCTTCAATCCATTTAACATCTCCTCTGCCTGGTCACAGAACCAGCAACCTGGTTTGTAGTAGAAGTTTATTCTCTTCATATCTCTTATTCAATATGCACCTCCACTCTATCACCTATCTTTAAACCAAGATCTGACATTATACTTCCTCTGTATTTAAATATCTCAAGATAACCAGAACTATTTATTATTGCTCCTGCCTCAAGGCCTTCTGCCTCTTTATAATAATTAAAAACTTCTATACTCTTCTCTCCTACTTTCACTTTAAATCTATCCGTCCCTACGTCTTTATCTGTTATATTAGTGATTGCATTACCAAAACGGTCAATTATTATAACATGACCGACTATCCTCTTCGGCTCTTTAAAAGGCTCTGGAATTTTAATCTCAACAATCTCCTCTATAGGCCTGGCCATAATCTCGGGATCCTCACCAAGGGAAAGTCTTGCTGCAACTGGTGCAAAGAGGTCTCTTCCATGAAAGGTTCTGCTATAGGACAGTTTGATTGTTATTTCGTAAAAGCTGAGAACCTTTTCGTTCTTCATAACCATACTGAAGACCCCATTGTCAGGCCCGACATAAAAGGCCCTTTCTGTCTTTAATATGATTGGTCTTCTCGGAGAGCCCACACCAGGGTCAATAACTGCTATATGGATTGTATGAGAAGGGAAATACCTGGTAGCTGAAGCGAGTTTTATTGCTGCCTCAAGGATATTGTATGGTTCGATCTCGTGGGTGATATCAACAATAGTAACGGATGGATTAATGGAAAGTATAACACCCTTCATCTCAGCAACAAAGGTGTCTCGAGTACCAAAGTCTGTTGTTAGGGTGATAATCATACCTCAAGGCTTTTTATTATGCTGTTTATATCATGAATGCCCCTTCTTTCAAGATAATTCTCAAGACCATCAATTATCTTCCATGCTGTAAGGGGGTCAACAAAGCTGGCAGTCCCGACCTCAATTGCCCTGGCACCAACAATGAGAAACTCAAGACAATCCTCTGCTGTCATTATCCCGCCCATGCCTATAACAGGTATATTGACACTCTGAACAGCCTCCCAGACACACCTGAGGGCTATGGGTTTTATGGCAGGACCTGAGAGACCGGCAATAACATTTTTAAATACAGGCCTCCTCTGCTCAATATCCACTGCCATTCCTGAAACTGTATTTATCAAAGAAAGGGCATCAGAGCCTGCATCCTCAACTATCCTTGAAAATTCCCTTATCTCAACCTGTGGAGAGAGCTTTGTTATGAGAAGACTCTTTTTTGTAACTCTTTTTACGGCACTGATAAGCTCACCAAGGGCAAACCTGTCTGTACCAAAAAAGATACCACCTTTTTTCACGTTAGGACACGATACATTAAGCTCAAGGGCTTCCACTTCACCATCAAGGTTCTTCGCAAGCTCTACATATTCCTCAACAGTATTCCCGAGGATATTTGCTATAACAGGCACATTGAGCTTTTTAATGAAAGGAAGTTTTTCTTTAAGAAACCTCTCAAGACCCACATTCTCAAGGCCTATGGAATTGAGGATACCACAGGGTGTCTCCCATATCCTCGGAGGTGGATTTCCCTCCCTTGGTAGAAGGGATAAACCCTTAAGGGTAATTGCACCGAGCCTGTTAAGGTCAGCTATCTCTGAAAATTCCTCTCCGTATCCAAAGGTACCAGAGGCTGTTATGACAGGGTTTTTTAGAGTAAGGTGACCTATCTTTACAGAGAGATTCACCATATAATCTCTCCTTCTCTGAATATGGGCCCTTCTCTACAGACCCTCCTGTATCCACCCTCTGTCTTTATTACACATCCAAGACATACACCTATTCCGCAGGCCATGCGCTCTTCTACTGAGAGAAAGGCCTTTATGCCGAGGGCCTTTGCCCTCTGATCCACTGCCCTCAGGACTGCCTTAGGACCGCAGGCATAAATTACATCAGGCAGGTCTTCTTTGATGGTATTCTCAAAGAGCTCAACTACAGTAGCTTTTTCTCCGAAGGAGCCATCATCTGTTGAGATGACCTTGATAAGTCGTTCTGGATTTAAATCTATTAAACCTATCTCCTCACTGGTTCTGGCTCCGTATAGAAGTCTTATAGTCTGCCCCTTTCCAAGAAGGATTTTAATCAGATAATTCAGAGAAGCAATACCCATTCCACCAGCAACTATCGAGACCTTTTCAGTCTTTTCTGGCTCAGGATAGGGCCTTCCGAAAGGTCCTGTAATAGAGATTATCTGCCCAGGTCTTTTCTGGGATAGCATAGCAGTGCCTCTTCCACGAATCCTGTAAAGGAATTTTAGCTCCGGACCGTTCATGTCATATAAACTGAAAGGTCTCTTCAACAGGGGGTCAAAACCCTCTCCAGCCTGTAGCATAAAAAACTGGCCTGGAAGGGGAGGCTTTATCTCAGAGTGAGGCTTAATGGTGAGTTTAAATATGTCATGGGTTAATGGTGTATTCTCTAAGATAGTGGAAGTAAAAAAAGTCATTGATAGGAAATCTCAATGATCTCGTATTCCATCGTTCTTGCTGGAGCCTTTATAACAACCCTGTCACCGACCTCCTTTCCAATGAGAGCCCTGCCAACAGGACTTGTAACTGAAATCTTTCCATTTTTTACATCTGCCTCATCAGGCCCAACAAGATGGAAGATATATTCCTCGTCAGCCTCAAGGTCAATCACCCTGACCTTTGCCCCAAAGGCTACCTTTGAGGTATTTATCTTTGATGGATCAATCACCTCAGCCATAGAGAGCTTTGCTTGAAGCTCCCTTATCCTGCCCTCAATAAAAGACTGCCTCTCTTTCGCTGCATGATATTCAGCATTTTCAGAGAGGTCTCCATGGGCACGGGCCTCCTCTATCTCGCGGATATTCTTTGGCCTCTCAATCTTGAGGAGTCTATCGAGCTCCTCTTTGAGTTTTTCATAACCCTCTTTTGTCATTGGTATGCGTCCGTTCATAATATTTAAAAATATCATAAATGAGATAAAAAGGTGAAGGGGTTCAGAAGGCAGGAAGCTCTATTATAAAGGTCGTCCCCTCTCCAGGTTTGCTTTTTACGGATATATTACCATTGTGGGCCTTTATTATACCGTAGGTAATGGACAAACCAAGACCTGTTCCCTTACCAACAGGCTTTGTTGTGAAAAAGGGCTCAAAGATCCTGTTAATGAGCTCCTCTGGAATGCCTGCTCCATCATCAGAGATCTCAATAATAACAAGACCATCACCTTTTCTCAGAGAAACCTTTACCGTGCCCTCACCCCTTCCTGTCTCAACAATAGCATCATAGGCATTCTTGAAGAGATTAAGAACTACCTGCTGAAGCTGAGCAGAGTCTGCCATTACAGGAGGGATATCTCCGTAATCCTTTAAAATCTTAATACCTGACGAGGTAAATTCATAATCAAGGATCTCGATGACCTTATCCACAATCTGCCTGAGGTCAACAGGCTCCCTTATGGCCTCCCTCTGTCTCGCAAACTCTCTTAGATTCCTCACTATCCTTGATGCCCTGAGGGCAGAATCATATATCCTCGATGATATAGTCCTCAGGTGTTCTGGAGCTGAATTGTCTGTCATAATCATCTCAGTATAACCCACAATTATTTGGAGTGGATTATTCAATTCATGGCTAACACCTGCTACAAGCTCACCAAGGGCTATAAGCTTCTCTGCCTGAGCAGCCCTCGTGGCTATTATCCTTATCTCCTCCTCTTTTTTCTTGAGGTCTTCCTGAAGTTTTAAAAAGGCGCTCCTTACAGGCTCAAAATCCTTGCTGAAGTCAACCTCTGCTACAGACCTTCCCTTCGCTATCTCCTCAGAGGCCTTTATTATGGAAAATATATTCCTCTCGAGAGAGTTTCTTACAAGGATAAATACACCAACAAGAAGGAGACCTCCAGCAAAGATAAGTAAAACTGTAAGGATATTAACAAATCTCAAAGCAAGGACACCCTTTTGAACCCTGCTATTCATAAGATTTCTGCCCTTAATAAGGGCATCCGTTGTAAGCTCATCCATCTTTTTAAAAAGGATTTTTACCTCTTGAGGATAAATATTCCTGCCATCTGATAGCTCCTTCAATCTTGAATTCATAATGGATAATCTGTTAATAACAAAAAGGGCATCATCGGCTGAGGATTTATCAATCTCAGAAGCTGAATCCATCCTGTGACACTCTATACAGCCAGCAATAAACCCTTCAATATTTCTTGTAATTAAATGAAGGGACTGGCTGTTTACCTCAATGTGCTGAAGTCTTATTATATACTCATTCAGTCTCTGGCGTTGAAGAAGGCTCTCCTCTGCAATACCTATCATCTTCATCTCATTGCTGAGCTTGTTAAGACTAAAAAAGGCTACAATAGCACTAACTCCGAATATGAAGACAATTATTAAAATACTGATGACAAAAGTCCTTTTTATCATGCCCTTATTATATCATCAGTTTATGGGTAATCTACAGCATGGAGGTCCCTTTAGGCTGAAGATTCCTTTAAGGAACTTTTTATTTTTATTCAGTCTCAAGCCTGTTGCCTTAAGTCTATAGCCTAATAAATTGACCTTATCCTTCCTGTCCGTCTGTCAAGTATTAAAATATCAAGGAGTTCATTCTTTCTTCTGACCTCAATAACAAAGAACCATTTTCTCTCCTTCAGGAATATGAATTCAAGACCCTCCCCTTCGTTTACTTTTGCTACTGATGCGAAATACTCCCTTACAAGCCTTAAGGCCTCTTCAGGGCTCTTAACAGTCCGCTTTTCTCCGTAAACACCTTTTTTTGGGCAGAAGCCTCCATAGGGAGGTCTGGGATTTAATGGACAGTTCGGACAGGACATTCCAGAAGTGTCAGGAAAGGATCTGTATTCTTCTGCCATGAGATTAACGGAAGAAGAAAAGAGTAATTGTATTAAAATAAAAAACCCTATAAACAGCCTGTTCATATAAACCATTTGTCACACCTGTTTAAAATAAAGTTTTGAATGGGCATAAGGCAAAAGAACAGGCTACAGGCTTCAGGATATTTTTATAGCCTGTAGCTTATTTTAAAAGCCCCTTTCAATTTGTTTTGGACCAAAGTGTAGTATTTTAAAACAACAGTTATGGGGAGGAGGTCCCTCCTCCCCACAGGTTTCTTATTCTCCATCGGGCACTGCTACTTCACCACCCATTGAGCATCCACACCTCATGCCCATTCCTCTGCCATGATGCATTGCTCCTCCCTGCATTCCGCAACCGCCCCAGGCTGGAAGGTTATACTTAGTGGCAATCTTCTGAATCTTTGTCTGCAGATCAATTATATCCTTCCTGAGCTGGGCAATCCTGTCAAGGTCTGGTCTGTCTTTTCCATACTCAGCCCTGAGTTCAAGCCTCTTAATGTGGAGCTCATCCCTAAATGAAAGGGTCTCCTTCTGAAACTGTTTTACCTTCTCAATGTCAACATCTTTCATATCAAAATCTCCGCACATGCCACCTGCCCAGGGCCCTCTGGCATAAACAGTAGCTCCAAGACCGAGGAGCAAAAGACCTGCTAAGACTAAAAGCCCTATCTTCTTCATCTTCCTCACCTCCTTTCTTCTTTTATCATGACTTTAAAATATCAGAAGATTGTGAAGAGCTGAAGAAGAAATTATGAAGAATTGTGAAGGTCCCTGGCAGGGAAATAGAGCATAAAGGTCGTTCCTTTACCATATTCACTCTTAACCTCTATCCTTCCTTCATGAGCCTCCACAAGTTCTTTTACAATAGAAAGGCCTATGCCAAGTCCTTCATTGAATCTCCTGTAGAATCTCTCAAATATAAAGGGTAATTCATCCTCTTTAATGCCACATCCTGTATCACCAAATTCCATAAAAATCCCTTTTTCGTGATTATAGGCCTTTATCCATATCTTGCCATGGTCTTTTATTGCCTTTATGGAATTACTCAGAAGGTTCACAACAATCTGGCTCAATCTCTCAGGGTCAGCATAAATGGTCACATCATCACTACAATAAAGCTCCATTGATATATTTTTAATTTCAGAATCTTTCCTGTAAAGATTAAGAATATCTTCAAGAAAGGGTTTAAGTATAATACTCTCTTTTTTAAGACTGAGGGAGCTTGCCCTGGCCCTGGTAAGTTCCTCGATTCCCTCAACTATCTTCCTTAACCTTTGAACCTGTTCGTAAAGGGATTCAAGTTCCTTTTTATCAAGAGGTATAAGACCATCCATCATTGCCTCGAGACTTCCCCTGATTGCTCCAAGGGGTGTCCTTAGCTCATGGGCAACATTAGAGATAAGTGTTTTCCTTAAATTCTCCTGAATCTCAAGGGTCCTGACCATGCTGTTAAATGTTTCTGAAAGCAATGCTATCTCGTCTCTGCCACGAACTGGCACATTTACACTGTAATTACCCTTCTTCATGGACTCGGCTGCCTTAGAAAGGGCCTTTATTGGTGATGTTAATCTTCTTGAAAGGATAATACTTAAAAGAATAGACAATCCTCCGAGAGAGAAAAGGGCAATTAGAAGGAGAATATTTGATCTTTGAATAAATCTCTCTTCCTTTAGAGTCTTCATAAATCTTATCTCAAGTAAGCCTATCTCTTTTCCTCCAAGAAAGAGAGGATAAGGAGTAAAGGGCTCATGGGTTTCCCTGAAAGCCCTGTTCTCTGAAATGGCAAGAACCCTTCTTTTCATTAAAGGAGTAACGCTTGCAAGGGCACTCTCTCTGTCCATTATCACTTCACCTTTTTCATCCCTTATTCTCACATCGAGACCCGAAAGATAAGCCTGTACTATCTTTTCGGCCACCACATCTTTATCCCATCCTTTATATTTCTCAAAAGCACCTTCTAAATCTGCTGTTATCTGATAGACCCTGTCTTCGAAGGTACCCTCAAGATACTGTCTGAAATCCTTTATCATAAGCTCTCTTAACAGAAAGGCAGAAGAGAGGGCTATTAGGGACACACTGATAAGAAGAATAAAAAATTTAAACCAGAGGCCTCTAAGCATCTCTCTTCCCTATGAACTTATATCCCACACCATAAATGGTAAGAATGAATTCAGGTCTTTTTGGGTCATCGCCGAGTTTGTGTCTGATATTTTTGATGTGGGCGTCAATGCTCCTTTCGTATCCTTCAAACTCATAGCCAAGAGCCTTCTGGACAAGCTCTTCTCTTGTAAATACCCTATTCGGAGATCCTGCGAGGCAATAGAGGACCCTGAATTCTGTTGGTGTAAGCCTAACGATTCTTCCACCCTTCTTAACCTCATAACTGTCACTGTCAATAACAAGCTGACCTCCATTAAAACTCATTATTCCACTTTTCATCCCCCTCTTTTCATACCTCCTGAGCAAAGCCTTTACCCTGAAGACAAGCTCTCGTGGACTGAAGGGTTTAACAACATAGTCATCAGCTCCAAGACTGAACCCCTTAATCCTCTCTTCTTCAGAGGACTTTGCTGTCAGCATAATAACAGGTATATCATCCCTGTCCTTTATGAACTGACATATCTCCTCTCCTGAAATATCAGGAAGCATAAGGTCAAGGATAACGAGGAGGGGCCTTTCCTTTGAAAGCCTCTCGAGACCCTCTTTACCTGTAACTGTATGGATAACCCTGAAGCCCTCTGCCTCGAGATAGGCCTTTACAACCCTTGCTATTGACCTTTCGTCTTCAATTATCAGGATAGTTTCCACAGGATTATTATACCTGAAGGTTTTGTATAATAAATTGTGCCGCTCCGCATAATTATAGATGGATATAATCTCATAGGGATCTATCATAAAAACCTTGAAAGGGAAAGAAACAGGCTTATTGAGAGGTTGAAGAGGTACAGAAATAAAAAAGGTCATGAGATAATCCTCATATTTGATGGATATAGATCTGACAGGCTGAAGAGGGATATTATCGAACAGGCGGGGATAAAGGTTATATACACTAAGGCAGGAGAGACAACAGATGAATTCATAGGCTCCTTTTTGAGGAATACTAATGCACAGTGGGTAATTGTAAGCTCTGACCATCTTATCCAGAAGGAGGCCTGGAGTAATAATTCCATACCCATAAGCTCAGAGGATTTTGAAAAGGCCCTTGAAAGGGCTTTAGGTAGTGATCAGAAAGAAGAAAACTCGGATCTGTCAGAAGTGAATCATCTATTGATAGAGAAATTAAGTATTGACAATCTTCAGAATGAAATAAGAAAAAAGGGAAATCCGAGACAACTTTCAAAGAAGGAAAAGATCATTACAAGGGTTCTGGAGAAGTTATGATAAGAAAGGAGCTGAGACCCCATGAGATTCTTACCATATTCTTTGCTGCCTTATTCCTCTCTATAGCTATTCTATTCAAAGAAAGAATAGAAAGGCTTTTCTATCTTATCCCTCTATATCTTTCTATTATAGCCTTTCAGTTTGTAAGACTTCCTGATCTACCCTTCTGGTCAAGAAGGTCCTTACCTCTTAAGGGTTTTGACAATAACAACATAGGAAGGGACATCCTTTTGCCCCTTGTAAGTGTGGTCTTTATCTTTGACAGTCTTGAGTGGATAGTCCATCCGGTAAATCCTGTTGACATTGACCCAATTCTTTTAAAACTTGATTATTACCTCACAGGAACCTATCCAACAGTTGCCCTTCAAAAGTTTGTAAATCCCTTTTTAACAGAGGTATTACAGCTTGCTTACAGCTCCTATTATTTTATCCCCATAATACTCGGACTCACCCTTAAGCTCCACAAAAAAGAAAAGGAGTTCACGGAAGCCCTCTTTCTGGTGCTCCTGTGCTTTTATCTATCCTATGTGGGTTATCTCCTCTTTCCTGCCCTCGGACCAAGATTTTATATAAAGGAATTACATACTGTTGAACTAAAAGGATTATTGTTAATGGAATATATTCATGAGTTTTTAAACAGGCTTGAAGGTATAAAAAGGGATGCCTTTCCGAGCGGTCATACAGCCATCGCACTTCTGTGTTTAGTTATAGCATACAAACATGAAAGAAGGCTCTTCTGGTGGTTAGTCCCTGTTGTAATAATGCTTCTATTCTCAACAGTCTATTTGAGATACCATTATGTTGTTGATGTGATAGCAGGTATAGCCCTCACAGGTATTGTCCTGATAGGAGGTCCATATTTATACAGAGGTATGAGATCAGAGGTCGGCAATCAGAAAAGGGAATAAAAAATTAGAGTCTCTGAGTTATGAAAGGCCATATACTCATAGTTGAAGACGAAATAAAGATAGCCGAGATATTGAAACTCTATCTTGAAAAAGAGGGGTTCAGGATTACCCATTCTTTAACAGGAACTGATGCCCTTTCAATTATCAGTAATGACAGACCAGACCTGATTATCCTTGACCTGATATTGCCTGATATGGAAGGTGAAGAGCTCTGTTCTATCATAAAAAAAGAGCATGACATACCAATCCTCATGCTTACTGCAAAATCATCAGAAGACGAAAAAGTAAGAGGTCTCGACCTGGGTGCAGACGACTATGTTGTTAAACCCTTTTCTCCAAAGGAATTAATGGCAAGAATCAGGGCAATCCTGAGGAGAACGTCACAGAGTTCAAAAAGATGGAGCTTTAATAATGGAGGGCTTGTTATAGATCTGGAAGCCCGGGAGGTTATAAGCCATGGAAAGCCTGTTTCATTAACAAATACAGAATTCAGAATCCTTGCCTTTCTTGCAGGAAGACCTTCACAGGTATTCACCCGTGAGGAAATCATCAGGGCTGTCCTTGGATATGACTTTGAAGGCTATGACAGGACTGTTGATGCCCACATTAAAAATATCCGTCAGAAGATCGAAAAAGACCCCGCCCATCCGGTCTTTATTAAAACCCTTTACGGGATTGGATATAAGTTTGCAGGTATGAAAGACAATGAAAAATAAACTCTTCCTTGCCTTTTCAGGAATAATATTCATTGGTCTTTTGAGTAATACGATCTTTGCATGGCTTATTTATAGAGATTTCGATGCCTACTCAAAGAGCCTAAGAGAAGACCAGCTTGGATGGGTAGTATCCTCAATAGAGACAAGTTATGAAGATAATAAATGGAACAGACAGGCCCTCATAGATGCCCTCCACTGGGGGCTCATGCTCGGATTCCATATAAAGGTATATGATAAATATGGGAATATGCTTTTGACTTCAGAGGATGTACTTCCTTTTCTCCATCCTGAGATGAAAAAGAGAATGGAAGAGACAATAGATCTCAAAAGCCATAATGATAAAGAAAGGATTATTAAATTATATGCAGGATATGGTCATGCCCATGAGGAAAAAAGTAATTCTAGTATAGGAACCATTGTTGTAAGAAGCCTTACTCCCTGGGGAATTGCCAGAGAAAAGGAAAAAGTCTTTAAGGAAAAACTTATCCTCTTCCTTGGTGGTTCTATTATATTCGTCACCATTGCATCCCTCTTTATTGCCTATCTTCTGAGTTATCTCATATCAAGGCCCTTCAAAAAACTCAAGGAAGCCACTGAGAGATTAAGGCAGGGTGACCTCTCAGTGAGGATTGATATAAAAGGCAAAGATGAGGTGGCAACCCTTAGCGAATCCTTTAATAGACTGACTGAAAGCCTCCAGAGAGAGGATGAACTAAGGAGGCATCTCTCAAGCCAGCTAACCCATGAAATGAGGACTCCCATTACTATATTAAAAGCAAACCTAGAGGCTCTGAAGGACAGGGTAATAAGCACGGAAAAGGCGGTATCCAATATGGAACAGGAGGTCTTAAGATTAGAGAGGCTTACAGAAGGAATGGAGGAGATAGTTCGGGCAGAGGCATCTTTATTTACGAAGATAAAACCCGAGGAGATAGAACTGAGCAAATTTTTAAAGGAGATTACAGGACCGATGGAGAAGGAATTTATCAAAAAAGGCCTTTATCTTGATATTAAGGCAGAAAAGCTCCATGTTCGCTCAGACCCGGAAAAACTCACAATTATCATCAGAAATATCATCCAGAACAGCCTTAGATATACTGAAAGGGGTGGTATTACCATCCAGGCAGAAGGCAACAATGAAGAATTTACCATAATAATAAGAGACACAGGCAAGGGCATAGAGCCTTCGAGACTTCCTTTTATATTCAAAAGATTTTATAAGGATGAATCTTCAGAAGGCCTTGGCATAGGGCTCAGCATAGTGGAAGAACTTGTCAGATTACTTGAAGGCTCTATTGAAGTAAAAAGTGAACCTCAGAAAGGGACAATGGTGGGGATGAGGTTCAGGAACCTGAAATGAAGAAGACCATTACGGTGAAGGTTAAACCTGGTGCAAGGAAGAGAGAAATATTCGAGACAGGAGAAGGTCTCCTTGTCCATCTAACCTCGCCACCTGAAAAAGGAAAAGCAAATGAAGAGCTTATAGAAGTTCTTTCAGAACATTTCAGTACGGCAAAATCAAGGATAAACATAAAGAAAGGCAGAAGCTCCAGGATAAAGGTCATAGAGATAGATATGGTATAATTCTCCGTGGCAAGGTAACAGTATGGAAAAATTCCTTATCTATCTCGTAAAGACTATTGGTAATCTTGGCTATCCCGGTATATTTATTCTCATGGCAATGGAGAGCACTGTTATTCCATTGCCAAGTGAGCTGATTATGCCTCCAGCAGGTTATCTTGCATCAAAAAATGAGCTCAATATATTTGGCGTTATTGCTGCTGGCACCTTTGGAAGTCTTGCAGGTGCTTATGTGAACTACTTTTTATCAAGACACCTCGGCAGACCCCTTCTTATTAAATATGGCAGATATGTCTTTATAAATGAAAAAAAACTAAAAAAGATTGAGAATTTCTTTCTTAAACATGGTGAGATCTCCGTCTTTACAGGAAGGCTTCTTCCAGTTGCAAGGCATCTTATATCTATCCCAGCAGGCCTTGCAGGAATGAACCATCTCAAATTTTCTTTATATACAATACTTGGTGCAGCCCTCTGGGTAAGTATTCTCACTTATATTGGATACCTTATAGGAGAAAATGAAGAGCTCATAAAGGAATATTCAAAAGAGGCTGTCATAGGTGCTGCCCTATTTGCTGTTGTGATAATAATGCTCTATACAATAATCCATAAGTTTAAAGGCTTCAGGCGTTAAGCTGGAGCCTCCATGTAGAAAGACTTGACTTTTTTAATGTATAAGTATAGACTTTAAAAAACTCATAGAAAGGGGGTGAAAGAGTGAAGAGCTTATCCTATGTTATTTCGATTCTTATCCTTGGTCTTGCCTTTGCCTGTGCACCAAAAGAGGCTATTAAACAAGAGGTGGATCCTCTGAAATCCCGCATTGATGCCCTTGAAAAAAAGGTTGCTGACATTGAAGAGAGGCTGAACAATTTAGAAGGAAAGGTCAATGCCATGTCATCTGAAATAGAGGCTGCAAAGAAGGAGGCACGGGAGGCAAAGGCTACTGCTCAGGAGGCTTTGAATGCTTCAAAGAGCTCAGTTGATAAGGCAGAAAGTGCTTCTAAGAAAGCGGAAGAGGCTGCTAAGAGGGCTGAAGAGGCTGCTAAGAGGGCTGAAGCATCAGTAGAAAAGGCAGAAACAGCTGCCAAGAAGTCTCAGAAGGCCTTTGAACTACAGCAAAAGAAGTGATTAAGGCTACAGGCTGAAGGTATTTTGAACAACATGTTCAATAAACAACATGTTCAATATTTCTTCAACATTGTTCAAAGGTTCAAAGGCCTTCAGCCTAACGCCTTAAACTTATAGATGGCCTATTTTCTGAGGAATACCACTCTTATCCTTTATAGCCCTATAGAGCTTCTCTAAATCTACAGATTTGATAAGATTCATCTTTACAAGCCTCATTATTGCCTCATCATAATAGTTTCTATTCTTCCGTTCATTATCTTTATGAACCTCAATATAAATATCCCTGCCCTTTTTACCAATCTTTATTGGCTCTCTCACAATATAAACAGCTGTATTAATCTTGACTTTATAAAAAAGCTTCACAATATCCTCAGGATAAAGTCTAATACAGCCGTGGCTCACCTTTCTTCCTATCCCCCAGGGCTTATTAGTTCCATGGATAAGAATACTGCTTCCAGAAAGCCTGAGGGCATGACTTCCGAGGGGATTGTCAGGACCTGGAGGAACTACTGCCGGTAGCTCTGGACGCTCCTTTCTTATGGATTCAGGAACCTTCCAGGAAGGAGACTCTATCTTCTCTGTTATCTTAAAAACCCCGATGGGTGTCTCTGCTCCTTCATCTCCTATACCCACAGGAAAGGTCATAACGAGATTTTTTTTAAAAAAATAATAAAGCCTCATCTCCGATAGATTTACAACTATACCCTTTTCAGGTCTTTTCGCAGGAAGAATCCAGAGAGTGGGTATCTTTATTTTTTTCCCGGGAGGTGGCACAAAGGGATCTACAGAAGGATTTGCATCAACAATCTCATTGTATCCAAGGTTAAAATATCTTGCTATCTCTATAAGAGACTCATTTTCCTTTACCTTATAATATCTCAACATACCAATCAAGTTATTTGTGCCTGTAAAGGAATAGGTATCAATAGCAATAGATAAAAGAGGAGAGGAGAAAACCATTAGTAGAGAAATTATAGTGCAACAGACCGACGATGCAATAATTTTACAAGGAATAAATTTTTTCATTATACGCTACCCTCAACTGTTACTTTCACCACTAATCAAGGCTATACGCTCCAGATTTAACTGTGGTATCATTATTATATGATAATCGGAGTCCCTAAGGAGATAAAAAAGGCTGAATTCAGGGTTTCTCTCACTCCTTCTGGTGTAAGAGAACTAAAAAAAGAAGGTCACACAATCCTCGTTGAGTCAGGAGCAGGTGAAGGAAGCGGATTTTCAGATAGAGCATATCTTGAGGCAGCCGCCGATATCGTTGATAAAGAAACCCTTTTCAAGAAGGCTGAATTTATACTGAAGGTAAAAGAACCCCTGAAGGAAGAATATGAGCTCTTCAGAGACGGCCAGGCCCTTTTCACCTATCTCCATCTTGCCACTAATAAAGAACTTATAGAATTTCTCCTTAGCAAGAAGATAACAGGCCTTGCATACGAAACCCTTGAAAAGGATGGTTCATTACCCCTTCTCGCTCCAATGAGCGAGATTGCTGGCAGGATGGCACCTCTTGTGGGAGCCTACTACCTTGGTAGATACCAAGGAGGAAGAGGGATTCTGTTTTCAGGTGTACCTGGCATTAAGCCAGCAAAATTATTAATAATAGGGGCTGGTGCTGTTGGTACTTCTGCAGCAAGGACAGGACTCGGTCTTGGAATAGATGTCACGGTCCTCAACAGAGGCATCGATAGATTAAAAAAGATAGATGAAATGTTTTCAGGGAAGGTGAAGACCCTTGTCCTTAATGAATACAATCTTTTAAGGGAGCTTAAAGATTCTGATATCATTATAGGTGCTGTTCTCGTTCCGGGTGCGAGGACTCCGGTAATTGTAAAAAAAGAGATGTTGAAAATTATGAAAGATGGTTCTGTGATCGTTGATGTCTCGATTGATCAGGGGGGAATTGCTGAAACCTCAAGGCCAACAACCCATGAAGAGCCTGTTTATATTATGGAAGGTGTAATACATTACTGTGTGACGAATATGCCTGGCATTTATCCAAGGACATCAACTATTGCATTGACAAATGCTACCCTGCCTTATATAAAAAGGATTGCAGAAGATATAAACAACGCAATAAATGACCCTGTTATAAGAACGAGCCTTAACACCTACAGGGGAGCGATAGTACATCCATCACTTAAACGGTTGTAAAGAATAAGAAAAATGTTGACACCGCAAGGGAGGTTTTGATATTTTTATCAAAATGAGACTAAATAATCTTTACTCCAAAGTCTTCGTTCTTTCTCCCCTAAAGCTGTTATCTTTACTGACCTCAACTGTTACTTTCGCCACCAGTACTGTTACTTTCGCCACCAGTACTGTTACTTTTGCCACGACTGTTTTCCTTTTTTTAAATTCAGCATTTGCCCTTGATGTCCTGCCACAGCCCATAGCACCCTATGGACTCTTCTCTACCTTCAGTGCCGAGACATTAAAAAAAGATAATTCAGCCTATTCATTAAGTCTCGAAAGATCGGTAGAACCTGACTACTATATCACTCGCCTCATCCTCGCCTACGGGATAACAGAAAAGATAGAGTTTAGTCTTTCAGCACCTTATGTTACAGAAGAAGAGACTGATGGACCTGGTGATGCCTCTTTTGGATTCAAATACAGACTTATTGATGAAGGAAAATATGAACCTTCGTTAACAACAATGTTTTATGTATCTCCTCCAACAGGAGATGAACTGATATCTTCTGATGGTAGATTCGGTGGAGGTGGATTTCTTACAAAGAGAGTAGGCCCTGTCACTGCACACCTTAATCTTATTTACACAAAACCTGCCTCATCTTCACTGAAAGATGAAATAGTTATTTCAGGCGGTTTTGATTTCTCAGCTTCTCATAGTTTTGATATTATTGGTGAGATCTATGCCATAAAGCCCCATACAGGAGATTCCTTTGACCTCATAGAGGGAAGATTTGGTTACCGCTTGAAAACAACAGATTATATCTATACCACAATAGGAATAGGCACAGACTTTAAAAACAGAACCCCGGAGTATAGATTCTTCTTTTCTATAAGTTTTCTTCCATTTAAAGAAGATGAGTTAAAGGGGATAGAGATACTCAGAGAGGCAGAATAATGTTTGACATAGGAATGCAGGAGATAATAGTTATTATTATTGTAGCCCTTCTTGTCTTCGGCCCAAAAAGACTACCTGAACTGAGCAGAACCATCGGAAAGGGTCTTTCAGAACTGAGGAGAGCGGTAGAGGATGCAAAATATCAGATAGACAGGGAATTGAAGGAAGAAGAGGAAAAATTAAAGGAGGGACTCTCTGATATAAAGACTGAAATTCATAGTGAAGAAGAAGGCCCTTACCACAGCAATGATATCCTCAAGGTAGAAGATAAAAATAGTCTTCATAAAGACGAGGCAGGAGAGGATGACGGAAGAACATAAAATGCCCTTTACAGAGCACCTCGCGGAGCTGAGGAAGAGAATTCTTATATCTCTTGGAGTATTACTCATATTTTTTATTCTGTGCTTTAATTATTCAGAAGAGATATTTAATCTCCTCATGCTTCCAATAAAAAAGACCATCACTATAATAAAAGAGCCTCCTTACATAATCCTCAAACCAAGCAACATTAAAAATCAGAACCTTGTCTTCCTCGGACCCGCTGAGGCTTTCTGGATGCACCTCAAGGTATCCCTTATATCAGGCCTTATCCTTTCATTGCCTGTAATATTCTTTCAGTTGTGGAAATTTATTTCACCCGGACTACTTCCAAAAGAAAGAAAATATATAATACCATTTGTTATAAGTGCGTCAGGTCTCTTTTTTGTTGGTACTTTTTTCTGCTTTATAATAGTACTTCCTTTTGCTATTAATTTCCTTCTCACCTACAAAACAGAAAATCTAATACCCATGATTTCAGTCGGCAGATATGTGGATTTCTGTCTGAAGTTCATCCTTGCCTTTGGAGCTATCTTTGAACTCCCTCTTGTTATTCTCTTTCTCTCACGGATGGGGATAGTGAAACCGGAAACACTCGCAAGACAACGGAAGTATGCCATACTTGGTGCCTTTGTGGTATCGGCAATCCTTACACCAACTCCGGATGCCTTCAACCAGACCCTTATGGCTGTCCCTGTAATCCTCCTTTACGAGGTAGGAATTTTAGTATCGAGGATCTTTGTAAAGAGGAAAAAAGATGGCTAATATAAGAGGTAAGAGTCTTGAGGCTATTGCAAAGGATATATCGGATGGATATATTACAGTAAATCCTATATTCCTGAAGGGTCTTGATGTGGATACATTAAAGGGGCTCTATCAAGCAATACAGAAGGTTCAGTCTATTATAAGAGGTGAGAAATTTCCTCATAATGATATAGAGGCGATAAGAACAAGGAACATGAGACTCCAGAGACTCCACCTTGCCCTTGTGGTGATTAAAAACTTTGCAAAGGAAAGGAAGGTTCTTCTTGTCTGAGCTATCAGCCATAAAGGATCTCCTTCAAACCCTTCTAAAGACGAAGAAACTTATAAGGATGTATCCAGAAAACAATCCAATGTACATTAAGGCTGTAAATGATATGTATGAAAAATTCGAAGAGGCCTTTCAGCAAACTTCAGGGGATATAGCATTCCAGATAAGACAGTATGAGATACTCTTTCAGGACGAACAGGTATATCAGAACCCTGAAAAGAGTGACAATCTTGCCCTCTTCTTTTTTAAAGATGGGATAAGGGAGTTGAAATTCCTGAGGGGACTTAATAAAGAAGAGCTTGAGGAATTCCTCAAGATAATCTCTATTGACGAAAAGGAGCTTGTTGATGACGATATTGTAACCCTCATGTGGGAAAAGGATTTTCAGAATATAAAATATGTTGTTGATGAATCTGTCCTGACAGAGGATGAAGATTATGAAAGAAGGGCAACAGAGACCCTGATGGAGAATATTAATTCACCTGATGAACTCCTCAGGGTCTACAGGGCTGCTATGGAGTCTGGCACTGTAAGAACTCCCCAGATAGCCCCTGTAACCGAAGAGGATCTCCGGGCACTCATGAAGGAGTTTGAAAAGGATTCAGCACCAAAACTTTCCAAACTTGTCTATATATTCTCTGAGATCCTTTATCAGGAAAGTGATAAAAAGGAATTCGAGGAGATTTTATCCATTATAAAGTCAGTCCTTGAGTATTCAATCAAGGTAGCAGAATTTGAAAGTGCTATAGATATCTTAAAACTTATAAAAAGTGCTATCGATGACGGGGATTTTGCCGCAGATATAAAACCCCATATGAGAAAAATCATTGAACATGCTGGTTCAAGGGCGGTTATAAAGAGTATAGGTGAGGTAATAGATAGGATAGAAATAGAGGAAAAGACAGTGTTGGAATATATAGAGCAGCTTGAGAGAAATGCTATCCAGCCACTTATTGAAATTCTTGGCGAGCTCAAAAACATAAGGGCGAGGAAGATAATCATTGATGGTCTCGCCCTCCTTGGCAGGAAGGATATGCAGAGCCTTATAAAAGGGCTTTCTGATGAGAGATGGTATGTGGTAAGAAATATAGTTTACATCCTGAGACTCATAGGAGACAGAAGAGCTGTAGAGTATCTCTTGAAGACCATAAAACATCCAGATATGAGGGTAAGAAGAGAGGTGATAAAGACCCTTGGAGAAATTAAGGCACCACAGGCTGTTACAATCTTAAAAGATCATCTGAATGACCCTGACCCTCAGATAAGGATTGCAACTGTAAGGGCCCTTGGAAGTATTCACACAGAGGCAGCAAAAAGACTCCTCCTCCAGAGAATTAATACAAAGGATTTTCTCCATAGAACATTAGAAGAAAAGAAGGAATATTTTGAGGTTCTCTCCTCCTGGAGGGATGAAGAAGTAACGGACTTTTTAGTTAAGACCTTAAAGAGAAATTCCCTGTTTAACAGATCAAAAAACTTTGAAAACAGGGCCTGTGCTGCCTATGCCCTTGGATTGATGGGTTCAAAGGAGCATTTAAATATCTTAAAAAAATACATAGATTCAGGAAATCCTCTATTAAGAGAGTATGTGAGGAATGCGATTATGAGAATTTCAGGAACAAGGATGGAAAGGTAAATGGAAGAACTTAAAAAGGCCATAGATATAATAAGTAATTTAGCTATACTCCTTAGGACATCTCAGGTTCACGACATAAATAATGTTGCTGTTACAAATCTCATAGATAAGGTTACAGGACTTATAAATGATTTTCTTAAGGAAGAAAAGATACTCCAGATTGACCTTGTAGGTGAATTCTTCTATGCCAACGACACAAGGCTTAAATATTCCATAGAGCACCTCCTGAACTTTGATTTTCTCTCGAGAGAACTAAAGAAAAGAAATACTGGCACAATAGTTTTCAAGGAAAGGATAGAGACTCCGGAAATCAAGACCTTTGTTAAGGCCTTTATTACAGCGGGCTTTTCGAAAGACCCCTTTAATACCATGCAAAACTCTCTTAAAGGACTGAAGACAATAACAGTGGATAGATTAAAAAAGGTCAAGGAAGATGAGACCCTTGATATGAGAAAAGTCGTAAAAAAAACCTATTTTAATGCTGTATCCTTTTCAAAAGGTCTAATCAACAAGATAAAGGCAAAAGAGGCTGTAAATATAAAAAAGGCAAAGAGAATAGTGGAATCAATGGTTGACCTTATACTTGAGGAGGAACAGCTATTCCTCGGCATGACTGCTATTAAGGATTACGACGAATATACCTATCACCACTCTGTCAATGTAAGCGTCCTCTCAATAGCCCTCGGACAGCGGCTCGGGCTTAGCAAAAAGGCACTGAATGAGCTTGGCCTTGCAGCTCTCTTCCATGATATGGGAAAGGTGGAAGTTCCTCTTGAGATACTCAATAAACCAACAGCCTTTACTGAAAATGAATGGCTCATAATGAAAAAACATCCCCAGTGGGGTGTAAAGGCATTGCTTATGCTTAAGCATCCTGATCCTGTTCTAATAAGGTCTGCGATAGTTGCCTTTGAACACCATCTTCATTACAACTATACAGGCTATCCAGCTGTGAGGAATAAAAGAGAACAGGACCTTTATTCAAGGATTGTAACTATTGCTGACCAGTATGATGCCATGACCTCCTCCAGGGTCTATTCAAGGGTACCCCTCCCTCCGGATAAGGCTCTCAGCATTCTGATAGACAGGAGTGGCACACAGGTGGACCCTTTGATTTTAAAGTTTTTTATCAACATGGTAGGGGTCTATCCAATTGGCTCTCTTGTCCTTCTAAACACAAATGACCTTGGCATAGTCTATCAGAGCAACCCTGTCTTCCCTGACAGACCAAAGGTGAGGATAATTATGGACAGCACAGGCAGAAGGACTGACCAGACTGTTGACCTCTCAGAGAAGGATGAACAGGGAAGGTTCCTCAGGTCTATTATAAAGACACTGGATTATACAAAATATAAGATAAATCTTGCAGAGTATCTGATGTAGGCCTTATCTGGAAGACCTGTATAAGGTCACAAATTTCTTCTAATCAAACTTTATCTTCTCTAAACTCAAATCTGAATTTTTAATGATCGAATCAATCATCTCAACAATACTCTCATTAAGACAACGCCTCTCACTGCATACATGAGGGAAACAGGGTGAACAATCAGAAGATCTTACGGGGATTATGTTTGCTCCTACGGGTCTCCATACAAGGGGATCTGTAGGACCATAAATCACTACTGTCTTTACTCCTAGATAAGCACTCAGATGGCTCAAACCACTATCAGCCCCAATAAAGAGCCTTGCTCCCTTGAGCATTGAGGCAGTCTTTATAATGTCATTATCAAAATAAAAGGGCGTTACATATTCTTCAATCCATGAATCAGCCTCACCAGCTACAAAGATACCATCAGGATAGAGCTCTTTCAGTCTTAGAAAAAGCCCGGGTGGAAGGTTCTTCTTTTTTGAGCCACTTGAAGGATGAATAATAACCTTTCCTTTAAAGATCGGGTTTATTTCATTGAATGGAAGGGTCTTTGAATAACTCTCTCCTTGAAGACCGAGTCTTTTTAAATAATAATCGACAATCCATTCCCTTTCCTCAGGAAAGGGATAAAGATTACCATTTATCCCAATCTCAATTGAGAGATCAAAGGCTTCTTCAACTTTTTCAGATACAATCCTATCAACCCATCCCAGGTGTCTGGCCAGGCTTAGATAATCTCTGTTGCCAGAGGCTGTTATATTGTAACCTTTCTTTTTTAATATCTCGATTATCGGAAATATAAGAAGGGTATCTCCGAGTCCTCCTCTTCGATAGATAAAGGCCTTTTTCATATTCACCAACTGTTACTTCTCCATTATAGCTGTCCAGAATAAATTAAAAGGGGCTGAAGATAGAGCAGTAGACCAGTAGAAAGTTTTTAAAGGAAGAAATTTTTCCATAATATCCTACTGCTGCTCTGTTGCTCTAATATGTGCCTCATGCTCCTTTCAGATTTATCTTGGACAGGTGTGCTTCTCCATTAAAACAGAAGTCAGTGGTCAGAAGTCAGAAATCAGATGCGAAGTAAAGATGTTCAATAGATTCCGACCTCCAACATTTGACGCCCTTTTCTGTTTCGCTACTAACCTGAGGCTATGTTACAATTATTATATGATAACCATAATAGGTGGCGGTCTTGCAGGAAGTGAAGCTGCCTGGCAGATTGCAAAGAGGGGAATCCCTGTGATTCTTTATGAGATGAGGCCACTGAAATTCACGGAGGCCCATAAAACAGAATTTTTTGCAGAACTCGTGTGTTCAAATTCTTTAAAGTCCATGGAAGAGAATTCTCCATCCTGGATTCTAAAGCAGGAGCTCCTGATGGCAGACTCCTTAATAATGGAGGCAGCATTAAAAACAAAGGTACCAGCAGGGAAGGCCCTTGCAGTAGACAGGGATGCCTTTAGCAGATACATAACAGAAAGACTCATGGGCCTCAAAGCCCTTAAAATAATAAGGGAAGAGATAAATTCTGTTCCTGAAGGTCTCTCAATTATTGCTACAGGCCCCCTCACCTCTCAAGGCCTTTCTCAATCTCTGGCTGAGCTTATTGGTGAAGCTCATCTATATTTTTACGATGCCATAGCACCTATAATAGATGCTGAAAGCATAGATTATTCAAAGGTCTTTTTTCAGTCACGATATGGAGAGAATCAGGACTATCTCAATTGTCCTCTCAATGAAGAGGAATACAGGATATTTTATAATGCCCTCAAAGATGCAGACAGGGTAACCCCAAGACCTTTTGAAAAAGTAAAGGTCTTTGAATCATGTATGCCTATAGAGTTTCTCGCTGAAAGAGGGTATGATACCCTCAGATATGGACCGATGAGACCTGTAGGACTTATCGATCCAAGAACTGGTAAGAGACCTTATGCTGTTGTTCAGCTTAGACCTGAAAACAACGAACGGACAGCCTATAATATGGTGGGCTTTCAGACAAGACTTAAATATCCTGAACAGGAAAGAGTCTTTAGATTAATACCAGGACTTGAGAGAGCAGAATTTCTTAGATATGGAAGTATCCATAGAAATACCTATATAAATGCTCCAAACTGTCTCAATGAAGACCTGAGCCTTAAAAAAAGGAGAAATATATTTATTGCAGGTCAGCTTACAGGTGTTGAGGGTTATCTTGAATCAACGGCCATGGGATTACTTGCTGCCTTTAATGCTATTAGAAGATTAAAATCAATGGAATTTATTTCACCTCCTCCCTCTTCAGCTCATGGAAGCCTTGTAAGATATCTTATAACAAGTAATCCAAAAAACTTCCAGCCAACTAATATAAATTTATCCCTTTTTCCAACTGTTACTTCGCCACCAATATCTCAGGTTAATATAAAAGACAAGGCGATGAAGAGGAGACTCATTGCTGAAAAAGCCCTCGCTGAATGGAAGGAATTTATCAGGAGGATTAATGAATAGATTTCTCAAGGATTTTTTATCCTATCTAAAAAATGAGAAAGGATGTTCAGACCATACCTTGAGAGCCTACAAAGGCGATATAAAAGGCTTTCTTGAGTTTATAGAAAAAAATCCTTTAACGGCAGATCTGAGTGATATAAGGAGTTATATCTCCTATCTCTCGACACAGAAGCTTCAGAAAAGCTCTATATCGAGGATACTTTCATCTATAAGATCATTTTATAGATTTCTTCATAAAGAAGGTTATGTACAAAAGAACCCAGCAAGACTTGTGGCTTCTCCAAAGGTCCCTAAAAAACTACCAGCCTTTCTTACAGTAGATGATGTCTTTAATCTTGTAGAGGCACCTGAAAGAACCTCTGAAGAGGAATCTCAGGAGCTTACAAAGACAAGAGACAGGGCAATCCTTGAGATACTATATGGAAGTGGCATCAGGGTAAGTGAGCTTGTAGGGCTTAACATAGAAGATATAAATCTCAAAGAAGGTGTCATGAGAGTAAAGGGAAAAGGTAAAAAGGAGAGGCTGGTTCCGATAGGCAGGAAGGCTATAGAGGCATTGAAGTCCTATCTGAGTTACAGGATAGCAAAGGCAAAAGACTCACAGGCCCTTTTTATCAATCATTCTGGTAAAAGGTTGACAGCAAGGAGTGTACATCGTATAGTAGTAAAACATGCCAGAAAGACAGGAATAAACTCAAGGATAGGGCCTCATACCCTGAGGCATACCTTTGCAACTCATTTACTACAGGCTGGTGCGGACCTGAGGGTGATACAGGAATTACTCGGCCATAGCTCACTATCAACAACACAGAGATATACCCATATTGATGCAGCACATTTAATAGAGATTTATGATAAAGCCCATCCCTTAAAGGAGTGAAGGAGGTATTGTTGATACACGGAACAACTATACTCTGTGTTAAAAGAAATGGCAGGATTGCCATGGGTGGTGACGGACAGGTAACCATGGGTAATACAGTCCTCAAACAGAATGCAAAAAAGATCAGAAGAATCTCCTCAGGAAATGTCATAGCTGGTTTTGCGGGTAGCACTGCTGATGCCTTTACATTGTTTGATAAATTTGAGCAGAAACTTAATGAACACAGAGGTAATATCACAAAGGCAGCAGTAGAACTGGCAAAGGACTGGAGAACCGATAGAGTCCTCAGAAGGCTTGAGGCCCTTCTGATCGTGGCAGACAAAGAGCATATGTTTATCATATCTGGAACAGGCGATGTAATAGAACCAGAGGATAATATTGCTGCCATTGGTTCAGGAGGCTCCTATGCACAGGCTGCTGCCAAGGCCCTTATGGAGAACACAGAACTCTCTGCAAAGGAGATAGTTGAAAAGGCAATGAAAATAGCTGCGTCCATCTGCATATATACAAACGAAAATATCTATGTGGAGGAACTCTGATATGAAGATAAGAACTACTGATATAGAAAAGAACATCCCCGTCGAGGCTGAAAAAGAGGAGAGCCTCACACCAAGGAGGATCGTTGAAGAGCTCGATAAATATGTTATTGGCCAATCAAAGGCAAAAAGGGCTGTTGCCATTGCCCTGAGGAATAGATGGAGAAGACAGAGGCTTCCTAAGGAATTGAGGGATGAGGTTCTGCCAAAGAACATATTGATGATAGGTCCAACGGGTGTGGGAAAGACAGAGATTGCAAGACGCCTTGCAAGGCTTGCTGGTGCACCCTTTATAAAAGTAGAGGCATCAAAATTTACTGAAGTCGGATATGTGGGAAGGGATGTGGATTCAATGATTAGGGACCTCGTTGAAGTAGCCGTCTCTATGGTAAAGAATGAACACATGGCAAAGGTTCAGGAAAAAGCAAGACAACTCGCAGAAGAGAGGCTTCTTGAACTTTTACTGCCTGTCCCAAGAATGCCGAGAAATGCTGATGAAACAGAAAGGGAAAGGTTCAGAGAGACAAAAGAGAGATTAAGGGCTCAGCTCAAGGAAGGCCTCCTTGATGAAAGATATGTAGAGCTTGAGGTGAGGGAAAAGGTCATGCCCTTTGGAGTTATATCAAATGTAGGCCTTGAAGAGCTCGAGATAAATCTCAAAGAGATGCTTGGTGGCCTTTTACCTGAAAGATCTAAAAGAAGAAAAGTAAAGGTCTCAGAGGCAATGGAGATACTCACTCAGGAAGAGGCAAACAAACTTATAGACATGGATAAGGTTACAAAGGAGGCAATACAAAGGGCTGAACAGAGTGGCATAGTCTTTATAGATGAGATAGACAAGATTGCCTCCCGTGGTCAGACCTATGGTCCTGATGTATCAAGGGAAGGGGTTCAAAGAGACCTCTTACCCATAGTTGAAGGTTCTCAAGTAAGTACAAAATACGGTATAGTCAGGACAGACCATATTCTCTTCATTGCTGCTGGAGCATTCCACATGGCAAGGCCCTCAGACCTCATACCAGAGCTACAGGGAAGATTTCCTATAAGAGTTGAACTTGAACCTCTCGGGAAAGAGGAGTTCAAAAGAATACTCACAGAACCTCATAATGCCCTAATAAAACAGTATATTGCCCTACTTGATACAGAAGGGGTAAAACTCACTTTTACAGAAGATGCCATTGATGAGATTGCCTCCATTGCTGCATCAGTAAATGAAAAAACAGAAAACATAGGTGCAAGAAGACTCCATACAGTCCTTGAAAAGCTTCTGGAAGACATATCCTTCGAGGCACCAGAAAAGCCTGGAGAGTTTATAATTAACAAGGAATATGTGAAACAGAAACTAATAGAGATTGCTGGTGATGAAGACCTCAGCAGATACATCTTATAGGCTGAAGACTATAGGCCTCAAGATACAGGATTTTTCTGATTCCTCTGAAGCCTGTAGCCTTAACCTTCTCTTCAGTCTTCATCCTGTAGCCTATCGCCTATTTACTATTTTATTTCTTCTCGGTGTCCTCATCTCTTCCTGTGCACCAAGATACGAGGTCTCGTCCTATGGAACAAAATCTGCCATTGCCTCGTGGTATGGTGCAGAATTTCACGGAAGACCTACATCATCAGGAGAGCCCTTCGATATGTATAAAAAGACCTGCGCCCACAGAGAATATCCCTTTGGAACAAGGCTGAGGATAACTAATCTCAACAATCAAAAAAGTGTTGAATGTGTTGTTAATGATAGAGGGCCCTTTGTGCCTGGAAGGGACATCGACCTTTCCTATGGAGCAGCCCGAGAAATTGGTCTCATTGCTCAGGGCACAGCTCCTGTAAGGATTGAATATCTCGGAAGGGATGGGAGCTACAAAAAAGAGGTTAAGACCCTCGGTATAAGAGGACCTTTTACAATACAGGTTGGTTCCTTCAAGGAAAGGGAGAATGCCCTAAGGCTCAGGGATGCCCTTGAGATAAGATATGCCAGTGTTTATATCCTTGAAAGCAGGGTGAATAATGAAACATTCTTCAGGGTAAGGATTGGAAGATTCAGAAACATTGGAAATGCAATGACCATAGCCTCCAGACTGGCAGAAGAGGGTTATCCAGCCATTATAGTCCAGACAGAATAGTGTTGACAGAAAGATTATTTGCATATATGATTTATATGGGTTTTTAACCTCGTCAAAAAGAACTCATAGGAGGGAGAAGATGAAGACATTCGTGAGTATTTTCATGTTCATTTATCTGTTCTTAACAATTAACACAGCTCAGGCTGTGGACCTCAAGTATGCAGGTTCAGTAACTATCCTTTCTCCTGAAGGACAGGCCATTGTTGAGAAAAATGGCTTTACGGGGGTAAGATAATCCATGTTTAAAACATCAGGGCTAAGGGCTAAGATAAATATAATTATTATCCCGATAACTGCATTAGTTATAGCCCTCATATGGGTTTATAATCTTCTCGATCATTTTAGAGAGTCAAAAGAACATCTTGAGGCAAAGGGTCTTGCTGTTGCAAGACTCATAAGCGGGATAGGCTCCTATAGCCTCCTCACCATGGACTTTACCCTCCTTGACGAGGCTCTGAATAAATCCATTGAACAGAAAGAGGTCCTCTATATAAAGGTGGTGAAAAAAGACGGCTCTATATTGAGAGAAAAGAAGAAGGACAGAGAAGATAAGGACTTTATAGAGATAAAAGAACCTGTTATAGTGGCTGATGATTTGGCTGGTTATGTTGTGATGGGTCTCTCTACAGAAGACCTTCGAGCAATGATGAAAAAGGATATAGGTTCAACTATTGTTCAAATCATCTTGAGTCTCCTTATCATCGCAGGGATTCTCATATATCAATTAAACAGACTCATTATAAAGCCTGTTGAAAATATAAATGCCGTTTCAGAGCGACTCGCAGGAGGAGATCTTACACCAAGGCTTGATATAAAGCGTAATGACGAGATAGGAAGTCTTGCCGGTTCTATAAACAGGTTAGCCGATAACCTGAGGGAGATAATAAGTGGAGTAAAGGAGGTAGCCCGAAGCACAGCAAGTGCCACAGAGGAGGTGACCCTGTCATCAAACAGGGTTCTTGGAGGAGCAAAGAAACAGCAGGCAAGCCTTGATGACGCAGCCCTTTCAATAGAGGCAATAGACAACTCCGCT
>Ga0197142_1000465_pt1 | contig 37248 bp, 55 predicted proteins | sample GBS60_MetaG_FD_148614 | JGI IMG/M metagenome (GOLD analysis project Ga0197142, IMG submission 148614) | Sediment microbial communities from Great Boiling Springs, Gerlach, Nevada, United States - GBS 60_MetaG | ecosystem: Environmental > Aquatic > Thermal springs > Hot (42-90C) > Sediment...
ACGGGTGGGACTTGATAGATGTCGCCGGTGAAGTAGTTGAATGCATCCGTTAGCTCGCTCTGGGATACGTCGCCGTGCAGCTCCATCAAGCACACATATTCCTTGCCACTCTGCATAAGGGCTGGGGAGACCTTTGTGGCCTCACCTAGCATCAACGGCAAGACGCCGGAGACGGCGGGATTTCCCCGAACCTTTCTAGGGTCCCGCCGTGGCCCAGCTGCTGCAGCCCAAGGATTTTCTTAACAATGTGGGCTACTTCATGGCTTGTAGGCCCCCTCTGCTTGTCTAAGTTGACCGTGCCCATGTTTAGGAGCTCATTGACACTTCTCATGTTTGGCGGCTTACCGTACTCAGGGCTTGTCTCCGCCTCTCTTTTAACAAATACTTTTACCTCCCTCCTCCAAGGCGGCTGTTTAGACCTCATACCTTTCAACCATGTAACTTTCCAGCCCCGCCTCTTTTATTGCTTTCAACACCTCATCATCAGAGGCGTTTGGAGAAATTTTGACCGACCTGGGTGTTGGAAGTATGTGTTGGACGTTGACCTTCCGCCTCCGGAGACCTGTGAGGGTTTTAGGCCCCGTCAAGGTGACGTAGCCTCTGTCATGTGCAGCTACAACCACACCCTTAAGCCCTGCATCCCTACCCTTCAACTTGACACACACGCGTCCAATCAGTTCCTCAGACACCATGGTTGCAAATTACAGTTCATAAACAGCTTTTATACATAACCGTCAGCAGACCACCCGCTCAAGATTAAATTTCACATTTCGCATTATCTCGCATGGCTTTAAAACCGGTGATATGCATCTCCGGGTTCGCCGCCGTTGGCAAGTCCACGGCTGGAAAAATGCTGGCCAGGAGGCTTGGGCTTAAGTATTTCTCGGGCGGAGATGCTTTGAAAGCCCTGGCCCGTGAGATGGGCTACAGGCCTATAGGCGCGGGCTGGTGGGAGACCCCTAAGGGCCTTGAGTTTCTCAGACTCAGGAGTAGAGACCCCTCATTTGACAAGAAGGTGGACAGGAAGCTCTTGGAAGTTTGCAGGCGTGGCGGGGTTGTGGTAGATTCCTGGGTTATACCCTGGCTTTTCAAGGGTAGAAGCCTGAACATCTGGATAACCGCTGACAAAAAGGTTAGGGCTAGGAGAATGGCTTTACGCAGCAAAATACCGGTGTCGAAGGCTTTGCGTATTCTTAATAGAAGGGATAGGGAAAGCGCGGCCATCTACCGTCGAATCTACGGTATAAGGATAGGCGAGGACTTCACACCGTTCCACCTAGTGGTGGACACCACGAGGATGACGCCCGAGCAGGTTGTCGACGTAATGGCGGGCGTTGCGTCACACTTTTTCAAGCGAAGCCCCACTCGGCGGAGACGGCGTTGAGTAAACCTTGCTCGAGACAGTTTGAGCAGAGCACGCCGCCGTAGGCTCTTGAAACGGTTCTCGACGAATGGGCTGTACCCGGCTCAGAAGGTATTCCGTGTATCTGTTCTCCGCAGACACCGCACCTCGGTCTTCCCGGTTTCTCGCCGCCGTAGTGTATTGTCACCCTTCCCCCGGGTGTCCTAACCGGCCTCCTCACCCTGCTCCTTGTCCTTAGACTTCTTCTCACCATCTACCATACCACCCGTCATGCTTACACCTAAAAGCTTTGAGATTGGGGAGCCGACGCCGAAAAATGATAGGATGAACCATCCATAGAATCCCAGATTATGGTTCTGTGAGATGAAGGGGATGTCAAGCCCTGGGGGCATGACACCTACAGCAGCTGTCCCGAAAACACCCGCAAGCAGTGGGTAGACCGTGAAGAAGATAATAAGGCTCCCGAACATGGTGAAGAGGTTTTTCTTGCTTATTTCCGCGTTAAGTTTGGCTATGTACTCCTTTTTCTTCTGAAGCTTCTGCAGGGTTTTCTGGTCCTTCTGCCTGGTCGCGGTCATTAGCTGTCTGTTGTAGGCCTGTATCTCAGCCATTTTTTCGTAGTCCTCTTTCTTGAAGAATAGACGTCGGATGCCTGTTGTTACAGCGGACATGGCCGCGGCAGCTCCTGAGATGAGCAACATTTCCTCAACCATTTTACTCACGCCCCAGAAACCGGCCCAAAGCGGGATACATCTCCGTTATCCGCTCCCTGACGAGTAGCTGGTAGTACTGGTGAAGTATCCCTATCATAAGAAGGATGCCTATGCCTGAGCCGAAGACCGCGAGGTAGTCTGCAACGCTTGCAACCGTCCCTATTATCAAGCCCCCAAGTATGGTCACGGTTGAGATGTATTTACGGATTATTCCGGCTATCACTTCGGGCGACCGCCTGAATCCAGGGACCTGCATCCCTGCCTCGATAAGCTGTTCCGCGACCTTTTCGGGCCCAAGACCGCCTACCTGTACCCAGAACTTAGCGAAAAGCACGGCGAAACCTATCAGGAGCAGGGCGTAGAATACGGCTCTAACGGGGTCCTCAAATACGGATGCAAGTCCCCGCGGCCCAATGACGTAGTATGCGAGCCCACCGGTTGATACAAGGGTTCCTAGCTCCTGGTCGTAGGTGTATGTGCCGATAAGGTTTAGGAATACATTGTCGTTGTTAGGGTTAAACCTGCTCCAGACTAGGCTGCCGAGGTAGAAGATGTTGCTGAAAACAGTCGTAGCGAATATGATGGGTATGTTTGAGACGTAGAGAAGCTTCAGCGGATACTTTGCACGGTAGCCCTGGAACTTTGCGTAGGATATAGGTATCTCAACTCTTATCGCCTCAATGTAGATCAACGCCAGTATGAGGAATATTGTTGAGGCCAGTCCGACGATGTCAGGGTATCCACCGCTCCTTATGAATATCTGTGAGACGTTGCCGGCTAGAAGTGTCTGCACCATTGCGAGGATAATTCCCTGATATATGCCGTCAGCCAGTATGATGGGTGAGATGAGGGAGACGAATATCTCCTCAGCTACTCCAGCCACTATGAACAGGCTTATGCCGCTTCCGAGACCCCATCCTTTCTGGACCAGCTCGTCAAGCAATATTATCAGGATCGTTGCGGAAACAAGCTGGATGAATATGAGCGTGTTTTGTAGAGAGTTTGTTGGTCCGAAGAAACCTGCGTAAACGTATGCGGCTCCTTGGAAGAGCGTTATGATTATGGCGAAGAGCTTGCTGGCCGATGTGAAGAGAGCTCTGTCCTCGCTTTTTTTGAGGTCCAGCTTGATCAGCTCTGCGCCGACCAGCAGCTGCAAAATAAGTCCTGCGGTAACTATTGGGCCTATTCCTAGTGTGATGAGTGTGCCCTGCTTCTGTGCGAAGACGACGTTTAGTAGCACGGGGCTTGTACCTGTTTGGGGCGTTGCGGGCAGGCCGTAGAGGAAGGTATGCCCCATCCATACGTATATTACTAGGGCTAAAGCGGTCCATGCCAGTTTCTCAGTGAGACCAACCTTCCTGCCCGGCTTCTTTATCTCAGGAAGAATCCGTGAAACTTTCTCGAAAAAAGTCCTAACGGGAGATTTTTCACTCATGTGGCCGTCAGCTCGCCCGGTTTCACCAGTCTACCGCCAGCGGCCTTGACCTTCTCAGCCGCCTTCTCGCTCCAGCTATCCACCACGATCGTTAGTGACCTGGAAATCTTTCCCGCTGCTAGGAGTTTCTCGTAGCCTAGGGCCGCAAGGTCTACCACCTCTTGACCGGTCTTTTCAGCGATTGTTGAGACCTGTATAAGGTTGGCTGCTTTCACCTCTGCCGACGTGGGCGGTTTGAATCCATTCTTACCGAAATAATCTGTTTTCAGTAGTTTGGTCCATTTGTGTTTGTGTCCCCCCGCCATACCTCTCCCACCCTTCGCCCCAGTCTTCCTATGCTGTCCTATCTGGCCCCAGCCATGGGTTCTAGAGCCCCTGTGTTTACGTATTTTTCGAAGCCTTGTCGGCAACCCACTTACCCCCTCTAAACGTTTGCTATAAGTGTTTACCGCTATAACATCTTTCGAATCAGCAGGTTTATTTCTTCTCCTCTGTCGCCGTATTCGCCGCCAGACCGGTACGCTCTTTTGACCGAGCGTTTAAACCCTTTTTTCGGAGGGTGCAGCCGTATAAATACAGCCCTGTCCAAAGTCTTCTCACCTCTTAGAACTGCCTCAACATGCTGGTCATCGGCCGGCAGCCCAGCCTTACTGAAAAAGGTCGCTAAGGTTTGCTTGCTTGGACGCCCCCATGTAAGGTATCGAGAGACCTTCTTAAGCATGCCTAGGATGGATGGGTTGTCTTGGAGAAGCCCGGCCGTATATGTTTTTTCAAGCCCGAGGGACTCCAAGGTCTTTCTGACATCGGGGTCCATTCCGATCAAGCCTTTAATTCTAATCGCGAGGATTACTCCCAATTTAGGTCGCCCTCCACAGGTCGGGCAGTATGACTTTGGATGTCTGTTTGAGGGCTTCGAATGTGGCGCCGACCACTGATAGGGATGTTCTTGTTTCTCCGAAGCTTTTAGTCCAAACGTCTTTTACTCCTGCAAGCGTTAGGATAACCTTCTGCGACTCGCCGGCGACCAGCCCCAGCCCTCTGGGTGCTGGGTAGAGCTGTATCCTTACGCTTCCACGTTTACCCTCGGTTTTCACGAGGAGACTGTGCGGTTCGCCGCATGCACACTCCCAGCTGCCGCACCCCCTTTTCACAGGTATGATGTTCATCTTGGCGTTCCTGATGGCCTTCTCAATGGCTAAAACCACTTGTGAAGACTTGCCCGTCCCTATGCCCACGTAGCCGTCTCGGTTGCCCACAACCAGCAGAGCCTTGAAACGTGTCTTTTCACCGGCGTCGGTCTGCCTCTGGACGAGCTTGACATCGATTACTTCCTGCTCAAGGTTTGGCAGCAGCCTGTCCACTATCTCGGGCTCAAGTATTCGGTAATGGTTTTGAAAGACCTGCTCAATAGACGTTATCGTACCGTTTGCCACGAGCCTTCCCAACGTAGTGCGGGGGACCCATTCACTCAACTCCAGCACCTCCAGCGATCTTCTCTTTAATAGAGATAACCATGTCCCTGATGTTTTCCACAAATGCCGGGTCGGTTTTTCTGAACTGCGGCGACCCCGGGTTCTTGGAGACTTGTTTGAAATAGTTTACTATGTGTTCGCCGTAGAGCCTCTCCTCCGGTACGAGCATCTCCTCGTCCACCGGGACCTCAACTCCGGCGTCCAGCACGCCCTTGACCACAGCGTAGAGCCTCGACCCCTTGACAGAACGGTGAACACCAAAGTCCACTATCGCTTTTTCAACCCCCTTCTCAAGTGCCTTCTTGCCCAGTAGGAAACCCGTCAGGTAGGCTGCGGGAATCGATTTGAAGGATGCCTTCCACCCAAACTTTGATAATATGTCGGATGTTGCGGAGACGAGGGTTTCATCTCCACCCGCCTTAGACTTCACCAGCATCGCAATGATTCTCCTGTTTGTTCTGCGTATTACAAGTCTTTCGAGACCTGACTTGACAAGCTTCAGCCTTTTCCTGTAGTCTGTGAGCCCAGCCCTCCGACGTCTCGGCTTCATCCTCTTAAGAATAACCGTGCCCATCACACCACCTCCTTCAGAAGCCCCTTCGAGGTTAGGTACTCCCTCAAAGCCGCGATGGATTTAAAGTTACCAGCCTTGACGTATAGGTATAGCTTTCGGTATTCGGTGTGGCTCAGACGACCTTTATCTCTCAGCATCTGTAGGAACCTTCTCTGCGCCCTAACCCTCGATATCCACGCAGTCTTTCTAGGTACTATGGAATGCTTCGCCCCCTCTCTGCTTCCCGGCCCCCTCCTTCTCCTCTTAAACTTCCTGCCCGAGCTGACGCCCTTCTTCCCCATCTTGTAGATTGCACCGCTTTCAATAAGGCTTTTAATCTCCGCCCTCGTGATCGCGGATTCAATTTCGTCCAGCCTTTCTGGGTCAAACCTTACCCTGCTCGTGCCGCACTTCATCAAATCCGCTGCAAGCCTTTTCTGAAACTCAAGAGTCATTCCTTCTTCACCTCAGCCTTAACAGGCGGGTTGAGGACTCTGAAACCCTTGGACCGAGCCTCCTCAAATATTATCAGCTTCTTCCTCACCCCAAGCCTGCCCGACAGCCTCACAGCGTGTTTTTCAGGAGAGAGCTTCTCTAGGTCCATGAGGCTGCACACCAAGGCTTCAACGTAACCTGATGGATGCAGACCCCTGTACCTCCTGTCTGAGCGATAGCCAATCTTTACAAGTGGCGGCGAACCGCTCTTCTGAAGACGCATTCTGCTGTCCTTTCCCCGAGGCCTCCTGTACGATGTTTCAAGCCTGACGTAGCGCCAGCTCTCCTGCCTTACAAACTCAGGCCTCTTACGCCTGGCCCTCAAAACACTTTTCGGAATCTTCACAGGCATCAGCCGGCCACCTTCTCAGCCACGAATATCCCATCGAGGAATTTCCTAGGGTCTTTGCGGGTAATTTTCGTCGCCTGCTCTATGTTGGCCGCCGTCTGGCCCACGGCTTCTTTATCGATGCCCGAAACGATGACCTCATCCTGTTTGACTGAAACCGTCACGTCTCCGACTATCTCAGCCCTCCTAGCATATCTCTCGCCTATGAAGTTCTCTATTAGAACCTCCCGTCCAACAACCTTGACCGTTATCGGGAAATGAGACGAAACAACTTTAAGCCTGTATGTGTAGCCTTTAGTCACACCTGTGACAGCGTTTCTAACAATAGACATAACAGTGCCGAGGAGTGCTCTTGTTTTCCTCGACCTCCCCTGGAGCCGTGCGTAAAACACTCCATTCTCCACCTTCATGTCTGCCGGTATATGGCTCAAATCTTTCACAACCCTCCCCTTGGCGCCTTCAACATACAGTTTGCCATTTTCCACCCTGACGGTTACGCCCTCCGGTATCTTGAAGGAGGACTCTAGGTATTTAGTAGACATAGCCGAGCAACCTCCCTCCAGTGCGGAGCTTTTTAGCCTCTTCGTGTGACATTACACCCTTTGGTGTTGTGACCACTATCACGCCGATACCCCTACCTGGAAGAAACCTCCGCTCAAACTCCTCAAACTCATCGGCAGCCACGCTGAAGTGTGGGCGTATGGGTGCCGAGCGGTTTATCCTACCGAGTAGCTGTATCTTATACAAGCCCCCACGGCCGTTTTCTATGTATTCGAAGGCGCCTATGTAGCCGTGGCGTTGGATGACCTTCAGCACCTCCCCTACGAGTTTGGATGCCTTTACGATGCATTCCCTGTTGCGTACCATCTCGTTATTCTGCAGAGTTGTGAAAAGTGCCGAGATAAGTTCTGTCATCTACGTCACCTACTCATATACCTTGAACCCCAGCTTCGGCGCAAACTCGTTGATGCAGCGTCGGCAGATGTATAGTCCGTACTTTCTTATCACACCGTCGGCCGAGCCGCAGCGACGGCATACGTGAACGCCTTTCCCGAACTTTCTCTGCTTAGGCGGCTTTTGCTTCATTCCTCCACCACCGTTGCCCCAAGCGTTTTCATAAACTCTACCGCCTCCTCCATCGTAACCCTTTGCCTGCTCCCCAGCCTAGACCTTCGCCTTGACCTTGTTCGTACACGGTATCCGGGCTTAGTTATGTGAACAGTTACATCCATTCCTATAATTCCAAGCTGCGGGTCGTATTTTGTTCCCGGTATTTCGAGATGCTCTTTTATCCCGAACGATACGTTGCCGTGCTCGTCAAAGCTTGAGAGCTTAAGCTTGTTGTTTACCGCTGCCAGGGCCTTTGTCAAGAACTCGAGAGCAGCCTGTTTCCGCAAAGTAACCCTCAGAGCTATGGGCTCACCCTTGTGTATGCCGAAGCCTCGTATGGTTTTCCGTGCATTTCGTACCTCAGCCGTCTGTCCTACAATTGACTCTATAATTTTTTTCGCCTTCTCAAGTTTTACCCCAGACTCTCCGACGCTGCAGTTGACGACGACCTTCTCTATTCTCGGTCTCTGCATTATGTTCAAGGTTTGTTCTACGGTAGCGTTAACCACGGCTTTTCACCTCCTACTGGCATTATGTTTCTGAGCAGGGTCGTGACAGACCCCATAGCTGATACTTCAATCGTACCTGTTGGTTTGTCCGGGAAAACTACGTCTCTCCTAATTCTAACAATCTTTCCATGCAGTCCAGCTCTTCCCCCAGAATGTATGTAACCGTATCTGTTAACTTCAAGCGGCATCCATTCGATTACCTCTTGGCTGGGTAGGGCTATTTTGACGCTGTCAAGCACGTTGTGGCTTCTGCCCTCCTGAACTCTCTCCCCTCTAAACAGAATTGTTCGGCCGTCATGCAGGCCAAGGGCGAGCCCGCCGCCCTTTACATGGTTCTTACGGAGAACCTGGCAGACCTTAAAACCGGCCTCTTCAGCAGTGATCTTGAATAGGGAAACTCCTTTACCGGGCTTCATCAAAACCCTGTAATGCTCACCGTAATCTGGTACTGATAACACGTCCATTAAACCAAGTGGGAATTTGTGGTCTTTTACAACCCTCTGGTCTACGAGGAACTTTCCAGCCTTGATGAGCTTTTTCCCTGATGCGCTATCTTCTGCATATCCAAGGATGTCGCGAACAGCTACAAGCAGAGGTATGCTTCTATGTTTTGGATGCGGGCCGGGTCTCGGCGATACGACAAAGACTGTCTCTTTCTTGGGATAGTACCTGGGTGCTGCGAGGGATTTTAGATGCGTCATTTCGCACTCGCCTCAAGCTTTTCCTTTCTATATTTGTCGTCGAGTTTTAGCTGTGTTATCATCACATTAGGCACCCTCACCGGGACATCCACTGTCGACCCGTCCGCCTTCTTCCTCGAAACATTTTCCACGTAAACCATCATCCTCCTCACGTCTACCCTCTTAACCTTACCTTCAACCCCTTTGTAAACACCTTTCAACACCTTCACTGTGTCACCTGTCCTCAAACTTATCGAGCGTTTACCGTATTTTTCTCGAAGCTCAGGGGACAGATGTGCATGCATAAACTTTGTCAGGATGTGACGAGGTGCCCGATATCGAAGAACCCTCTGTTTACGTGGTTGTTTAGAAGTCATCCCGGCCACCTCATACAATTATGCTCGCGGCGTTAGCTACTCGGGGCCATCTCTCGGCTGCCTCCCTTGCTACTGGGCCTTTAATCTCGGTGCCTTTCAGGTCGCCTTCAGGCGTTATGATTACGGCGGCTGTGTCCTCGAAACATATCCAGGTCCCGTCAGGTCTGCGGTACGGTTTTTTCTGCCGGATAAGAACTGCGTGCATAGGTTTTTTCCTCAAGTCCGCGATGCCCTTCTTCACCGTAACGCTCAACATGTCTCCCACACAGGCTGCTGGAACTTTCCTCAACCGTGTGCTTACTCCGTGGACTTGGATTATTTTCAATATCTGTGCACCCGAGTTGTCTGCACACGTCACAAGCGAGCCCGGCACTATTGTTCTAGGAATGTTCGGCCTTCTCTCGAGAATGCCTACAGCGGCTACGGCCCTCGACCTCTTCGCCAATTCACATCACCTTCCCTAAAACAACAAAGCTGACATTCTTACTTATAGGCCTGCACTCGCCGACGATCACCTGGTCCTGTGGTTTAACGCTCAAACAGGGCGGGAGATGCACTAGAATTCTCGTCCTTCTCCGCAGATATCGCTTATACTTCCTGACGTAGATCTGTTTTTCTCTCTCGATAACCGCTGTTTTACTCATCTTGACCTTCAGCACCTGCCCCCTCAACAATATTCCCCTTATCCTGAGCGACCCATGGAACGGACAGTCTTTGTCGTCGCATACACGTGTTGGGGGATTTACGGGGATGCCGATGTTTCTCGCGGTGCTCATCTCATACACCCCTCAACATTCTTTCAAAACCTCTTCCAAGAAGCTTTCTGCCCTCGATTTTCACCTCTCCCCCATCTAGGTAAAAAACCGTCTCATTCTTCGGCACTTTCTTCACGCCAGAACTCGTCTCGACCTCGACCATGTTTTTAGTCTCCCCGACCACAACCCCTTCAAACATTTTCCCGTTGTAGAAGGCCTTCAGCCTTCTACCTAGAATGAATGTTCTAGCCGACATTTTTCCTCAACCTCCTCTCTTTTAGAATAGTCAAAGCCCTTGCTATCGACTTTCTTAGCAGCTTGGCCCTAGCTGGGTTCTGGACGCTGCCGCCCGTATTTATTTCCGTGATGAGGCGGCGTAGCTCGGCCTTGTATTCTTCAACCTTTTTCACCAACTCCTCGTCGCTGAGCTCTCTAAGCTCTTTGACTTCCCTCAACTTTTTTCACCTCAATTCTCTCGGGCAGGGGGGCGTCAGGCGGGTAAATCAACACCCTGACGCCGAAAACCCCGGTCTTGAGCTTAACCGACGCCTTACCCTCCAAGACATACTCCATGGCTAGTTCGCCTGATTTCGGCATAAAGCCTTCGCTGAATTTCTCGGTCCTAGCCCTAGCGGAGGTTAGCTTCCCGCCTATGTGGATTTCAACCCCCCTGGCTCCGGCCTCCATAATCCTCCTGACGGCCCAAAAACCTACACGCCTATATCTAACACCTCTCTCCAAGTCCTGTGCTATCCTCTCAGCCATAACGTAGGGATTGAGCTCGGGCACCTCAACCTCGACGACCGTTACCACGGGGTTCTCAACGTTAAACTTCTTCTCAAGGGCCTCAGTGATCTCTTTTATCACTTTGCCCTTCGGGCCGATGACCCTGCTGGGCCTCATTGCATAAATGGTTACACGGGTTCCCACGGGTGTGAAGCTTATCGTAACACCGCCAAACAGCGCAGACTTCAGCTTCTCCCTCAAGTACTCCTCTATGTCGGCCTTTTTTATGCGGGTTTGCAGAATTTGTTTGACGATTGTCATTGCTGCTCCACCGCCGCCAGCTCTATGTGTACGTAGGTTTTATTATATGGGCTCGACCTGCCGAACGCTCTTTCAATGATTTTGCGCACTACGCGGCCTTTGTGCGAGGCGGCGTGAACTATCTTGGTCTTCTCCACATCTAGACCTTTGAACTCCGCGTTTGCCTCAAGGCTCGCGATGAGCTTAAGCATGAGTTTTGAAACCTTGACAGGGTATCCTCCCGGGCCCTTGGTCTCTGCATGGTGCGCCCTCTTCTTGACATAGCGTGTGTATTTTATCATCCTTTTTCCCGCCACAACGTCCTCAAGAAGACTCCTAGCCTGAGGAATGGTTAGGCCTTTGACAGCCTTACATACCTCCGCAGCCCATTTCGGGGAGACGTCAACCTCCCTCAGGCTAGCCCTAACCTCATTATCCTTTTCACCAACTGTTGTCGAGTATTTCCAGCTGGGCATGAGCCGTCTAAAGGATTAACCGCTAACTGTCAATTTATAAGGGTATCCCGCGCGGGCTAGGAAGGCTTAAACCATCCTACCCAAGTTATGTGTTGATGGAGCTTCGGAGAACCGTCCAGTTTACCGGGCGCAGTAGTTATGTGGTCACGCTCCCTAAGGCTTGGGCTGAGAGGGTTGGTATTAGGAAGGGCTCCGTCATAACTTTGAAGCTTACGGAGGACGGTGGAATAACGCTTTATCCCGAGGGGCTGAAGGCGGGCCAGCAACCAGAGGTCGAGATAAAGCTCGGCGACCACATCTCACAGCAGCTAGTCGGAGCCTACCTCTACGGATATTATCTGATTAAAGTGACTTCCGACAGGCCGATGGAGCAGGAGACGGTGGAGGAGGTTAAAAGGGTTGTGAGGGGGCTTGCGGGAGCCGAGATAGTCGACGAAACCCCGACAAAGATAGAGGTTCAGGTTGTTCTCGATAAGGAGCTCGTCGCCCCCGAGAAGATGTTGAGGCGTCAGTATGTTCTGGTCCAAGGCATGGTCGATGACGCTGTCAAGGCCTTCCTAGACCGGAACAGTGGTTTGGGGAGGATGGTTGTGCAAAGGGATGAAGAAGTCGACAGGCTTTATTTCACGTTAGTCAGGGTTATCAGGTCGGCGCTCATAGACCCGTTGCTGGCGAAAAAACTCAACACAACGCCGCTCACACTTCTCGATTTCAGGGTCGCGGCGAAATTCATAGAGGACGCAGGGGATAGGGCCGCGGAGATAGCCAAGGAGGCTGGCAGGCAGCCTCGAGCAAACAACGTCGAAACCGTGGAGGAGTTGAAGAACCTTCTACACATCGTTCAATCGATGGGCGGAGGTCCGATAGATGCTTTGATAACCGGTGATCTGGAGAAAATAATGCACGTAACATCAATTAGGAAGGAGTTCATGAGGAGAAGTGAGAGTTTCCTGAAGAAAACACCGTTAAACACATATACCACATCAATGTTTAAAGTGCTTTTACATCTGGACAGGATTTGCGAGGACTTCTCTGACATAGCGGAGCTGGGGCTTCCTTTCAAAGCATAGACTGTTAACAGAGTTCTACAAAAAATTCGTAGTAAAGCATGCTGAGTATGTTTAAAATATGCTTCGCACATTAGGTAGACATGAATGTGGAGCCTTTCGACGTGTACGACATAACAATTATCGGGGCTGGACCCACAGGCTTGTTTGCGGCCTTCTATGCGGCCGGTATGCGGGGTATGAAAACAAAGGTGATAGAAGCGTTAGACATTTACGGGGGGCAGCTGACGGTTCTGTACCCCGACAAATTCATCTACGATGTAGCTGGTTTTCCTAAAATTCTTTCAAAAGACCTGGCCAAACAGCTCTACGAACAGGCCATGGCCTATAAACCGACGATGGTATATTCGGAGAAGGTTTTAGACCTAAAGAGGCTGGATGGCGGAATCTTCGAGCTCGTCACCGATAGAAACGTACACTTTACCCGGACGGTTTTGATTGCAGCCGGACATGGTGCTTTCACTCCTCGCAAGCTCGGAAACCCCTCGGTTGAAAGATTTGAAAACAAGGGTGTGTTTTACACAGTCCAGGAAAGAGCTGCGTTCAGGAATAAAAGGGTTGTAATAGTTGGCGGTGGTGACTCGGCAGTAGACTGGGCTTTGAACCTGAAGGACATAGCAAAGGAAACCTATCTTGTTCACAGACGGATGGAGTTCAGGGCGCATGAAGGCAGCGTTGTCGAGGTATTTCACTCAAATGTCAAGGTTCTTGTCCCCTACGAGATAAAGGAGGCCTACGGCAGCACACACCTTGAAGCCGTCAAAGTATTTAACAACAAGACAGGCGAGGAGATGACGATCGAATGCGACGCATTACTCCTACAGCTAGGTCATCTCGTCGATGTTTCGCTGTTTAAAAAATGGGGTTTGGAGATGGATGGAAACGCGATAAAAATTAACGGCCGATGCGAGACAAACATACCCGGCGTCTACGCCGCCGGAGACATAGCCTCCCAAACCGACTCCATTAAGCTCAACCTTTTGGTAATAGGGTTCGCCCAGGCAGCCATAGCGGTCAACGTTGCGAAAAACTACATCGACCCAAAGGCGAGCTACTTCCCAGGCCACAGCTCGGAGAGAAGAATGTAGCCATGGATGTTAAGGGGTATCTGGTGGGAGGCTTCCCCAGACCAGCCTCACTGATAAAGTCTTTGAGAGAGCACATGAAGGGTAGGAAATCATTAGCCGAGCTGGATGCTGAAATACATGAAGCGGTGGAGGAGGTTGTCAGGCTGCAGAAGGATAGCGGCCTATACTATGTTTTCGACGGACAGCTGACATGGGACGACCTGTTCAGACCCATAACCACGTGTCTGACCAACGTCCAAATAGACGGCCTCGCAAGGTGGTTCGACAACAACTTCTTCTACAAAAAACCCGTCTTCAACTCCTCTGACGTAAAGTTGAAAAACAAGCTAGAGGAGAAATACCATTTCCCACGGATTCTAGCAGGCCTGAGGATGAAGGCTGTTTTTCCCGAGCCCTACACCATGGCCGCCATGAGCGAGTCCGAAAACACATACAAGCTGGCCTATAGGCTGGCCGAAGCCATCGCCGAGTTGGGGAAAGGTATTCATGACCTAGCCCAGCTACAGCTGACTGCGCCCTACCTAGTGTTCAAAAAACCATCCAGAAACGACGTCGAGATAGCCAAGGAGTGTGTCAGGATTGTTAGGAACAGCGTCGGATGCGAGCTTATGCTGCATTTTCCTTTCGGGCCAGCATCCAGTGTTTTACCTCACGCACTCGACTTTAAGGTGGATGTGCTAGGATTTGACATGTATAAAACTCCGTTAAGAGATTTAGAGAACTACGACTTCGGAGGGGTGAAAGTGTACCTTGGCCTGCTTGATGGACGGAATACTTTGGTTGAAAAACTTGACGCGCTTAAAGAGCTTGTTCACAAGGCCGCTGAACTTCTCGACGCGGCGGAGATACATGTCGGGCCTTCATGTGAGCTGAGCTTACTACCTTACGAGCAGGCTGTCGAAAAAGTTCGGAGACTTGGGCAGCTGGTCAAGGCGGCCGGGGGATGATGCGTTGTCAAAACTGTTTCCTGTGATCGAGGTCGGCAGTTTAAACAAAGCCCCCTTCAGAGTGAGAGACACCGCGAGGGCGGCGGCTGAAGCTGAAAGATGGGGGATGATGCTTGGGGTGGAGCGGTTTGAGGACCTTGTAGGCAAAATCAAGTCAAAGACATTGAGTGAGGATGAGACGCTTGACTGGGCATGTATCTATGGTTTAAAGTTTTTTGAGAAGGCAGGGCTTGACATAATCTACGACGGCGAGCAGCGGCGCGTGGAGATGTATGAACATCCCCTGCAGTACATTGACGGCTTCGAGTTTCGTGGAGTTGTTAGGGTTTGGGACAATGAATACTACCGCAAGGCCGCGGTCGTCAGGAAACCATCCCTGAAAACGGTCTACCACGTAGACGAGCTCCTGTTCAACAAAAAACACACCTCCAAGCCTCTCAAGGTGCCGGTAACATCGGCATACACATTGGCCGACTGGTCTTTCGACGAATACTACATAGCCAGAGCCGAGGGGCTTGACCTGGTTGAAAAGCTGAGCCACGCCCGTCACGAGTTTGTCCACGACCTCACCAGAGAAATTATACGGCCAGTTGTCTCCGAGCTGGCTTCAAAGGGTGCGGACTACGTGCAGTTAGACGAGCCCGCCGCAGCGACAAAACCCCATGAGGCGGAGCTGGTGGTCGAAAGTATAAACGAAACTGTTAGAGGGGTTGGCTCAAAGGTCGCGGTCCACATATGCTACACAGATTATGCCGCCCTCTTCCCCCACATTCTCGAGCTTAAAGCCGATGTCCTCTCGATATCATGCTCAAACGCCGACACAACTGCTTTAGGTGTGGAACCCTCGAAGAGGCCTGGGTTTAAGGTGTTGGAGGTTTTCAGGGACTACGACGTCGGGTTCGCCATAGCCCCCGGCCTTATAGATGTCCACACGGATTTTATCGAGCCTGCTGAGCTTGTCAGGGACAGGCTACTCTACGCATGCAGTGTTTTGAAGAACCCGGACAAGATTTACGGATGCAACGACTGCGGGTTAAGGACGAGGCAGTGGGATGTGGCCTATCTCAAACAGTTAAACCTAGTGAAAGGCTGTGAAATGGCCAGAAAGGTCTTTGAGGGCTGACGTTTACTGCTTCTTCTCGGCGGCTTGCTGCTGTTCTTGCGCCTTTCTGGATACACCGACCGTTAGACCTGTGCGTCCGGTCGTCCTCGTCCTCTGACCTCTCACCTTCAACCCCAAAGCATGCCTAATACCCTTCCAGCTCTTAGTTCTCTTCATGGTTTCAATATCCTCCTTAACCGCTAGCTCCAGCTCTGCACCTATCTGGTGAAGGTTTTTCCCCGTAGATGGGTCGAACCTCCTGTTAAGCATCCATGCAGGTATTCCTGCGGCTTCAGGGTTTCGGGCAACCTGTTCAAGCTTCTCAAGCTGCTTATCCGACAGCATCCCTATGCGGAGGTCGGGGTCGACTCCGGCCACCCGTGCAATCGCAAAACCCAAGTTTACCCCAATACCCTTCACCCTTGAAAGGGCGTAGGGGACTTTGAGCGTGCCGTCTAGGTCTGTGTTCAGCAGGCGGACGATAAGCTTCAGTTCCTTCGACATCCAAGACGTGGCCTAGGGCCGCGTATATAAGTATGTACCGATGAAGACGGATGGCATGGGCATAGTTGAGGGAAAGGTTTGTATCGTTACGGGGGCGTCTGGTGAAATTGGCAAGGCTGTTGCCGAGGAACTTCTCAGGGAGGGCGCTTTTGTAGCCGTGGGCGCCAGAAGAGAAAATTTAGTGAACGAGTTTGTTAAAGAATGGTCGGCAACCTACGGAAGGGAAAGAGTTAGAGGTTGGCGGCTGGATGTCTCTGACGAGAAAAATGTTTCATCTTTTGTAGAGAAGACGGCTGAGGCCTTTGGACGGGTGGACGGGCTGGCCAACGTCGCCGGATACCCCATGGAGGAGAGGCTTTGGAAAACAAGTCTTGCCGAGACAGACCCCGAGGACATAGTCAAGGTATTTCGCGTTGACTTGATAGGCTCTTTCCTCATGACCAAACACGTGTTAGCGAAAATGTTGAAGCGGAGAGGCGGTGTCATAGTGAACTTCAGCTCAACACCTGCCTTATCGGGATATGACCGCGGCCTACCATACACACTCGCCAAGTCAGCCATAATCGGCCTGACCAAACACATAGTTCAGGAATACGGCCGCAGGGGCATAAGAGCCTACACCCTGGCTCTCGGCAACATAAAAACGAAGCCCACGGTCTCGATACTGTCTAAGGCGGAGTTTGAAGCCCTTGAACGCGAAAGCCCCTCCGGACGCTGGGGCACACCAGAGGATGTCGCCTATGTCGTGTCATTTCTGATGTCAAACAGGTCGTCATACATCAACGGGCAGACAATAGTTGTAGACGGGGGAACAGTTTTACTCGGGTAACGTTTAATAGCCGGAGGCGCTTAATAGGCTATAGGGGTTTCCATGGCAATACAGGGTATCGAGTGGGTCGTCGTGGCGATAATAATAGCTATCCTATTCTTATGGGGGCCTGAGAAGCTCCCCAAGATGGCTAAGGCTGTTGGGCAGGCTAGGAGGGAATTTGAAAAAGCGTCTAAAGGTTTGGAGGAGGAAATCTCTAAGGCTGCTTCACTAACACCGACAACGACACCACCCGACGACAAACTCATTGAGGTTGCGAGAGCCCTTAACATAGAGACGGCGGGAAAGACTCGTGAACAGATAGCCCAAGAGATAATTGCGAAATCAAAAACATCAAACTAAAGACGGTACCCTCCTGCGTGGACTGCGTTGAGCAGAGACAAGGAGCTGCCGTTAATCGAGCATATACGCGAGTTAAAAGACAGGGTTAAAGTCATCATAGTCTCGTTCATCGTTGCCCTAATCTTCTGGCTTGCCTTCCCCGCCGACTTGACGTCTCTCAACCCAAACCTTTACGAGCCCATGGTTTCGCTGGTGCTGAAGAGAGTGGTAAACGATATTTCGGGAGGAAATCTTACGATAATAGGTTGCAGCGTAACATCGCCTTTTGAACTTATCTTCCTTGCCGCTGCATTTTTAGCGGTGGCCTCCGTAATGCCTGTCATAGGATACGAAACCTATGCCTACGTCGACCCAGCACTCTACCCGCATGAGAGAAGACTTATCTACGGTTTCACAGCGGCTTTCTTCTCACTTTTTGTTGCAGGCATGGCTTTCGGATACTTTGTTGCGGCACCGTTAATCATGCGTACCATGGTCTTTTTCTTCGACCTCGCCGGGATAATCCCCACAGTCTGTGCGATGGAGTTTTACAGCCTCATCTTCACCACAGTTTTGCTTATCGGGGTTGTTTTCACCTCTCCCGCCGTTGTTGTTTTACTCGTCCGTTTCGGCTTGCTGAGCTCGGAGACAATCGCCAAGAACAGGCTGTACATTTACGGGGGGCTCTACATACTGGTCGCCTTGATAACACCCGACGGCTGGCTTGTGGGCAACACCATACTTTTTCTACCCCTTGTTCTTCTGATTGAAACGTCCATCTTCATGGCGAAGAGGTTTGAAAAGTCCCGTGAAAGAATGGCTGAAGTTGAAAGATGTAAGTTCTGCGGCGAGGAGCTTAAGAAGGGTACGCTGTTCTGCAGCAAATGCGGAAAGGCACAAGAGTGAAATGGATGCCAGCATCAACGAAAAATCATTGGTAGGTGGTGTGTTTAACCAATCTCCTCTGCCAAACTTTTTATGGTTCCGGAGACCTTGACAGTTTTTAGAACAGTTCTCTGCCCGGCGGCCTCACGTACAAGCGATACTGCGAGCACAACTTTTGGAACCCACTCCTTGTAGCATGCAAGGGCTAAGCAGCCCTTGACATCGACCTTTCTTAAACCCGATTCAGCCAGCCCGATGACTCCGTAAAGCCTTTGGAACACATCCCGCAGCGCCTCGAAAACCTGTGTGTCCCGGGGCCCCTCAATGAGGATGTACCTGCGTTTTTTCCTGAAGAGTCTTTCACTCATTTCCGGTCTTTCCTAAGGATTGTGACCGGCGTTGTCGAGACTGCGTTGAGAACAGGTGCCTCCAAGTCGGTTAAGGCCGCTAAAACATACGCAAGCTGTTGAGGTGGAAGTATTTCCGCGGCCGACGCTGCTCCGCTAGAGACCGCGACTGGGACTTCGTTTTCTACGGCTTTTCTACAGTACGCGATTAGTGTACGTAACCCCTTTACGTTTCCTGCACATTCCACGAGCTCCGACACAGCTAACTCAACCGCGTTCTCCCATACCTGCAGGATGTGCCGGTCGACTTCTGCGATACCTCCGTGAAGTATGACGGTGTCAACTCTTCTATCCCTGAGCGCGGTCATCAAGGCCTCACGGCTTAAAGGCTTAACGCTAACACAGACTTCATTTATTTCATGCAAACTCCTCAATAGCTCAGACCTTGAGCTCGGATTAAACACCCGTTTCCTAATAACGGTTAAACCAAGTCTCCGGGCTTTCTCGGCAAACTCGTTGGACAGGTTTTCTACGCAGGCCAACCGGTAACCGTAACCAACCAAGGCCGCTATACAGCCCTCATCAAGCCCCCTCAGATATATGTCTGCGTACTGCCTTGCCACCTAAAAATCTCCCTCCAATCACCTTCGTAGGTGAACTCGATTTTAACAGGGTCAAAGTCCTCAACGTCCACAACCCCGCCATATGCCTTCTGCTTGCTCAGCCTAACATGAATCCGCCCCCCAGCACCGGACTTCTCCTCAACACCCAATGAAGAAACACCTACAGCCTCAACTATCTTCCGCAAAAGCCGGGAAACATCGTTCTCATCTAGAATATCGTACTCGTAAACCTTTATGATGTCCCCGTAATGGCCCTCCAAACTTGTTGTCCTCACGGTGAAATGAGTATCCTTGATAAGGTTCTCCACAGCCCTCCTAACTTTGTCCGGGTCCTCCGTGGAGTAGCAGTGAACCCTGCATCTTGCCCTTCTAAGCCTAATCATCCAAGCGGTGATGGCCCATCCTTCTTAAGAGCTTTTCATCTTTAAGAACAGGCGCGAACACCGTTTGAAGGGTTGACAACGGTTTACAAGCTGTTGAACAGGATGTGGCGTGAGAGGCCGGAGACGTTAAGGAGTTTGATGAGGAAGAGGCTTGTCGAGTGGAGAAAAGAGGCCTCGGTCGTGAGGGTTGAGAAACCGTTGAGACTTGACAGGGCGAGGATGCTGGGCTACCGTGACAAGCAGGGATTCGTCGTTCTCCGCGTCAGGGTTAGGAGAGGTGGTTTCAGCAAACCTAGGCCACGAGCCGGTAGAAGGCCAAAGGCGATAGGCGTCGTTAGACACAAGGTAAATGTCTCTATGAAGGAGGAGGCGGTCTCAAGGGCCGCCAAGAGATACCCAAACCTAAAACCACTGGGGGCTTACCCCCTGGCCGCTGACGCGCTCTACAAATGGTTTGAGGTCATAATGGTTGACCCCCACCACCCGAGTGCCAAAACTCTTTAACGGGGGGAGGCCAGCGTTTTTGGATGGAGCTTGCCGGCGTAGTAGGTAAGCCGAATGTTGGGAAGAGCACTCTTTTCTCCGCTCTCACCCTCACGGAGGTCGAGATAGCGAACTACCCCTTCACCACCAAGAAGACAAACGTCGGAGTCACCTACGTAAGGCTAGACTGTGTTTGCAAATCCCTCGACGTGAAATGCAGCCCGAAGAACAGCCTGTGCATAGGTGGGGTGAGACTTGCCCCAATCCAGATAATCGACTGCCCCGGCATAATCCCGGAAGCCCATAAGGGTAAAGGTCTCGGGCTTCAGTTTCTCGACGAGATAAGGCAGGCCTCGGCCCTAATCGTTGTAGCAGATGCGTCCGGTGGGACAGCGATAGACGGCACACTAGTAGAGCCTGGAACACATGACCCGGTTGAGGATGTGGAGGTTGTTTTGAGGGAGTTCGACATCTGGTTGAAGGAGATTTTGTTGAGGGATTGGCCGCGCATCTCGAGGGCTGCTGAAGCTAGGCAGGTTAGCCTGACCGCAGAGCTTTGTAGAAAGCTTTCGGGACTTGGTGTTTCCGAGCAAGAGGTTGCGGATGCCTTGACCGAGTCCGGGTTAGACCTACGTAAACCAGCTTCCTGGAGCTCAGACAACCTCCAAGTCCTGGCAACTGCCATCAGGGCGAAAACAAAGCCGGTTGTCGTGGCCGCAAACAAATGCGATATGGCCGAGGCCGAGGCAGGTCTCGAGAAGCTGAGAAAAGCCGGCTACGACGTCGTGCCATGCTCCGCGGAGGCGGAGAGAACCCTAAGGCTTGCGGCCTCCCGCGGCCTGATAAAATACCTACCCGGCGACAGCGATTTTGAAATCCTGGACAAGGAGAAGTTGAGGCCGCAGCAGGTAAAGGCTTTGGAGAAAATCAGAGAGCTTGTCATCGCCAAATTAGGCGGGACAGGGGTGCAACAAGTAGTCAATAAAGCATATTTAGAGAAGCTGGGCTACATACCCGTCTACCCCGTCGAAGACCCCCACACCCTAACAGACCACAGCGGGAACGTCCTCCCAGACGTATACCTTGTCCCACGAAAAACCACGCCACGCCAGCTCGCATACAGGATACATTCAGAGCTTGGAGAGGGATATCTTTACGCTGTTGACGCCCAGACAGGCATGAGGCTCGCCGAGGACCAGCCGCTCAAACCAAACCAAATAGTATCAATAGTCTCAACCAAGAAACGGGGCTAGGGGCCTTCCCTGAAATAGTGTCCTAGCTGTTTACGGGAACCGAAGCTTCTAATACCCTTCTCCTCCAGCTGCCTCATAAGAAGATCGGCCTCCTCACTACCCAGCTCACCCACCTTCTTCAGGTACTCTATGACCTCCCTCCCCTGCTCGTCGGTGTCACAACGTCTAAGATAATCTATAACACCGGGTAGTTTTGTTTCCGCCTCTTTCTCAGCCAGTTCCACGTTGCTCCGGTATCCCGAAACTCTGACAGACATGCTTCGCCGCTTTATCTCTGAGTAAAGCGCCGGAAACCGCCGCCTGAACTCTTCTTCATCGAACTCCATACGTCTAAGACCCCGTCTGCGCCGGCGTCACGGCTTTGTACTGTCCAAGCTTCAAGACCTTGCTCTTGACAATTCCCACATGCCTAGGTAACACGATTTTCTTAACCTCATTGTATATGTCTGACGAAGTCTTACCAAGCACCATTTCCTGCGCAAGCTGGTCATGTGTAAGATTTGCGGAAGCCTCCTCAACAACCTTCCTCATCAAAGCCCTTATCGCCTTCTTCTTCGAAGAAGAGATATGCGACGTCGTGAAAACTGTCGGATAAACTCTAAGCCTGAAACCATCCTTGGTGGTTACATCAAAGATGTACTCTATTTTGTTCGTACCTCTCTTCACGAGGCTTCTCAGATACTCTCTCCCATAATCATGTCCGTAGAAGACGGTTTCGCAGACGCTGTCTTTTACGTCTATTATTTTGAACTTCAGCAGCAGGTACTGTTTTGAAAAGTCGTCGGTGATTGCGTAAAGGCTTGTCCTGATAACCCTGCCTATGAGCTGCTCTGGTTCCGACGCCATTGTGCTCCCAAGCCAGCGTCCCCCGAAGTATGGTGGTGAGTAAACCTCGTACGTGTTTTTCGGCTTTTTCTGCTCAGAGGACTTCTTCGACAACCCACCCCACCCTCATCACGGCCGTCTATAAACCTGTTGCATCGGCTTCCTTCACGGTTTTATGTGTTTTCTCAGCCAGCGCCGCCATCCTAAAAATGTCGTCGACCGTTGCGAGAAAACTGGCCAACCCTCTTTCGCAGTTTATAGTGGATTCAACAACACATCCTTCAAGCTTCGTCTCGACCTCCAACCCCTCCGGGACCGGTTTGTCATCCGGCTTTATTGCTCCGTATACAGACGCGGCCGTATCTGTGTCTGCGAAGATAATTTTAACCACTCCCCGCACCAACAGTTTTTGCAAGCTGCTCGCCCACCGCACGGTCAAGGTCTGCCAGAAACCTGATTATTCTGTCGGAGGGGATTTCAGCCCCCGCGGCTATGTTGTGGCCACCGCCTTTCCCACCGTACTCTGCTGAGAGACGTGACAGGAGGGCCCCAAGGTTCAGGCCCTTTTCCACTAGCTGTTTGGTGGCTCTTGAAGAGATTTTAACCATGTTACCGGCCTGAGCAAAGGCTATCAATGGCTTGGATGCAGGCAGAAGCCCTGATGAGGAAAGTATTGAGGCCACGGAGCTCACCTGCTTTTCGTCTATCACGTCACCGCCCTTCAAAACAACTATGTTGTTTAACTCCTCCATCACACCGGGCCTCGAAACATAGTCCATGGCCCTAGCTAGACTTGCGCGGTACTCCTCCAAAACCCCCTGAGCCTCCTCAAGTATGTCGGACCTTGCACCCATTGCAACAAGAATGCCCAGCCAAGCGTTGCCTGTCTTCCCGCATGCGTTGAGAAGTGTTGCGAACTCTCTCCCATCCCTCAGGTAGGTCCACAGCTCCTCCCTGACAAGGTCGTAGGATGTTCCCACAAGCTCGCCAACCATGCTTGACGGTAGCCCACGTGAAACAACATACTGAATCAAGCCATTGTATAGAGTCTTTTTCTCTTCCTCGCTGAGGTCTGAAAGAGTTCTCCACTGGTCGCCGTCTTTTAGGTTGATGCCGAGGGATGTTAGAAAGCTGTAGCATGCATCCTCTCTGCCGCTAAGCCCGGGTATGTATGGGCTGGTTGTTGAGGAGAGGGCGACGTGAAGGGGTCTGAATGTTCTTCCGTAGAGTATTATGTCGTCCTTGGCCTCAAGCAAGCCAGCGTTGACAGCATCCTCGACGATGCGGCTGTTTAGTCCGTGGAGCGTTCTTCGGCTATCTTTGTCTTGAAGGTCTCCCAGCGCCCCGACAACCGCGATGGCTGAATACTCTACGTTGGCCTGGTTGAGGGCCTTTGCCGTGAAGTATGAAACCCCGGAGGCGCTTATTTCCCGTGCGCCGTCGAACCCGTGATTGTGGGGGTTTACGTGAACCCATGTTTCAGGCAAGTCCGCGTGAGATGGCTCATGGTGGTCCAGAATAACCACGCTTTTGCCTTCAAGTAGCTGGCTTAACTCATTTAGGTATCCGCTTCCTATGTCCGTGAAAATTACCGAGTCGGCGTCGACGTATCCCTCCTGATGCAGCTGGATAAAATCGTCGATTCTGTTGAGAGACCTAACACGATACCGTGCATCCTCTCTTCTTAACGCACCCGCTATGATGCCGGCTGACGAGAGTGCGTCGGCGTCGTTGTGTGTGAAAACGCTGATAAACCGGCCTTCGTTAATCCATGACCTAATTTTCTCAGCAGCTCTCCCGCACTCTTTCAGGAAGCCCTCCAAGTCACCTTTCAACTATTTTCAACCGCCTAAGCCTTCAACGGCTCATACTCGGGCGGGAGGATGTTTCTGGATTTGTAGTATTTAACAAGGCGGCGGACCTTGGACTCAACCAGCTGCAGCCTGTGTATGTTATGTCCGTCGGACTTGTGTGTCTGGAGATGTAGGCGCATTCTCCTAACTTTTTCAAGCAGGTTCGCGAGGTCCTCCGGTATTGGTGGTTGCAGGTTATTCTCCCTGAGTATCTGCCCGATTGTCTTACCTGTAATGGGCTTGACCAAAGGTATCGCGTATTGGTCGCGCAGTACGCTGCCTATGGCGCTTGGCTTCACACCCTCCTTTGCCAGCTTAACAACGTAGGCCTCCACCTCCTCAGGCGTCGCCTTAACCCATGAAGGCGGAAGCCTGCTCAACGGCCTCTTCGACCCTGACCTTCCTCTCTTTGAAGTATGCATTCTCGCCATTTCCGCTATCTCACAAATGGGCTATGACGGACTTTATAAAGCCAGCGGCACAGCCGGCGGACAGCCAACCCCCTATGGCTTAGACGGTTTTTCTCCTCAAGACTCATTTCGGCGAAAGTCCTAGTCTCCTTTTCCGGTATGAAGATGGGGTCGAATCCAAAGCCTCCGCCACCTCGGGGCTGCTGAGCTATCCGGCCTCTACACACGCCTTTGAACAGCCGAGGGCCCGTGGCTTGGTCGTAGTAGCAGATGTTTGAGAGGAAGACCGCGGCCCTGTCTGTGCCCTCCACCAGCCTTAAAACACCTTCAAGGCCGAGAGTTGAGTAAACGTATGAGGAGTAGGGCCCCGGGAAGCCCTTCAAACCCGTGACGAAGAGTCCGGCGTCTTCGACGAAGACCGGTTTTTTAACAAACTGGTATGCTTGGACAGCGCTGAACACAGCTATCTCCTCTAGGCTCTCCGACTGTATCTCAACCGTCTTGGCGTAAACAACCTCCACAGGTATGCTGTAGCTGTCGAATATCGGCAAAACCTCTTCAGCCTTGTGCTTATTGGAGGTGACGAAAACTGGTTTACTATCTTTCGACATATCTTCCCCGACTCCTTATCTCACCAACCTTGTCGACGACTTTGTGAACAAATTCTTCACCAACCACCTCCCCGTACCCCTCCATGAATGACGTCATAAAATTTCCAACAACGTTCGGAAACGAGTTTCCGGCGGACCTCTCAAGAAGGTGGATGTCGACGGCTTTCTCCTCGAGGTCTGCGTTGAACATGCTTAAACCAAAGTCGACCAGCCAAAGTCCCCACGAGCCGTCGACCAGTATGTTGGAGAGTGTTAGGTCTCCGTGGGATATGTCGTGTTTATGCATTAGCCCCACAGCTCTCCCAAGCCTTGCCGCGTATACGAGCGGGTTTGGGCTGAGCCGGAGCTCCTGTCCCAATATTCTCTGCAAGTATATTGCGTAGTTTTTCAGGTCTAGGAAGATAACCAACGGGACCGGGACGCCTTTTTCGGAGAGTGTTTTGATGGTGCGGGCTTCATGTATTGTTCTGCTCCGCCTTATTCGGCTGTCGATGTATGGGCTCCGGTAGCGCTTCGGAAGCCTGTGTTTCATAACCAGCTTAACACCCCTCCAGTAAGCCTCCTTAACTACGGCCTCCGCGCCAACCCTGATAACACCGCCTTCAACGACATCGGCTAGCTCCAACACACCTCCACCTCGTCAATCCTCATCCTAGGCTTGACATAGCTTTCGGAGACATCGACAGGTCTTCCGCATCTATAGTGGAGGTAGCCAAGCCAAGCAATCATGGCGCCGTTATCTCCGGCGAACTCCTCTGGGACGACGTAGAGTTTTCCGCCGCGGTCAACGCACATCGTCTCAAGCATCTCTCTAAGCCTCATGCTTCTGGCCAGACCTCCCACAAGCAGCGCCGAGTCCTTGCCCGTCATGGCCATGGCCCTCTCAGTAATCTCGGTAAGCATGCTGTAAACGGTCTCGGTAAGGCTTAGACAGACATCCTCCAAGGGCTTACCCTGTGACAGGAGGTTTTCAGCCGCCGTCAAAAGTCCGGAGAAAGAGACATCCATGCCCTTGACACGGTAGGGCATATCAAACAGTTCACGGCCTCTGCGGGCGTATTCTTCCGGCGAAGGCATAGGCCCTATACCGGCGGAAATTCCGAAGGCGTCGAGGCAGTTGCCCGCCGCTATGTCAAGCGTCTCTCCGAGAATTCTGTATCTTTTTTCCGCCAGTGTCGTGATTAAAGTGTTTCCGCCGGCTACGTAGAGGACGACGGGGTCGCTGCAGCCGGTGAGGAGTTTGCCGATCTCTATGTGTGCGACGCCGTGGTTAACGGGGTAGAGTGGCTTACCGAGGGTGAGAGCAACCGACCTAGCCACGGTTGCACCCGTCCTTAGACACGGCCCAAGCCCCGGCCCTTGGGCGAAGGCCACCGCAGCTATGTCGGCTGGACGTATACCGGCGGTTTTGAAGGCCTCTGCCAAGGCTTCAGGGGCCTTGCTTGCGAGAAACTGGGAAGCCTCCCTCGGATGTATGCCTCCGTGAGACGGTTTGTAGATGCGGCGTACGTTGGCCAATATCTCTCCCTCGCCGGAAACTATGCCGACACCGAAGGTGTGCGCGGTGGACTCTATCCCAAGCACGTATGTTTTCGCCACGGCCCATCACCTAGGTAGGGGTGGATAACTATTAGTGTTACGCAGTATATTCAGTCCACGGATGAGCTTCAGGGAACCTATCGTAGTGGTGCTGGGGCACGTTGACCACGGGAAAACGTCGCTGTTAGACAAGATGCGCGGCACCCTTGTCGCTGCGAGAGAGGCCGGCGGCATAACCCAGCACATAGGGGCAACTCTCTTCCCTATACAGGCGATAGAGGAGACATGCCGCACGCTTTTAGGCGAGCTGCGTGTTAAGCTAGAGGTCCCGGGAATGCTTTTCATAGACACACCGGGTCATGCGGCCTTCTCAAACCTGCGCAGGAGAGGCGGCTCAGTGGCGGACATGGCCATACTTGTCGTCGACATCATAAAAGGCGTTCAGGAGCAGACCCGTGAAAGCATTCAGCTTCTGCGCTCACGCAAGACACCGTTCGTAGTCGCCGCAAACAAGATAGACATGATTTCCGGCTGGAAACCAATCCCAAACGCCCCGTTCCAGAAAACAATACAGCAGCAGAGCAAGTATGTTGCCGACGACCTCGAGGCCAAAATATACACGTTGATGGGTGACTTGAGCTTCTTAGGCTTCAACTCCGACCTCTACACGCGGATAAGGTCTTTCACGGAGACCGTCGCCATAGTTCCCGTCAGCGCAAAAACCGGGGAAGGCATCGCAGACCTCCTACTCATCCTCCTCGGGTTGGCGCAGCAGTTCATGAAGCAGAGGCTCAGGAGGGTTGAGGGTAGGGGGGAAGGGGTTGTGCTGGAGCTTGTTGAAGAGGAGGGATTGGGGGCCACAGCCAACGTCATACTGCACACAGGCGTCATCAGGTTGGGGGACCGTGTCGCGTTTCTGGGAAGGCAAGGGCCCACAATAGGAAAGGTAAAGGCCATTCTGCTCCCGAAGCCGTTAGAGGAGATAAGAGACCCAAGGGACAAACTAAAGCAGATCACGGAAATTAGGGCGGCGGCAGGCGTTAAACTAGTCGCGGAAAGTATAGAGGAGGTTCTGCCCGGCTCACCGATAATAGCCGTAGTCAACCCCGCTGAAGACCTTAAGGCAATAGCTGAAGAGGCGCAGGAGCTGGTTATCTCAACCGACAAGGTTGGCGTGGTTTTGAAGGCCGACACGCTCGGGACACTTGAAGCCGCGGTAAACTACCTAAGGGAGCGGGGAACCCTGATAAGGGCCGCAGACCTGGGAGAGGTCTCCAAAAAAGATGTTGTGGAGGCCCACGTGGTTAGGCAGAAGGACGAGCTTCTCGGAGTTATTCTGGCCTACAACGTTAGAGTCGACCCCGAGATCGAGCGTGAAGCAAACAACAGGGGTGTGAGAATTTTCAAGGGAGATGTTTTGTTCAGGCTCGTAGAGGAGTATGAGAAATGGGTTGAAGAGACAACTAGGCAAAGGCAGATGGCGGAGTTCGAGTCCTTGACGAAGCCGGGTAAACTTAAGGTCTTAAAAGAGTATATTTTTAGAAGGAGTGAACCCGCGATCGTCGGTGTGGAGGTTTTGGCGGGTGTGATAAGGCCTGGGGTTTCCTTGGTGAACTCTGAGGGCAGGGTTGTAGGGGCTTTGTCCCAGATACAGGACAGGGGGCAGCCTCTTCCGAAAGCTGAGGCAGGGGACAAGGTTGCGGTCGCTATAAAAGACGGATTCGTCGGCAGAAACATCCACGGAGATGATGTGTTATACGTCGGGCTCTCCGAAAGGGATGCACGCCAGTTATCGACAAACTACGCCTCCATGCTTGACGACAAAAGCCTGAAAACGCTTGAAGAGTTTATCCAGATCATGAGGCGGAAAAACCCGCTCTGGGCCCGCTAAGCCCATACAGGAAACTTGAGGATACAGACATGGATACGGCCCGGTAAAATCGTGTTCTGTCCTTGAACCGACCTTGACCAGCCATTTTCACTCTGCAGGTTATTTGCTGTAATCCAAGGCTTTTTAGGAAGCGTTTATGGTTCTCGGTGAGACGGGTTGTCTGCGGCAACGCTTGACAGGGTAATAAGCGAAGTGATTCAGGAAGCTTTTCAGACAATCACGAAAAGCCTCGACGAAGCACAGGCCGAGGCGTTGAGAGTCGTCTCAACAGCGTTAGACGAATTCGTGAGAGAGCGGGCCAGTATAGAGGAGGCTGGGCGGGCTGAAAGGGAGGCCGCGAGACAGAGGATTCTCAGCACGGCGGAGATACAGGCGAAGAACATGGCTATAGCGGCTGTTGAGGAGGAGGTTGGCAGGGTGTTTGAGGCGGCGTTATCGAGGCTTGCGAAGGAGGCTGAGGGAGACGGGTTTAAACAGGTGATGGATAGGCTTTTAGACGAGGCCGTCAGGCTGATAGGGAAGGATATCGTGGTTGAGTCAAACGAAAAAGGGATAGAGATGCTCAGGGAGATAGTGGCGAAAGGGGGCCACAAGGTAAAGATAACCGTCTCCGACAAGCCCATAAAAACAATCGGAGGGCTGCGAGCGATTTCAGCGGATGGGTTGACAAGGTTCGATAACACTCTGGAAGCACGTTTGGAAAGGCTTAAGCAAAGCCTGAGGTCTGAGATAGCTAAGATGTTTCTGAGAAAGGAGTAGGTTTGAGGACTATTCTGCTGACAAATGACGATGGTGTGACAAGGCCCGGGCTATGGGCGTTTTACGAAGAGTTGACGAAGTTCGGCGAGGTTGTGGTAGTCGCCCCCGAGTCAGCCCGCAGCGCTACAGGCATGAGCATCACTCTCCACAAACCACTCAGGGTTAGAAAAATCCTGGTGAGAGGACGTCGGGCCTACTCATGTTCAGGAACACCGTCCGACTGCGTAATAATCGCGTTGAGATCTATTTTGAAGAATACACGCCCCGCTTTGGTTGTTTCAGGCATCAACGAGGGGAATAACGTATCGCTGCAGGCTGTTTACGGAAGCGGGACAGTCGCAGCAGCGGTTAGAGCAGCGTTGATGGGCATCCCAGCCGCCGCCTTCTCCCTCGCATTCAGGGAGGGCGCACCAATAAACCCTTCATGGCTCCGCAGGGCGATGTCCGTTGCCGCAAAAAGATCAGCCGACATCGTGGCGCGTTTGTTGGAGAATAATCTTCCCCGCGGGGTTGACTACCTTAACGTAAACTTTCCTCCCGACGTCGGGCCTGACACGCCTGTTAAGATAACTAGGGCGGCATGGACGAGGTATGAGGAAGCCGTCGAGGAAAGGACGGACCCACGCTTCAAACGGTACTACTGGCTTCACGGCAGGCTTCACGGGCTTGAGCCGGGGACGGATGCCTACGAGGTCTTGGCCGCGGGAAACATCTCGATCACACCGATGAAGGTTGACGCGTCCGTGACCGACCCAGACCTGTCCCAGAAGCTGGCGAGGGTTTTTGCAGCCGTCCGAGAGTGAAGATTTAAACAAGCCCTACAGCACATCTTTGACGGGTTTGGAGAAGAGGGGTTCCGCCGACGGCTGGCCAGCGACCTGGAAAATAACGCTTAAGGAGAGAATTGAGATTTTGCGTCAGGGCATCATACACCGCTGCATAATCCCCATGCTTGAGTCTAGGGGCTTTCTTGTAACCAACTGGAAGCGCCCCATCTCCCTCGAGGACAAGGTGTTGAGAGACGACGGCTGGATACCCGCATACACAAGCTTCACAACATGGGAGACCTACGCGAAAAACCAGCCGCTACACATCTACTTCAACACCTTCTACGGCGACATCCATGAAAAAGCCTACCGGATATGCTTCGTCGAATACATACTCAATAAGCATAACTACCGGCTCCCACCAGCGGTCACAGGAGTCTTCACAAGGCTCAACACGGAAAACGGCTACTACTGGAAACACAGGTCGCCGATAAGCCTCGAGGTACCCGACGCAGCCATAACAGAGATCGACAGCATGTATGACGAGCTTCTCCTGAAGCTTGCACGGGCCGGGGTCATAGATTAGGGCTCCTTACATGCCTTAAGATGATTGATGTGTTTGTTTCTACTACACCGGGAATGTTTCGTATTTCTTCGATAACTTTGTTAAGCATGGGCATGGAGTCCACCGCTATGAAGGCCATTATGTCTGTTGAGCCCGTTACTTCGTAGACCTCTGTGACGCCGCTTATCTGGGCGAGCCTGTCGGCCACCGTTGGGGTGGGGGTTGAGGGGCTGACCGACACAAACGTCACAGCCCTGACATTGTAGTCCTTAGCTATTTCAACTGTGAACGACTTTATGATACCTCTGTCGACGAGGCTTTTCACACGATGTCTCACCGCCCCCTCAGAGAGGTTAAGCATCCTAGCTATCTCCGTAAAGTTGGTCCTAGAGTCACGTTTCAAAATCGCTAGAATTGATTTGTCAACCTCATCGACTTCCTGCATCGAAAATATGAATTGCTTGGTTTGTTATAGGCTTTACACAACGGTTAAAATAAGGCTGCCAGCCGTATGTTCAATGACTGTCCGCGTCGGTGTTGTTGGTGCATCTGGGTACACTGGCGGTGAGCTACTGAGAATACTGTCGACACATCCACATGTTGAAGTTACCGTGGCGACTTCGAGAGAGTACGCGGGAAAGCCTCTGACCGCCATACACCCACATCTCAGGGGTTTCCTCACGGGTTTAAAGTTCTCCGAGGTATCGGTTGATTTGCTTACATCAAAATGCGACCTAGTCTTCGTCAACACGCCGCACGGCGTCTCAATGACCCTCACCCCCGAACTTTTTAAAACGGGGTTGAAGGTGGTTGACCTTAGCGCCGACTTCAGGCTGAAGGAAGTAGAGGTCTTCAGAAAGTGGTATGAAGTGGAGCATAAGGCCCCCGAGCTGCTGGACAGGGCTGTCTACGGACTCCCCGAACTCTATAGGGAAAGCATACGAGGGGCCTCGCTCGTAGCGTGTCCGGGCTGCAACTCGACCGCAGCACTGCTCTCACTCATCCCAGCAGTCGCGGCAGGGCTGATAGACTTGGACCATATAGCAGTAGATGTTAAAGTCGGGAGCAGTGAGGCGGGGATAAAGCCTTCGCTTGGAACACACCACCCCGAGAGAGCCAACGTCATGAGACCGTATGAGGCGGATGGACACAGACACGTCGCCGAAGTGGAGCAGGAGCTCTCCAAAATAGCCGGTAGAGGCGTAAAGGTGGCCCTCGTCCCCCACGCGGTAGGTGCCGTGAGGGGGGCTTTGGCGACTTCACACACATGGATGGTGGACAAATCCTTGGACGAGACATCGGTCTGGAAAATCTACGCACAACGCTACGGCAAAGAACCCTTCGTCAGAATAGTCAGGGGCGCGCCCTTCCGATACCCAGACCCCAAATACGTCATCGGAAGCAACTACGCCGACGTGGGATTCGCTGTGGAAAACCGCGTGGGCAGGGCCGTATTCTTCGCCGCGATCGACAACTTGATGAAGGGGGCTGCCGGGCAGGCTGTACAGTGCATGAACATAATGCTGGGCTTCGATGAAACATCTGGTCTCAGGTATCCGCCGCTGAGGCCCGCGTAGCCCGAGCCTCTTCATGCTTTTAAGGTGACTTTACCGGAGAGGCCCCGTGATCGTGGTCAAGGCCGGCGGCCGCGCCCTACTCGCTAACAGGGACAGAATTCTCGACTCGCTGGTTCCACGCATACACGAGGGAGTTGTCTTTGTCCACGGAGGAGGCGATGTTGTCTCCGATTATGAGAAAAGGCTTGGCATCGAGCCTCAGATAGTTACCTCACCTACAGGGATACGGAGCAGGCTTACCGACGCCCGTGAGCTGGAGGTCTACGTCATGGTCATGGCGGGCAAGCTGGGCAAGGAGATGTCCGCCTACCTCAACGCCAAAGGTGTAAAGGTTTTGAACATAGCCGGCGTTGACGCAGGCCTGCTAAAGGCGAAGAGGAAGAAACGCATCGTGGTCGTCGACGAGAGGGGGAGAAAAAGGGCTGTGGACGGAGGTTACACGGGCACTATAACATCGGTTGACGCAGAAGTTTTGAAGACCTTGACGGGTCTCGGATACCTGCTGATAATCTCTCCGCTCGCGCTGGGCGAGGAGGGGGAGATGCTCAACGTCGACGGAGACTCGGCGGCCTCAGCCATAGCCTCCGCCGTCAAGGCCAAGGCCCTATACATCCTCACGGACGTTGAAGGACTATATCTGGACGGAAAAATTGTCAAACAACTTACGCCGGCTGAAGCCCTCGAATCACTCGAGAAAATAGGGGCTGGAATGAACAGGAAGGTTATGGCGGCCGCCCACGCCGTCGAAGCAGGAGTCGGCGCGGCATACATATGCTCCGGCCTGGTGGATGACCCGCTTTCCAACGCCGACGCCGGCAACGCCACAGTCGTCAAAGCCTTATCTAATACGTCAGATGCATAAGCGCTATTCGTTTATCGTAGTTTATTTCCGTAAGCCGTAGGCCTATCAGAGAATTTTTAACGACTTAAATAATGGAAATACGAAGTAGGCGGTGGTGTGGTTGGAGTGAGGGAAATTCCCTGCCCAGTCTGCGGAGGGAAGGTGGGCGTGGCGGACGACGCTTTACCCGGCGAGCTATTCGAGTGCGGGGAGTGCAGCGCCCGGCTTGAGTACTTTGTGGACGAAAAGGGCGGCCCCTCGCTCAAGGTTGCGGAGGAAGTGGCGGAGGACTGGGGACAGTAGTAAATGAGGATTGGCCTGGCATACGACGTTATCAGGTTTGAGGAGAAGTCTCTCGTCAACGCTGCGTCCAACCTAGGCTACGCAGTTGAACCCATACATGTAACACGTAGCGAGTTCTGGCTGAACGAGCCCAACGGACCGAAAGCAGACTTCATAATACAGAGGTGTGTAAGCCACTCAAGGGCCCTTGCCTCGACAGCTTTTTTTGAAAGAAACAATATCTTCGTCGTCAACAGGCTAAGCGTTTTGAGGGACTCGGCGGACAAACTCATCACGTCATGTCTTCTGGCAAAGGCCGGCGTCCCGACTCCGTCGACCGTCGTCGTCTTCAGCAGGGAGAAGGCGTTGGAGGCCGCTAGGAAGATCGGTTTCCCGGTTGTTGTCAAGCCCGTCTCCGGGAGCTGGGGCAGGAATCTCGCGAGGGCGTACGACGAACAATCGCTCTCCGACATCATAGAGCTGCGTGAAAACATGCCGAACCCGCAGATGAAAGTCCACTACCTTCAGGAATATGTTGACAAGCCTGAAAGAGACATTAGGGCTTTCTATGTGTGGGGCGATGTGCCGGTCGCAATTTACCGTGTGAGCAAGATGTGGAAGACCAACACAGCGCTGGGCGGTAAGGCCCAGCCATGCCCTGTGACCGACGAGCTGAGGGAGCTGGTCATCAAGGCGGGTGAAGCCGTCGGCGGAGGCGTGCTCGGAGTTGACGTGCTTGAGTCGCCGACGAAAGGCCTCTTGGTGAACGAGGTGAACGGAGTTGTTGAGTTCAGGAACACGGTACTCGTAACCGGGTATGACCTACCATCTAAAATAATAGCGGACACAGCCAAAGTTGTGAGGAGATGACGAAGCTTCTAAGGTTTGCGGCCCCAAGGGGCATACGGGTTGCCAAGGCGAGCGGCCAATACATCTGGGACGCCACAGGCGTCAGATATCTCGATTTCTACATGGGGTATGGTGCGGCCTTTCTCGGCTACCGCCACCCAAAGATAGTTGAGGCCCTGAGCGAGGCGATGAAGAACTACTTGACCATCACCCCTGCCTTCGACACAGACTTGATGGACAGATGTCTCGAAAGCCTTGAAAAGATACTGCCCCCACATCTCGGAAATGTTTTCTTCCTGAACAGCGGCTCCGAGGCATGCGAGATGGCTTTGAAGCTTGCGCGGAAGATTACGAGGCGTAGAAAGCTCCTGGCCTTCACCAACGGCTTCCACGGCAGGACATTCGGCGCTCTCTCGGCAACTTGGAAGCCTGCGTTCCGCGAGGGGTTCGAACCCTACCCATTCGACGTCGTCTTCACACCTTTCAACAACATAAAAGCTGTTGAAGAAAACTTGACCGAGGAGTTTGCGGCGGTTATTTTGGAGCCGGTGCAGGGGGAGGGCGGGATAATTCCAGCCGAGCCGGCGTTTTTGAAAGCCGTTGAGGCAAGGTGTAGGGATGTCGGGGCTTACATGATCGTGGACGAGGTGCAGTCAGGTTTCGGAAGGACAGGCGTTGTCTGGGCCCATCAGAGGGCAGGCGTCAAGCCTGATATGCTTACTGCCGCGAAGGCCGTGGCGGGAGGCTTTCCCGCGAGCCTGATAGCGGTCAGCGACGAGGTGGCTTCAAAGGTGAAGGACACCGACCACGGCTCAACCTATGGGGGAAACCCGCTTGCACTAGCCGCAATAGATGCCGCTGTGAACGTCCTGCTGGATGAGGGCGTTCCGGCGCAAGCCGAGGAGAAGGGTAACGAGTTTGGCGAGCGTCTCTCAGGCTTTGTGGAGGAGTTTAGACATCTTTTCAGGGATTTCAGGAGGGCGGGGTTGATGATGGGGCTTGAGATGCGGACTCAGCCCACACAGTACATCAAGAAGCTGCAGGAAAACAGGCTGATAGCGTTCAAGGCCGGGCTGACGGTTGTTAGATTTCTACCACCATACCTGATTACGGAGGAGGACATAGATTTCGCCGTCGAAGCCCTCAGAAAAGCCGCTGAGGGATTAACGGTAGAACCCAGAAGCCCTGAGAATGTCTAGGAGGCTTCGGCCCCCGGTCTCCACGGCCTCAAACCAGACTCTGTGAACAGGTTTCTCCACCTGTATTATGTGTGTGAGGTCGGCTGGGCTGGAGCTCACAATCACGTCGCATTCAACCTTTCGAAGTGTTTCCTCAAGGTCTCTGAGCTGGGACGCTGTGTAGCCAATGGCTGGAACCACGGGGCCGATGTGCGGGTATTCTAGGTATGCCTGTTTTATGGCTCCGACCGCGTAAGGTTTCGGGTCCACTACGGCCGCTCCAGCCGAGACAGCTGCCGTGTAGGCCGCCCCCACGCTAAGCCCGCCATGCGTAACCGTCGGCCCATCCTCGACAACACAAACCCTCCTACCTCTGAGCGACTCAGTTTTCTCAACAACAAGCTGGGAGGCGGTGTACACCAGCTCTGCACGTGGGTTGAGGCTCTGCACGGCCTGTGACAGCTCTTCGAGCTGCCTTCTCTCAGCCTTGTCCGCCTTGTTCACCACCACGACATCGGCCATAAGCAGGTTGACCTCCCCCGGGTAGGTTTTGAACTGGCTTGCCGGACGTGTTGCGTCAACCACGGTGATGTGGAGGTCGGGAACTATGAAGGGAAAGTCGTTGTTTCCGCCGTCCCATACTATTACGTCGGCCTCTTCACCCGCACGCCTGACGATTTCGCCGTAGTCAACGCCGGCGTAGACCACTGTTCCCATACGGAGATGTGGCTCGAACTCTTCACGCTCCTCGACGGTGCAGCCGTGAAGCTCTAGGTCCTCCAGCGACCCGAACCTCTGGACCACCTGTTTTTCTAGAACACCGTAGGGCATGGGATGTCTTACGACGACTGGTTTAAGCCCCAGCTGCCGGAGAAGTTTCACGACGTAGCGTGAGACGGTGCTTTTTCCCGCGCCCGTCTTCGTGGCTGTCACAGCAACCACCTTCTTGTTGCTTCTGAGCATCGTTGACCTTGGCCCGAGAAGCATGAAGTCAGCGCCTAGTGCAAGTGCTTTCGAGGCCTTCTCCATAACTTCTTCATGGGACAGGTCGCTGTACGACAGCACCACAAGCTCCACGCCATGCTCGGTGACGAGTTGTGGCAGCTCTTTCTCGTCGTAGATCGGTATGCCCCCGGGGTAGAGGGGCCCCGCTAGGCTGGGTGGGTAGGTCCGTCCCGCTATGCCGGGTATCTGGGCGGCCGTGAAGGCAACGACCTCGTATTCTGACCTGTCCCTGAAGTATGTGTTGAAGTTGTGGAATTCGCGGGGCCTTTACAGGGCCCTGTCGCGTCCAGCCGCCCCCATTATCACCGTCCTTACTCGCTTCATGCACTGTAAAGCAGCCACGCGAGGTAAAAACCTTGCAAAGTTTAATACAAGACTGTTGGCCGGGGTTTTGAGAGAGTTGGAGATTGCTGAGGAGCTGAAGGATACGGCTGTCTCAACGCTTGTCCAGCTGCTTGAGGTGTACACTCCCCCGGGTGAGGAGAGGCGGATTGAGAGAACCTGGATGAGGGTCTGCGGAAGCCTCGGATACAGGAAGGTTTGGAGAGATGAGGTGGGGAACTACTTCGCTTCAGCGGGAAGCGGCGGCAGAACAGTTATGTTGGTCAGCCACGTCGACACGGTGCCGGGCGAGCTAAGAGTCAAGGTCTACGGTGGTAAGGTGTACGGGAGGGGTGCTGTCGACGCAAAGGGGCCTCTCTCAGCCATGCTTGTGGGCGGCAGTCTTGTTGCCGACAGGCTGAAGAACATCCGCCTAGTTGTCGCCGGGCTTGTTGACGAGGAGAGGATGGGGCTTGGTGCCAAGAAGCTTGTGGAGGAGCGCATTACTGCTGAAGCCCTAGTTATCGGCGAGCCGACGGGAACCTTCGGTGTCGCGGTCTCCTACAGGGGCAGCATAAGCGTTAGGGTGAGGGCCTACGCCCGCGGAGGACATGCGTCAGCACCCTACATCGCCGACTCCGCCCTCGAGAAAATACTCAACCTATGGAGCCAGGTCAAGCAGGAATTCGGCGGCAGCAGATACGAGGAGATAACGGCAGCCCTCACCACCCTACACGCGGGAGACTGGATGAGCAGAATACCTGAAAAAGCTGAGGGAAGCATCAACATAAGGTTCCCACACCCCTACACATCCAAGGACATTTTGGAGA
>Ga0197142_1000466_pt1 | contig 37229 bp, 28 predicted proteins | sample GBS60_MetaG_FD_148614 | JGI IMG/M metagenome (GOLD analysis project Ga0197142, IMG submission 148614) | Sediment microbial communities from Great Boiling Springs, Gerlach, Nevada, United States - GBS 60_MetaG | ecosystem: Environmental > Aquatic > Thermal springs > Hot (42-90C) > Sediment...
GGTTTTATTCCTTCAAGCTCCATTGCAATTGCTTGAGCCTCAAATGCACCAATTATAATTGGCAGATTTCTGTTACCATTGACTTCTCTCAAAATCAAAGCGTAAGCACCACTGCCAGTTGGTGTTTGATGAAGTCCAGCTATTTCGACTCTTACTTTATCCATTTTTAACTAACATATTTTTTAAGTTCTTCTTTTAATACAGGTAAAATTTCCAGAACATCACCCACAATTCCGTAATCAGCAATCTGAAAAATAGGAGCGTCTTTGTCTTTATTAATCGCAACTATGCATTTTGCAGATGACATTCCAGCCAGATGTTGAATAGCTCCGGAAATTCCACAGGCAATATACAATTTTGGCGAAACAGTTTTTCCTGTTTGTCCAACCTGTTCGGAATGAGGACGCCATCCAGCATCTACAACAGCTCTTGATGCACCAACAGCACCTCCAAGTAATTGAGCAATCTCTTCAAGTAAATAAAAGTTTTCTGGTCCTTTCATTCCTCTTCCACCTGAAATTATGATATCAGCTTCTGCTACATCAAGCTTACCTTCAGATTTTTCATAAGCAGTTACAACACTTCTTAAATCAAGACTATCTTCACTGACTTCTTTAGTTTCAACATTCAAGTTTACTTTGAAACCATCTTCGGTTAATGAAACAGTGTTTGGTCTGATTGATAGAACTTTAACTTCTGAATTAAGTGAAAAGTTCATTAAAGCTTTGCCAGCATAAATTGGCCTTTCAAAAACAAGTTGACCGTCTTTAACTTCGATTGATGTGCAATCAGCTCCATAACCAGCTTTTAATTTAGCTGCAATTATTGGGGCCAAATCTTTACCCATTGCTGTATGAGAAAATAAAAGAAGATTAAAATTATTTTCTTTTACAAAATCAGCAATAAGCTTTGAATAAGCAGTAGATGAATAGTTTGAAAGTTTAGGATGCTTGAAATGAATAACTTTCTCAAGTCCATGTTCAGAAACAATCTCAATATTTGAAATATTATCTCCAACGACAACGCCTGTGACTCCGCCCTGTAAGTCTTTTGAAAGTTTAAAACCTTTTCTTGCTGCTTCTAAAGATTGTTTTTTAATCTCTCCATTTCGTTGTTCGAGAAAAACCAGAATTTTTATTGACATTTTAATCTCCCTTAAATTACTTTAGCTTCTTCTCTTAAAAGTTTTACAAGTTCAGGAACAGCAGATGCATCTGTTCCAACGATTTTTGATTTTCTTTTTGATTCAGGAAGTTTTAATTCATTGACAACTAATCTATTATTACTTGCATCAAAAGTTTTTTCTTCAATTGGTTTTGATTTGGCAGCCATAATTCCTTTAAGAGATGCATATCTTGGTTCATTCAAACCTTTCTGGGCAGTTATTACTATTGGTAGAGAGGATTCAACTTTTTCAATCCCTCCTTCAACTTCTCTTTCAGCTTTTACTTTTCCATCTTCGATCTCTAATTTTACTACTGTTGAGATTGAAGGGAAATTCAAAAATTCGGCAAGCATCTGTCCTACAGCAGAACTATCGTAATCGACGGATTGCTTACCACAAAAAACTATATCTGTATTTAGTTGAGATATCTCGGATGCAAGAGCTTCAGCAACAGTTAGTGAGTCAACATTCAAATCACCTTTAATAAGAATCCCTTTATCAACACCCATTGCAAGAGCTTTACGAATTGATTCTTTTGCGGAATCATTTCCATAAGTTACCGCGATTACTTCACCACCAAATTTCTCTTTTGTACGGAGAGCTTCTTCTATTGCAAATTCATCATAGGGATTGATGATGAAAGAAACTCCCGATGGGTCGATGTTTTTTCTGTCTTGAGCTATTTTAATTTTTGTTGCGGTATCGGGAACATGACTTAATGCAACAACTATTTTCATGATTCTTCCTTTATTTTTGTAAGTAAATTACTAATGAAATAATAAAATAACAATTGACAAAAAAGTTGAGTCTGATTAAATTTTTAATATGGAAACACCACTTGTAATTGAAGAAATTAAAACGACAGATGGAACAGATGTTGGATTGCCTGCAAAAGTAATTTTGTTCAATGATGATTTTCATACATTTGATGAAGTTATTGCTCAGTTGATTAAGGCAATCGGTTGTTCTTACGAAAAGGCAGAGGCTTTGACCTGGGAAGTCCATACGAAAGGTAAAGCGGTTGTTTATACTGGTGAACTTTCAGAATGCTTGAGAGTAAGTTCAGTACTTGAAGAAATTGCATTGCATACACAAATCGAAACCTGAAATTTTTTAACGATTGTGCTTTAAAATTTTCAAATTCACTTCTACTAATCACACTTCCTGGAAGAAATAAAAACAATGTTTGTTAGATTTTTATTTCAAATATTGTTCAGACTCTGTTAATCCTTTATTAAACTAATAGCTTCTGAGGAGTAAACATAATTATCACATAGAGTTGAATAAAAAAAGAATTAATATCAACTGAAACCATCAAAGATTTTTTGTGTGATAATAAATGAAGGTTTGGGAACGAAATACTTATTTTTCAAATTGTAGATATGAATTTGCGGAGAGGGTGGGATTCGAACCCACGGTCCCGCTTACGCAGGACACCGGTTTTCGAGACCGGCCTATTCAACCACTCTAGCACCTCTCCTTTTCAATCAACTAAAATGTCGATGCAAATATAAAATTTTGGTTACAAAGAAATTTAGGTAATTTGTAGTAACAAAAGATGATTGATAAGCAAAATAAGGACAAATTTTGACATTCATATCCAATAAAAAAATTTTCATTTACCTCTTTACTTTTAATAAAAAATTCCATAGAATTTCATTAAAATTTATGCGAAATCAAAAACAAATAGAATGGGCATAACGATGAAATACATAAAATTACTTCTTTCCATCACCTTAGCATTCTTTTTTATTCAATGCTCTTCCTCAAAACCTGAAGAAGAAACAACCACCACTCCCACAGTTTCACCAGAATCAAAATCCAATTTGATTATTTTTAGAGATGACTCAAATGAGCTTCTAAAAAATTCAATAAAGAATAACAAAGTAGATCTTGTATCAACTTCCATTTGTCCAAAAGTTTTCAATGGCTGCTGCTTAACCCAGGGAATTTCGAAATATCACAACGGCATATATACAGAGTTTTTTAATAGATCAAGTTCTCTGGGTAGAGACCTTTATTGTGAACTCTGGCTTCATTATAAATCGGATGATGGACAGGTTTTAGCTTTTCCCGTTGAATATCAGAACAATCGAAATATGCTCAAAGTTAATGGAGTTTATTTCGAATGTATACAGGAAGAAAATCGTTTCTGGGTTCCAAACTTTAATTATTTCCATACAAACTGGCCAAGTGAAACTTTTGATTATGTAATGGATTTTGCACCAAGTAAATTTATTCGATTTAAACAACAATTTTGCAAATCAATCGGCATTCCCGACCCAAAATCTAAAACAGGCAAAATATTTCCACTTGAGATTTCAGAAAATCCAGATTTAAAAGTTTACTCCGATTCTCCGTTCGAGGACCTTGTAATTGAATATAAGGACATAATTGCTGGCATAGATAATTTTATTGATTATTATTATTTCGATCGTCTTGATTACTTGAGAGAAAACATTGCAAATGCAACTTTCTTAATACGTGATAATGAAACTCTCTACCCTGTTGAAGACGCACTTGTAACAATTACACCACTTGAACCATCAGGTGAATTGAATGAAGTTTTTGAAAGATTTACGGATTTTACATTACGAGCTCCAAATTTCGACTATGGATTTTACGGCTTTAAGAGTTGTGCTTCAGAAAAAGTTCTTGATAAACTTTCAATGCAAGCAAAATTATTTAATTATTTTACTGAATATAAATTAAATCCATGGGCTGTCGTTAGTAATGAACTTAAAGCTAAAACTAACAAAGATGGAGAGATTTATTGGACGACAAATTATCTTTACGAGCAGAATAAAGACCTATTCAATGAACTGGTAAAAACACCGTTGTTTAGCAAAGAAATTTTGGATAGAGGTCATTACTTTGTATTGGAAAAGAATAAAACATATCAAATAAAGATTATTCATCCACGTTATCAATACTTTGAGAGAACATTTTCCATATCTGATGATAGTCAGGTTATTGTCGATCTTGCTCAAGTGACAACCAAATTAGAAAATGTTGGAGGAAGAGGAAATAGAGAGAATTTGTTTGTGAGGCCATTTGGTAGATAAAAAAATTTAGATTAAAGATTTTATTGGTTTGCTCTTTCATCAGGGCAAACCTTTTTTGTTTTAAATCAAATTAAAATTCAACAAAGATTTTTACTCTATTCTAAAATTTTGATTTGCTTCATACAAGAAGAGTTTTGGACTAATGCGATATATATAATTAATTAAAGGTTTCTAAGAATACTCTTGGATTTTTGAAATTTGGGTTTTTCCATCTCCCTTACTTTATATGTCAAAAACAGAGATGTAACGATTGAAGTAAAATCAATTAGGTTACATGATACATCAAAAAATCTAATAATTAGACAACCAATAAATTTCTCATTGTCTTCTGAAAAGCTCAGGTAAAACTTTTATTCCTGAGATTAATCTTTTTAATAACTTTTTATCAAATAAAAACACTGTTGCTGATTTTATTTTTTCAGTTGATTTTTTATCATATTTGAACCACCACAATTTTTTCTGCCATGTTAGAGAATCATAATTGTAATATTTCTCATAGACCATTTCCATTAAACCGCTTTTACTGTGAACTCTACCTGTTCCGCTCATTTTAATTCCGCCAATTACCGCTTCACCAGCACCAAAATGACTTATACAATCATTTATTAGTACCGACCCAGCTTGAATTTTTTTTGCAATTGACTTTCCAAGAGAAATATTTTTTGTCCAGACTGATGCTGAAAGTCCATAATCAGAATCATTTGCAAGCTCTATCGCTTCTTCAATTGCTTTGAATTTCATCACTGGAATTATTGGTCCGAAGGTTTCCTCTCTCATAACTTTCATTGAGTGATTAACATCGACTAAGATAGTTGGTTGGACGAAATTATTTTCAATTTTTCCACCAAATAAAATCCTTGCACCTTTTGAAAGAGCATCTTCAATGTGATCCTTAATTATTTCAACTTGTTTCTGAAGTTTTATGTTTGAAAAATCGTAGTAATCCGAACCTGAGTAGTTGTTTAATTTTTTTATTTCATCAATAAGTTTAGATAGAAATTCGTCAAAAATTTTTTCAGATACATAAACTCTTTCAACTGAAACGCAGGTTTGTCCTGCATTCATTAAACTTCCCCACAAAATGCCCATAACCGTTCTTTCCAGATCTGCATCTTCAAGAATTATAGCTGGGTCTTTGCCACCGAGTTCAAGTGAGACGGGCAATAATTTTTCTGATGCAGCAATTGAAATCAATTTTCCTACTTTTGTGCTTCCAGTGAAAAATAATTTATCGATGGAGCTCTGCACAAGTGCCTGACCAATTTCCGCTTCACCATAAATGATGTTAAAAACATTTTCCGGTAATTTTGCTTCGACGAAAATTTCTTCAATCTTTTTCCCAACCAGTGGTGTCCATTCTGATGGTTTGAATATAACAGCATTTCCTGCAATTAATGCAGGAATAATTTGACCCATTGGCAGAAGTAAAGGATAATTCCATGGGCTGATAATACCAACAACGCCATAAGGCACGTACTCAATCCAGCTTTTTTTATGAATCATTACTGGTAATTTTATTCTTTCGTAATGGGGTTTCAGAAATTTTTTAGAGTTTTTTATGTAGTAATTAAATAAACTTAATGTAGGAATTATTTCTGTTGAGTAACTTTCAAAGAGTGGCTTACCGTTTTCTTCAGTGATTATTTTAGCAATTTCATCACGATTTTGATAAATAATCGATTTTACATTTTTTAAGATTTTAATTCTTTCATCAATTCTAATATTTGACCAATCGAACTGGGCTTTCTTTGCTTTTTGAACAATCTCTTCAACCTGGGAAGGATTAGTTTTTTCAATCTCGCCAATTTTTTTGTGAGTATTTGGATTAAAAGATTCGAGTTTCAATTACACCTCCATTAAGGTTAATCTGAGTTTATCTGGTAAAGATTCTCTAGTAAGATTTGATGTGTATAGGATTTTATATTTGGCTTTTTTATTGACTAAAAAATTTGCAATGATTTTTATTTTCTCAATATTTATTGCTAAATCAAACTCGGTATTGGTGTAATTGAAATATTCTTCAGATACATTTAATAGGAAATCAGCATCTTCTTCAAATTTTTTTATGAAGATTAAAATCCCTGATCGCAGTCCGATCAGTTCAACAGGTTTTTCTTTATCATAGATTATTATAATTGCATTTATTGTATTGATTGGTTCTTTCAGTACTTTTATTCTACCTATGTTATTCACAATCATCTGAATTGAATCACGAACATTTGCAGCATCTTCAAATTTTTCACGGGCTGAATACTCTTTCATCTTTTCAATTAGACGATTAAGAATTATTAGATTATCACCGGTCAAAAATGATTTTACAAATTCAATTTCTTTTTCATATTCGTCAATCAAGTTTTTGTGGATGCAGGGACCTAAACAACGATTAATCTCCATTAAATAACAGGGACGATTTTTTTCAAAGGTTTTGTCATCACATTCTCTAAGTAAAGTTGATTTTGAAATTATGTCTAAAACCTGTTCAGCTGTTTCTCGATTTTGAAAGGGTCCAAAGAAATAAGCATCGTTTGCTGTAATTTTTGATGTAACTTCCAGCTTTGGAAATGGGTGGTCATTCTGTAACGCAATGAAGGAATATTTTCGAATTATTTTTAATGCTTTATTGTGTCGGGGCTTATGCTTTTTGATTAATTCTGCTTCAATTAGAAGTGCTGAAAGTTCACTTGATGTTTCAATAAAATCCAGATAATGAGAAGAACGAATAATTCTTCTAACTCTTGCATCCTCGTTTCTAAAGTAGCTTAAAACTCGACTTCTTAAATTCTTTGCTTTGCCAATGTAAACAATTTGGTCTTTCTTGTTTTTGAAAATATAAACCCCAGGTTTTTGTGGAAGCTTTGAAATTTTTTCTGCAATCGTTTCTCGAACATTCACTTTCACAATATTTTTAATCGGTTGAAATTGGAGTGAGAGGAGACTATCCACATCTCCGAATAAATTCAGCATTGAACCTTCTGAAAGTAGTCTTAAAAATAAGTGGGTTGTCGCCAGCGCATCACCAAAAGCTCTATGAGCTTTCAAATTGTGAATTTTAAAAAATTCAATTAAAGATTTAAGTCCATAACTCTGAAGTCCGCTTACGATTCTCCTTGCAAGTAATTTTGTGCAGAGAGTTGGATTTTCTGGTGGATAAATATTTTCTCTAAGGAAGCTATGAAGAATGAATTTATAATCGAACGATGCATTATGAGCAACAAAAATTGCATCTTGAAGAAATTCTCTGACCTTTAGTGCGATATCAGAAAATTTTGGTGCAAGAAAGACATCTTCGTTTCTAATGCCTGTTAATTGAGTAATGAATGGTGAGATAAAAGTTTCTGGATTTACGAGAGTTGTAAATTTATCAACGATCTTTAGATTTTCAATTCGTATTAATGCAATCTCGATTATTCTATCATAAATTGGACTGAGTCCTGTTGTCTCAACATCGCATACAACAAATTTTGCATCTTCAATTGACTTATTCATGTTCCAAATTATTGTTTTTGAAAGTATTTATCAAAGCTGGAGATCTGTGAGGATGAATATCAGTTCTTAATTGTCTGAAAATCCTCCACTGCTTACTTTATTAATAATTTTCTTAAAAATACTTGAAATAGAGATTTCAGTTATTTAAATTCTTTCACAAGTAGTGAGGGAAAAATGAAATTGAAAAATTATTTTCAACTCTCCATTCTTTTTCTAGTTATTATTTCAACCATTTTCTTTGGTTTTACCGGAGAAAATGAGAAAAAGAGGTTTCATTTAGATAAATCATACCTTTATGAATCTTACCCATTAAATATTAATCGCATATATTTACCGTTCAATAATAATGGAGTATTTGGAGATATAATTACACCACAAGGCACTGGAGGGAAATATGATAACATTGATTTTTTGTTCAGTGGAGGATTCTTAATGGCAGGGTATATTTACCCTGGAGAGTTTAAACAACAAGTCTGGGCAAATGGAGTTATCACCACTTACAGAATAGTTGATTATCAACCTGGGACAATTGGAATGAGCCCAGACGATGAAAGAGCAAAAATATATATTCTAAAATCATCCGATCCTCCTTTTTCTCAAAGTTGGCAGGAATGGAAAAAAGCTGTTGAACTCGGTGCTGAATTTTATGATGGAGACAATGATGGAATTTATAATCCTGTAGATAAAAACAATAATGGTATCTGGGATTATGATGAAGATAGACCAAACTTGATAGGTGATTTTACAGCCTGGTTTGTTTATAATGACGGAGTTCCGAAAGAAGAACGAAGAATGTATTCTGAACCACTTGGAGTAGAAATACAGCAAACAATCTGGGCATATTCATCGATTAATAAACTTTCTAATTCAATTTTCACCCGATACAAAATTACCTTTAAAGGTAGTCCGAATTTTCCTGATTTAATTAAACTTGATAGTGTAGTATTCAGTTTTGTAAATGATTTTGATCTTGGCAACTACCTGGATGATTTAGCTGGAACTGATACTTTATTAAAATCAATGTACTGTTATAATCAATTAGATGATAGAGATTTTGGAAATAATCCTCCAGCTATTTTCTCTCAGCTTTTGCAGGGTCCTCAAGTTTCAATTCCAGGTGTGACATTTATTGATAATAATGGAAATAAAATTTTTGATACAGGAGATACACCACTAACAAGTGCTCGAAGTTTTATTAATCCAATGGATATTAAGATAATTCCGGGCTCAATGAACTTAGAATTATCATCAACGAATGCAAGATTTGCAAATGAAGCAATTACCGATTGGACACCTTACACCGTTTGGTATTTTTTGAATGCATTGAGCCCCAGCGGTGAAATAAGAAATCCGTGTACTTTTACTTATGGACAGGTTGTAGGAGGAGTTAATTGTAACCAGGTTAATCATAAGTTTATTTTTTCAGGAGATCCAATATCAAATAGAGGCTGGATAAATACGACGCCGTTTGATGTAGTTACATTTTTAAATACAGGTCGATTTACTCTTGAAAAAGATAAACCCGTTGATATTATAGTAGCTTATTCAATTGGTAGAGGAGTTAATTCATTAAATAGTATTGAAGTTGCTCGTGAGAATGCTAAGAACGCATTATTATTCAATAAAAAGAATTTTGCAGCAATGCGCGATATACCACCTTTTAACATTAAATACCGTTCATATGATGACAGAATAGATTTGATCTGGGAAACCTGGAAAGATTTTCAATTCAAAGATTTAATTTTACTGGATACTGATACTTTAATAAATCTTGAGTTTGAACAGTATGAACTATGGGCTCATCGAAATTCTGAAATTTATTACGGACCTGATACAACTCGTTCTAAATTAATTGCATCCTTTGATGTAGAAAATGATATTGAAAATCTTTTCTCAATTGATTACGATGGAATTTCAATCAAGCAAATTTTTGAAAAGGGAATTCAATTAAATAAACAAGCTTATTCTAATCCAGAGAGAGGTACGATTATTTTTTCAGTGGAGAAAAATCCATTTACTGGAAAGAAACTTTCAAAGGGCGAAATATTATTTTTCTCATTAAAGAAACTTTTTATTAATAAAACTTCGGATGATTTCTCGGTCATTAAAAACAGACCAAAGAATTACTTAATTATATCTTCTCCAGATTATGGACTAAGAACCTTATCTTCATCTTTACTTGAAATAAGAGTAGGTGAAGACTTAAATGACCCACTTTTGATAAATATCAAACCAGATGCTGGTGCTCAAAATGTTAGTGAAAGTAAGGTTACATTTGAAGAAGTGTTTCGAGATAAATTAACCGATGATGAATATGAAGTTTCATTCTTCAAAGATGTTTCATCCTTAACTAAATATTCTATGTATTGGCGAGTTAAAAATATAACGAAAAATCAAATTGTGCTCGATTCACAAAAAGTTTATTACAACCTTGATACTGTCCCTGTCATCGTTGATGGATTTTATCCAAAAATTGAATGGATTGAACCTGAAATAAAAACAATTTCTTATTCACCAGAATCAAATAAGTGGTTTCGTCCATTCAAAACAAAAGTTAGTGGAATCTTTTATATGGGAAATGAGAGTGTTAAAAATAGTGATCAAGAGTTATCGGCTTTTGCAACATTATCTACGCGTAAATCTAACATTACAAAATTTGATCACTTAAGAAGAATTGAAATTAGATTTGGTAAATCGCAATATGCTTATAGATTTGTTTCCAACAGTTTAGGAAGTCAATACATTAGTGCTGCTGGAGTTACTTCTGGAATAGGACAACCAGGAGAATATTTTGTTGAAGTTCCATTTCAAGTTTGGGTAAAGGACGACCGATATAAAGAAGAACGACAACTAGCCTGTGCATTTCTGGAGACAAGACCAAATCTAGGTGGTAATCCAGATGGTATCTGGAATCCTGACACTTCAATCTTAAATACCAAAGAATATATTGTCATCTTTAATCAATCCTACGATTCTCTTGGTCGACAATTTGAATATGTTGGATATTTACCCACAACTGGAACAAGAGTATATGCAAACTTAGCAGGTTGGAATCCGCCCACTCAAGCTGGTTTTTCTCAAGAAAAAATCAATATCGCAAAGTCGCCATGGTTTGATGCATTATTGGTTGTTGGTTTAGAAAAGATTGATGCAAATGCAACATTTAATGATGGAGATGTTTTAACCATTCCAATTTCTTATGTATTGACTGAGAGAGATAAATTTTATTATAAATCAACTTCTCGACCTAAAAAACAAACTGCCGAAGAAGTAAAAGATCGATTAGCCAAAGTAAATGTATTTCCTAATCCTTATTTCGAATGGCAGGATTTTAGAAATTATAAGAGTGGAGTGATTACATTCACTAATCTTCCAGAAGAAGTAACGATTAAAATTTATACTTTATCAGGAAATCTTGTCAAAACATTAACCGAAAATGATAAAAGCACAATCACATCACCGTTTATCGAGTGGGACTTGAGAAATGAAAGCGGTAATAGAGTTGGAGATGGTGTCTATCTTGCTCTTGTTAAGACTAAACATGGTGAAAAAGTGTTGAAGTTTTCTATTGTAAAGCAGAAAAGATAATCAAACAAATTTTCAATTTAATCAAAAATCCTCAAAGCTCTTTAATGGAGTTTTGAGGATTTTTTGTTTGAATTAAATGGATAGTGAATATTGGAAGTTCTCTTCTTACTTATCTTGATGCACTAACAAAAATTCTTTTCATTAGCCCATTTTTTAAGTGATTGATTTTAGTTTCATTCGATTTAAACATCATCTATTAAGATAATTTTCAATTACAAGATACTCGAACTATAATGTGATATACTTAGGGTAAAAAATTTTTTATCAACAATTGGCATTTTCCTTTCCTTGTTTAAAATAGCCTATCTAAATAACTTTGTAAAAATTTAAGGAGCAATTAAATGAAATTCGAAGGCGTTGATTACTATCACATTGATGATCTTCTAACTGAAGAAGAAAAATTGATAAGAACTACAATAAGAGAATTTGTGGAAGATAAAGTCATACCTATAATTGAAAAACACTATCGTGAAGGTACATTCCCGATGCATTTAATTCCTGAAATGGCTGAACTCGGGATTTTTGGTGCAACTCTGCCAGAGAAATATGGTTGTGCTAATTTGAATAATGTGGCGTATGGTTTGATGATGCAGGAACTTGAAAGGGGCGATAGCGGAATTAGAAGTTTTGCTTCTGTTCAAAGTGCTCTGGTGATGTATCCGATTTACACATTTGGAACGGAAGAACAAAAAGATTACTGGCTTCCAAAACTTGCAAAAGCTGAAAAGATTGGTTGCTTCGGTTTGACTGAACCAGATTTTGGCTCCAATCCTGGCGGGATGTTAACTCGTGCCGAAAAAGTTGATGGTGGATTTGTTCTGAATGGAACGAAAATGTGGATTACCAATGGAACAATTGCAGATGTTGCAGTTGTCTGGGCAAAATGGAATGGTGTTGTTCACGGATTTTTAGTTGAAAAAGATTTCAAAGGATTTTCCGCTCCTGAGATGAAAAACAAGCATTCACTTCGTGCCTCAGTTACTTCGGAACTTGTGCTTGATAATGTTTTTGTTCCTGAAAGTCACTGGCTACCAAATACTCAAGGTTTGAAATCAGCATTGATGTGTTTGAGTCAGGCTCGATATGGAATTGCATGGGGGGTCATTGGTTCTATGATGGTTGCTTACACAACTGCACTTGATTATGCAAAATCGAGAGTTCAATTTTCAAAGCCAATTGCAGCATATCAACTTACTCAAGCGAAACTTGTCTGGATGTTGACAGAAATCACAAAAGCTCAGTTGCTGGTTCTTCAACTTGGAAGATTGAAAGATCAGGGTAAAGCAAGATTTACTCATATTTCTCTTGCAAAAAGAAACAATTGTGAAGTCGCTCTCGATATTTGTCGTGTTGCTCGAGAAATCTTAGGTGCAAATGGAATTTTAGATGAATATCCAATTATGCGTCATATGAATAATCTTGAATCTGTCAAAACTTATGAAGGTACTCATGAAATGCACACTTTGATTGTTGGCGAAGATATTACTGGCTATCCAGCTTTTGATTGAATTATAAAAATTAAATCAAAAGATTTTAATGTTATTTTCGAGTGAATTTGTTTTTGAAGTTGGATTTTAGTGAATGTAAGTTTTGCAAAAAAAAATTTCTGGTTTTATATGAAAGATAAAATTAAATATGAAGCTTTAACATTTGATGATGTATTGTTAATCCCTGCACGTTCTAATGTACTTCCGCGAGATGTAGATGTATCAACTCGATTGACAAACAAAATTAGGTTAAACATTCCACTAATTTCGGCAGCAATGGATACAGTAACAGAATGGCAGATGGCAGTTGCAATTGCTCGTGAAGGTGGAATTGGAATTATTCACAAGAATATGTCAATTGAAGATCAATGTGAGATGGTTGATAAAGTTAAGAGAAGTGAAAGTGGGATGATTAAGGATCCAATAACTTTATATCCATATCAGACTGTTGCCGAAGCTTTAGATTTGATGCAGAAGTATCGAATTTCTGGAATTCCAGTAATTGATGAGAATAAAAAACTTGTCGGAATTCTAACCAATCGTGATTTAAGGTTTGAACCAGATTTGAATCAGCCAGTTGAAAAATTAATGACTAAAGAAAATTTAATCACAGCTAAAGGTAAAGTCAGTCTTGAACAAGCTGAAAAGATTCTTCAAAAACATAAAATTGAAAAACTTCCAGTTGTTGATAAGCAAAATCGGTTAATTGGATTAATCACTTTCAAAGACATTCAAAAAAAGAAAAGTTTTCCAAATGCATGTAAGGATGAACATGGAAGATTGAGAGTTGGTGCTGCAGTTGGAATTCAAAGAGATACACTCGAAAGAGTTGAAGCATTAATAAATTCGAATGTTGATGTGGTTGTAATTGACACTGCTCATGCTCACTCTGAAGGTGTCCTTCAGATGATTAAGAAAATCAAAAAGAAATTTCCAGACTTACAATTAATTGCTGGAAATGTTGGAACAGCTGAAGCAACCATTGATGTAATTAAAGCCGGTGCAGACTGCGTTAAAGTTGGAATTGGTCCCGGTTCAATTTGCACTACAAGAGTAGTTGCTGGAGTAGGCGTTCCACAGATAAGTGCAATAATGGAATGTGCTAAAGCAGCTCGTAGATACAATATTCCAATCATAGCGGATGGTGGAATTAAACAAACCGGTGATATTCCAAAGGCAATTGCAGCTGGTGCTGATAGCGTTATGATTGGAAGTTTATTCGCTGGAACTGATGAAAGTCCAGGTGAACAAGTTCTGTATGAGGGCAGAAGTTACAAGGTTTATCGTGGAATGGGTTCACTTGAAGCAATGAAGAAAGGAAGCAAAGACCGCTACTTTCAGGATGTTGAAGATGATGTTAAAAAGCTTGTCCCCGAAGGAATTGAAGGTAGAGTCCCTTACAAAGGTCCACTTTCAGAAACAATTTATCAGATGATTGGTGGATTACGAGCAGCAATGGGATATTGTGGAGTTAGAAACATAAAAGAGCTTCAAACAAAAACTAAATTTGTAAAAATTACAGAAGCAGGTCTGAGAGAAAGTCACCCGCACGATGTAATCATCACTAAAGAAGCACCTAATTATAGAGTTAAAGGCGGCTAAAAATTTTTTATGGGCAATCATTTCTTAAATCGAATTAATCGTCTTAGAGAGACACTTACGCTTAAAAAATCAGAAAGCTTTTTTACTTTAAAATCAGAAGATGTTCGTTATTTAACGGGATTTAATTCTTCGAATGGAAACTTATTCATTACTTCAGATAGAGTTAAGCTTCTCACCGATCGAAGATATACTCACGAAATCACAAAGCTTCCAGATTTCATTGAGGCAGAATTTATTGATCCTAATTTTGTTGAGGCGACAAAAAAGGTTGTGAATGATTTAAAAATCAAAAAGTTTTTTTATGAACATTCTAAGATTTCTCTTAGCCAATATATGAATTTGAGAAAAGTTAGTGGATTGCGTTGGACGGGATTGAAAGAACAGCTTAATTATTTTTTTGCTTATCAAGATGAAGAGGCAATTAAAAAAACAAAGAAGGCAGTAAAATTAACTGAAAAAATTTTCAAAGAATTAATTCAAGAAATTAAAGAAAACATCACAGAAATTGATTTACGCGCCGAGTTAATTTACAAACTCTCAAAAGTGGTCGATGGAAAAATTTCTTTTGAACCAATTGTACTTTTTGGAAAAAATTCAGCCTATCCACATGGATATTCATCAAATACAAAGTTGAAGAAAAACTCCGTTGTTTTAATTGATTTTGGTTTGAGTATTGATGGTTTTACTTCAGATTTTACAAGAACACTTTTCTTTGGAAAACCGGATAAGGATTTTTTAAAGACTTACGAAATTGTTAAAGAAGCACTTCATCTTGCAATCGAAAATTTACATTTGAATTTAAAGGCAAAAGATTTGTACCAAATGGTCGTTGATCATTTTGCTAAACATAATGTTGAAAAGTTTTTTACTCACGGACTTGGTCATGGATTGGGAATTTATCTCCACAATTATCCACACATCTCAAAAAATTCAAATGATATAATTAAAGAAAATCTTGTTCTTGCCATTGAACCTGCGTTGTATTTTGAGAATAAGTTTGGCATCAGGATTGAGCAGGATGTTCTGATTACAAAAGATAATAAGAAATTGTTAAATAAAATTACAGATGAGTTAATAATTTTATGAAAAGAAAAGTATTGGTTATTGCATATTACTTTCCACCGATGGGATTTAGTGGAGTTCAACGAACTGCAAAGTTTGTGAAATATTTAGTTGAATTTGGATGGGAACCAACAGTTTTAACTATTAGACCAAAATATTACTATGCTTTTGATGATGTATTGCTAAAAGAAATTGAAGAACGGGGAATTCGAATAATCAGAACAGGTTCAAAAGATCCAACTCAAAAAGTTTTCAATCAAAAGAAAATCAAAAGTGATTTCTTTCGGAAGATTTTAAACCGTATCAGCCAGACTTTTTTTCTACCCGACAATAAGCGTGGCTGGATGCGACCAGCTTTGAAGGAAGCGAGGAAATTACTTTCATCAGAGACATTTGATATAATATTCGCAACCGCACCACCATACACTGATTTTAGAATTGGTGCGCAGCTTAAAAAAGAATTCAATGTCCCTTTAATTCTAGATTATCGAGATGCATGGCTTGATGATGGACTTTCATTTTATCCAACACCATTTCATCGTTGGATTGTTAAATCAATGGAACGAAAAGTTCTCCATTTAAGTGATAAGATTGTTACTTACACAAGACAGATTAAAGAACATATTTTGAAGAATTATCCTTTTATAAAACAGGATGAAATTGTAATTATACCGCATGGTTATGATGAAGAAGATTTTAATATAAATTTTGTTCCTTCTAAATCACCAAACAAATTGCGAATAACTTACAGTGGTGCATTCTATGATGAGCGTACACCAAAGTTTTTTTTGAAAGCAGTTGAGCAATTGTTCATCGAAAGGCCTGATCTGGAAAATCAAATGGAGTTTTATTTTGTTGGAAATTTTCCTAAGAAGTATTACAAGAAAATTCAGAAAAGTAAGTTTAAAAGTTCGTTCAATTTCACTGGTTATGTTGATCATAAAACAAACATTCAATATTTATTAGACTCGGATGTTTTGTGGTTGATGATCCGCCATTCAAAAAATCCGCATCTCTACGCAACAAGCAAATTGTTTGAATACATAGGTACAGGTAAACCCATTTTAGCTTGCGTTCCAGAAAATGGTGCAGCCGCGATGTTATTAAAAGATTACGGAGCGTCTTTTGTTGTTGAACCTGAAAATGTTGAAGAGATTAAAAACAAATTAATTGAGATCTTTGATTTATTTAAGAAAAATCAGTTACCTTCTGGCGACAAAGAGTTTATTCAACAATTTGAAAGAAAAAAACTTACACAAGAATTAGTTAAAATATTTCAATTTACAATGAGAGATGAAGCTTAAAGTATTAGTAATTGGCTCTGGGGGAAGAGAAGATGCACTCTGTCATAAAATCTCACAGAGTGATCTACTCGAAAAATTATTTTGTATTCCGGGAAATCCTGGAACTCAAAGATGGGCAGAAAATATTTCAATTAACATTTCTGACTTCGAAGCAATAAAGAATTTTTGCATAGAGAAAAAAATTGATTTAGTTGTGGTTGGACCTGAAGCACCTCTTGTTGCGGGAATCTCAGACTTTCTTGAAGATTATAAAATTAAAGTTTTTGGACCTAAAAAATCTGCTGCTCAAATTGAAGGCAGTAAATCATTCGCAAAAGAATTAATGAAGAAAAAAAATGTTCCTACTGCTTCTTTTAGAAAATTCACTGTTGAACAAAAAGAAGAAGTTTTGAAATACCTGAGTCATTTAATTTATCCAGTCGTGATAAAAGTTGATGGATTAGCTGCTGGTAAAGGTGTAACGATTTGTTATACTTATCACTCTGCAGAAGAGACAATCGAAGAAATTTTTGTGCAGAAAAAATTTGGTGATGCGGGAAATATTATTGTAATTGAAGAATTTCTTGAAGGCGAAGAGTTTTCTGTTTTTGCAATTACAGATGGCTTTGATTATAAGATTTTAACTCCTGCCCAGGATTATAAACGAGTTGGAGATAACGATACTGGTAAAAATACGGGAGGAATGGGCTCATATAGTTTCATCGAACTTTTATCAAAAGATGAAATTAATGAGATAAAATCAAAAATCATTGAGCCTGTTCTGGAAGGATTGAGAGAGGCTGGATATCCTTACAAAGGTTGTTTGTATTGTGGTTTGATAAAAACAAATGATGGAATTAAAGTAATTGAATTTAACTGCCGATTTGGTGATCCCGAAACTCAGGCAGTTTTACAAACAATTAAGTCAGATTTTCTTGAGTTACTCTGGTCTGCGGTTAACGGTAATTTAAAAGATTATAATTTGCAAATTGAAGGGAAAGCAGTTTGTCTTGTTCTTGCTTCGCATGGTTATCCAGAGAAATTTAAAACAGGCTACGAAATCACTGGATTGAATGAAATAAACGATAGTGAATTGATTATTTATCATGCCGGAACAAAATTTTTTGATGACAAGGTCATTACAAATGGTGGAAGAGTTTTGAACATTGTTGCTCATTCCACAAAAACTCCGTTTTATGATTTAATCAGAAAAGTCTATGAGTGTGCAAAAAAAATAAACTTCGAGAACAAATATTATCGAAAAGATATTGGTTTAAGAGGGTTGAAAAAGTTAAGAATTGAATGATGCTTTTTTCTTAATATTTCATAAAGAATTTTTTGCCTGATTGATTTTTTTAATTCAAGTTCAGATACAGCCATTTCACTAAATCTTCTCACCAAGAAATTTCAAGACTTCTTCAAAGATTTTTTCACCGTTTAATTTTTCACTTCCAATGTATTGACATTTCTTTGGATCAACAGGACATTTTGTCTGACAATATTCTTCTTCAGGCATAAGAATTAATGATTTATTTCCAAGAGGTCCCCACAATTTTGGTGAACAGGCAGGCAATGGACAAAAAAGTGATATGGTTGGGACTTTCAAAGCGGCACAAATGTGCATTGGACCAGTGCTTGAAGAAATTAATACATCAAGCGAAGAAAATTTTACAATTGATTCTCGAAGTGTAACATTAGTCATTGGATATTCTACTTCTGAAATATTTTGAATTTCAGATGGTGGATTTAAATCAGTTACAATTACTTTAAAGTTTTTTATCGAGGAAAGTTTTTCTAATAAAATTCTATACTCTTTTATTGAGAGATTTGGAGAAGAATTTCCACTTGTTGTGTTCACACCAACTAATTTTTCCCCATTTAGTGCAAGCGATTTTTTGAAATTTAAGGAAAATGTCTTTTCATCTTCACTTAAATGAATTTCTGGTTCAATTGATTTCGGTTCAATTCCAATTTTTCTAAGCATATCAAGACAATAATCAGCTTCATGTCTGAGAGGAATATATTTTTTTCTATCAACATATTTTGTGAAAGTAAGGAACTGGTAAAGTTTATGCCCTACACCAATTCTTGTTTTAATTCCGGAAAGAAATAAAATGTAATTCAATCTTTCATCTGGAAGAAGCATAAAGGCATAATTGAATTTGTAAGAACGAATTTTCTTGAGATTTTCAAAAAATGCCTTTGATGTTTTTTCTTCATTGTAGATTATAATTTCATCTACATTAGGATTATTAAGGTAAATATCTTTTGTGTATTTCCTTACAAGGACAGCGACAAAACTATCGGGATATTTCCGTTTAATTTCTCTTGGAAGGGGAGTTGAGAGAACGACATCACCAATTCTATCAATTCTACAGATTAAAAATCTTTTTTGTTTATCTCTCATCATAAGTTTTATGCTGTAGTTCCCAGATTTTTAATTGAACAAGCAATTTAGTCCATGCGTGAAGAAGCGAAATAAAGAAACCATAAATTCCGTCAATGAAGCCGTAACGAAAGATGAAATGTTGGATGAAATATAAAACTGGATATAATATTATAGTTATAAAATTCGATTTATGATTGACGCTTTTTTCAAGAGCTTCAAGTGTAGAATAATGATTTATCTTTTCAATTGCTTCTTTGAAACTTTTATAACTCAGGTGTAGAATTGGTTCTTTAATTCTTCCGGTTTCTCCGGGTACTTCAAAACCTTCGTGAACAAGTCGATTTGTCAATTTAGTAACAGATTTTCTGAAAAATCTTAATTGATAATCTTCATCCCATCCACAACTTTTTATTTTCTTTCCAAGAAAATAATTGTCTCTTTTGATTTTATATCCTGAATATTTTTCAAGTTCAAATTTATTTGAAAGCAAACTCTGCAATTTGATTTTTAATTTCTCAGAAACTCTCTCATCAGCATCTAAACTCAAAACCCATTCATTTGATGCCAGATTGAGTGCATAATTTTTCTGGTCAGCAAAACCAAACCATTCTTTCTGAAAAACTTTATCGGTATATCTTTTTGCAATTTCAAATGTTGTATCGGTGCTGAAGGCATCAACTACAATTATTTCATCAGCCCATTTAACCGACTCAAGACAATCCACAAGATTTTTTTCTTCGTTCTTGGTTATGATGATAACGCTTAGTTTCTCTTTCATTTTATCCATAATTTTTTATGAATTTAAATAATTTGAGTTAAGAAATTTAATGTGAAAGTATGAGCTTATTGACTATTATGTTTTTTAATTAATCATAAAAAATTTATTCTGATTATGATGCAACCAAATTAAAACCAACACTTAGTTTTTCGATTGGGTAGAAGCTTTATGAAATAAATTTGCATACTCGCAAGTTTTATTCCCAAATTATTTATTCATTTTTGTTATTGCGAAAGAATTGAAGCAACCAGTTATTTAATTAACCTTTAGCTTTTTTTTCATCTCTTTATTTAATTCAGAATTACTCGAAACTGGCGTGTAGTCAGTAGATTATTGAAAAGTATCGAGAGGTCCGATGCTAATTTTCTCAATATAAACTTTAATTCCTCTCAAATTTTACCCGAAAACAAAATGGATCACACCAGCATCATTCATTATGGTTTGTTCAATTAGAATCGTTGTTAAATACAATCCGGATTGAGAAGGGTGATATGAAGTTTTTATTTAAAAACAAAAGTAATGTATGAAATATAAGCGTATCTCTTTTTAGTATTTGTTATTAATATGACTTGCATTTGAGTGCATTTTTATATGATCAAGAATTCCTCATGGTTAAGAAATTAACTCTGGAAATCTCGATGTTTTTAAAATTACAGGTTATTTTATTCAGTTTTTGAAAAAATTTTAAGTGGAAGGCTAAAATTTCAAATTCTTCCAAATAGCCAAATTGTTTTTATTTACAATAATTTTTATCTTTGCTTGCTAATCACCAATGAAAGGATAATATATAATGGAAGCAGTAGTAAATATTGCTGGGTTTCAGTTTAAAGTAAAGGAAAATGATAAAATATATGTTCCTAAATTAGATGTCGAAGTAGGGAAAAATATTGAATTGAAAAATGTATTAATGCTAATTGATGGCGATAAAGTTCAAATTGGTCAACCCTACATCGATAAGAAGTCGGTTATTGCAAAAGTTTTAGAACATACGAAAGACGATAAAGTCCTTGTATTTAAGAAGAAAAGAAGAAAGGATTATAAGAAATTGAGAGGACATCGTCAGCAATTAACAAGAATATTAATTGAAAAGATAAATTAGAGGTGCATTATGGCTCATAAAAAAGGACAGGGCTCAACTAAAAATGGTCGTGATTCTAATGCCCAACGTTTGGGAGTTAAAGCTTTCGGTGGTGAGTTGGTAACTGCTGGAAGTATTCTGGTAAGACAAAGAGGAACCAAGTTTCATCCCGGTTTAAATGTCGGTATCGGTGGTGATGATACTTTATTTGCAAAGGTTACAGGAAGAGTTCAATTTGTAACTAAAGCAAATAAAAAAGTCGTAAATGTAATCCCATTAAATTAATTTTAACGGCCAGAGTCTTAAAACAAAAAACCGAGGCATATGCCTCGGTTTTTTTATTATAATTTCAAAAATTCAAATCTCAATAGCCAAGTCTTTTCATGTCTTCAACTAGATTTTTGACAGCATTGACGGAATTATCAAACAAAGCTTTTTCTTCTTCATTTAAATTAATCTCTATAACTTTTTCTACTCCGTTTTCACCCAAAATCACAGGCACACCAACATAATAACCATTTACTCCATATTCGCCCTGGAGATAGGCACAAACCGGAAGAACTCTCTTTTCGTCATAGATTATCGCTTCAACCATTGCAATTGTTGAACTCGCTGGTGAGTAAAAGGCAGAACCAGTTTTGAGAAGTTTTACTACTTCACCACCAGCCATTTTTGTTCTCTCAATTATTGCATTCATTACTTCGTCTGCTTTTTCTTTATTACCATATTTCTTTTCGAGCAATTCCATTACAGGTATTCCATTAACATTTGCATATCGTTTTAGCGGAACCATTGTATCACCGTGACCACCTAAAACCAGAGCATTTATATCTTTTACAGATACTCCCAATTCCCATGCGATGAATGTTGCAAATCGGGATGAATCAAGAACACCAGACTGACCCATTACTCGATTTGGTTCAAAGCCACTTATATTCTTGAATAAAGTAACCATTGCATCAAGTGGATTTGAAACCACAATAACAATTGCATTTGGAGAAGTATTTTTTACATTCTCAGCCACAACTTTCATAATTTCTGCATTTGTTGTTAGCAAGTCATCTCTGCTCATTCCGGGTTTTCTAGGAAGTCCAGCAGTTATAATCACAATATCGGAATCTTTTGTATCGTCGTAGGAATTTGTACCAATAACTTTGACATCAAATCCATCAACTCTTGATGCTTCGGCAATGTCTAAGGCTTTACCTTGTGGCATATCCTGGACAATGTCGTAAAGGACGACATCTCCAAGCTGACGTTTTGCAATTAATTGTGTGAGGACACCACCAATTTGTCCACCACCAATTAATGAAATTTTTTTTCTGGGCATTTTGATTCCTCCTCTATAATTGAGTTTTAGTTTAGTTTGATTTTCAGGATGAGGCTGCTTCCTTTTGGTGATTTTTCTACTTTTAGTTCATCAACAAAATGCTTCATGATGAAGATACCCCGTCCATGTTCATTTAATAAATTTTCGGGAAGAGTTGGGTCAGGCACTTTTTCTAAATCAAATCCTTCACCTTCGTCAGTGACGATGACTTTTAGAAACTCATCTGTTAGTATAAATTCAAGTTCAATGCTCTTTTTAATATCGTTTTTATTTCCATGTAAGATTGCGTTATTAACTGCCTCAGTTATTGCAAGTAAAATATTGTTATACTTATCGGGAGGAATATTTATACCTGTTAAAGCTTCATCGAGATAGTTTGGAATATTATCTATCTCAAAAATTGATGTTTTAAGATTATATTTTAATTGTCTAAACATTGCATTGCAAAATTATAAAAATTTCAAACAGAGACAATTAAAAAAGTAAGTATGAATTAAAACTAAAGTTGATATTTCTTCTTTCAGACATTTTATTTTGAGAAATGTATTCTACCCATCCTTTCAAATTCATATAAAAGTCTTTTCTAAACAATAAATACATTTCTACTAAAGGTCCAAGACTTTTCAGATCAAAAACAATAATCTTTTCTTTTCCTTTGTAATTGAACTCTGTGAGTGAAGTATATCTAATACCAGTACAAATAAAACTTTTAGTTGATAAAAAATTACCAATTTTTAATTCACCAAATTGTTCATTCAAATATCTACCGGGAATTGATGCAAATCTTTTCCAGTTCAATGTTCCCTGTTCAGATAATCTTAAATTAAAAACAATATCAATGAAAAATTTAGTAGATAAATGAAATTTTGTTGAATCATTAAAAATAAATTGTCTGAATGCAAAACTTTGAGAACCCTGAAATAAATCTTCGAAATCATAAACAGTATAATTGGCAAGAACTTCAAATTGGTTCTTTGTCAAGAAAGTAGTGCTTGAATAGTTAGTCGCTGTTGCCAATCTAATTACTCGATTCCAGTTGTTGTTTGAACTCCTCTCTTTGAATAAGTAGACAAGATGATTGTTAAATGATTCTATTAAAAAGTTAGTCTGGAGATTGGAGGAAAAGAATTTTAAATATTGCAATCTGATGATGTAAAGCAGTTCATCTCTATCGTCTCGGGTTATCAAAGATGGGTTAAGATAATTTTCAATTGGTGGCGTATCGTAACGCAATTTTGAAACAGAACCTTCTAAACTTAAAGTATCTTTTTTATAAATGTTGAATTTATTTTGAAGATTGAGAATTACGCGAGTTGAGAAATTATTTTTTTGTAATTCTTCATCTAATCTTTGGTAGTACAGAAAATCCGGAACATTTTGTATTCGTTTGACTGAATGCTTTTCCGATCTTTCGCTGTAATGAATTTTAAATGAGTTCAAAAATATTCCTATTCTAAAACTACTTTCACCCTGAAGGTTGAGACGAAACTCATTCACTTTTGAATCAAAAATATTCTTTGTTGGTTCATTTAAGTTTTTATATCTAATATTTTTTTCAACGGTTCTGTAATAAAAACTTCCAGAAATGCTCAAATTAAAATTTGAAATATTTATAAGATCAAATTTTTGCGTGAAATCCAGTATATTATCATCACGATTTTCAATGTTGAAGTCTGTGTTGAATAATCTGGCTGTATTTGAATCAATCTGTGTAAAATAATCTCGACTTATTCTATTAAAATAAAATCTTGATTGTGAATGGAGATAATCAGAAAGTAGATTCTCAAAGGAAACTTCTGTATTAATATGTTTATTCTGTCTTATCGATAGGTTATCATTTTGAACTTTCAAATTTGCCATTAAATTAGAATTCGAATAATTCTCAGCCAGATAACCTTCCAGACCAAAGGTATTTCCTTTTTCCATTCTTTCAAATTGTTCTTCAGTCTTATAGCCATAAAAAGGGGAAAGTCTGAGTGAAAGATATGGATTTATATGAACTAAACCCTTAATTGATGTTTCCTTGAATCGACTGATACCAATTTTTCGATTATCATTTATCCGTCTTGATTCAATTGCAATGGAAGGTTTGAGAAAGTTTGTTATCGAGTATCCAAGTTGTGAAGAAAGGTAATTCTCATCTCGAATATTTTTTATAGTTGTAAATATAATGTTAGAATTAAATCTGTTGGTGAACTTAAAATCGAAATTCTTGAAGTTTTGATTTAGTTTAATGATTGAGTTGAAGTTATGAACATTCAAAACTTTATTGTAAGATGTAAAAATTGTTGTTGCATCAGGCACTTCAATGGAATCGGTATAGTCGAATTGAGATTGAGCAAATAAAAAATTTAAAGTGATTAAAAAGAAAAATATTGTTTTATTAAATTTCAAATACATTACCTCGTTCGGGGATGTTGATGTGTTTGAAGCCTTTTTGTTTTAGTAACGAAGCAAAAGTCTGTAATTCATTTTCCTCACCATGAACGAGAAATATCTTTTCAAGTTTTTGTTTTTCAAAATTTTGGAAATAGTCCAATAACTCTCTCTGATCAGCATGAGCACTTAGAGAATCTAAAACAGTAACTTTTGCCTTTACTTTATATTCTTCACCAAAAATTTTAACAATTTTCTCACCATCAGCAATTCGTCTTCCTAAGGTGTGTTGTGCGTTGTATCCGACTATTAAAATTTGATTTCTGGGGTTTTCAATGTTATTTGCAAGGTGATGAAGAATTCGACCAGTTTCACACATTCCTGATGCTGAGATAATTATTGCGGGTTCTTTCAAATCATTCAATGCTTTTGATTCTTCCACTGATTCAGTAAAATGAACGAATTCAAATTGAAAAGGATTTTTTCCTTCTTTGATGTATTGATATGTTTCTTCATCATATTCTTCAGTATGATTTTGATAAATTTTTGTAATGGCAGTTGCAAGAGGACTATCAATGTAAATTGGAATCTGAAAATTATAAGTGTCAAATATTTCATGAAATAGAAGTATTAGCTGTTGAGTTCTACTTTCACTAAATGCTGGGATTATAATTTTACCTTTATGATCGAGAGCATATAAAATCCTATCAATTAATACCTGTTTTGTATCAGTAATTGGCTGGTGAATTCTTGAGCCATAAGTAGCTTCTGAAATTAAGATATCTGGTGTTTCAATAACATCAGGATCTTTGATTATAGGAAGATTAGGTCTGCCAAGATCACCTGTGAAGGTAAAATTAATCGACTGACCATTTGATTTAATTTTTAATTGAGTTATTGCTGAACCGAGAATGTGGCCAGCATTAAAAAATGTCAGTTGAATATTTTCGTTAAGTTCAATTGTTTCGTAAAGATTAATTCCTTTGAATAAAGGAAAAGTGTTTTCAGCGTCTTTCTGTGTATACAAAGGCTCAATGGGTGGTTCACCTTTTTTTCTTCTTTTCTTATTAACAAATTCTACATCTTTTTCTTGAATGTGACCACTATCGAGGAGCATTACTTTGCCCAGGTTTTTTGTTGGATTGGTACAGATAATTTCGCCTGAGAAACCTTGTTTTACAAGATTTGGAATGTTTCCAATATGATCGATATGTGAGTGAGAAACAATCAAGTAATCAATTTCGGAAGGATCAAAATATTCGAATCCGGAATTGACTTCATAATAATCTTTTCTTTTTCCCTGATACAATCCGCAATCAAGTAAAATTTTTGTTTTATTAACTTGAAGATAATGCATTGAACCAGTAACAGTTTTTGTTGCACCAATAAATGTTATCTGCATTTTAGTCCTTTTTTAATTTGAAATTACAAAAATTAATTGTGATGCTTAAAAGTAGAAAACGAAAATCCATTAAGCGTGAAACTAATTTTAATTCTAAATATGTTTATGTGCGATAATTTTGATCTTTGATATCAAGTGAGTATGTAAATTAAAAAATGTTAAAGTGTAGTTTTTAGATAATAAAAATTGCTCATAATAATCTTGACTATAAAGTATTTTTTCACATAATATATTTTTTCTAATTTTGCAAAACTTTAAAAAATAGATGGAGAGGTAATTCAGATAAGGGTAAAAAAATTAAAACCTCCCATCTAAATTATCAGAAAGAAATTATAGGATATCGATGAACCATTCGAAACTTGATTATATCTTAAAAGTTCGAGTGCCGGTAACTATTTTTGTAATTATTCTTTCCTTTACAATTACTTATTATGTATCTCGCCCCGAAAGAGATGGTATAGGTTATCAACCTGAACAACCAATTCCTTTCTCACACAAACTTCATGCTGGTGAAATGAATATTGATTGCCAGTATTGTCACACAACGGTAACTAAGTCAAGATTTGCTTCAATTCCATCAGTCCAAACATGTATGAATTGTCACTCTGTTGCGAGGAAGAATAGACCGGCAATTATTCAACTAACCGAAATGTATCAGAAAAATATTCCCTTGCAATGGAAACGAGTTCATAGATTAGCTGACTTTGCTTATTTCAATCATTCGGTTCATGTTAATCGAGGAATTGATTGTGCTGAATGTCATGGTGATGTAAAGAATATGGATGTGATTAAACAGGTATCATCATTCACAATGGCAAGTTGTCTCGATTGTCATCGAAATGCTCAGTTGAAGTTGACTTATATCTCAAATGTAAAAAATGGTCCAGAAAATTGTTTTGCATGTCATAGATAAAAGGGTTAAAGATATGACAGATAGAAAAAAATCAAGAAAAGAGTTTTTATCAAATCTTTTTAAAGGCTCAATTTTGGCAACATTATTTGCCGCATTTCCATTGGGTAAAATTTTTGGAATTACCAGAAATCCAAAAGTCTATTTCAAAGAAAACCCAGATTCAGTAAAACGAAATAAATAGTCAGAAGGAAAAAAATGAGTCAAGATAACATCAGAAAATACTGGAAAAGTTTAAGAGATTACTACAATCCAGAGGAATTAAAGAAATTAAAAGAAGATGAATTTTTAGAAGGAACAATTGATAATGTTGATCTGGCAGGAATGCCGCCAATTTCTCGAAGAAGATTTCTGGCTTTACTTTCGGCATCGTCAGCTTTTGCTTTTGCAGCCTGTTCAAATTTCAAAGACAAAGGTGAGATTGTTCCATATAATAAACAGCCTGAGGAAATAATAATCGGAAATGCAAATTATTATGCTTCAAGTTTAAATTGTTGTCAGAATGGTTGTTCTGTTCTTGTTAAAACTCGCGAAGGAAGACCCATTAAAATTGATGGTAATCCGGATCACCCTGTTAATCAGGGTAAAATTTGTATCCGTGGTCAAGCATCAATTTTGAATTTGTATGATCCGGATAGATTAAAAAGCCCGCAACAAAAAGTTTCAAATCGTCAATTTGCACCCGTCTCATGGAAAGAAGCTAACAAAAGTGTAACTGATGCATTGAACAGAGCAACTGAACAGAATAAAGAGATTGCATTTATCTCCAATAAGGTTAATTCTCCAACGACACTTTTAATTCTAAATGAATTCAAACAAAAATATCCAACAACAAAATTTTATTTCTATTCTAACTTTTCAAATAGAACTAAAATTGAAGCCTGGAAAGAAGTTTACGGCATAGCGACAATTCCTTCCATCAAATTGAATAAAGCAAAAATCATCCTTAGTCTTGAAAGTGATTTTCTAAACACTGATGGAGATGTAATTGAACAGGTCAGACAATTTGCTGAGACAAGAAATGTAAATGACTTAAAAAATTTCAGCAGGCTTTATGTAGTGGAAGGTAATTTAACTTTAACTGGAACAAATGCGGATTATCGATTAAAGCTTAGGCCCGATTATCAAAAAGATTTCCTCTTAAGTTTGTTAAATGAAATATTAAGAAGAACAAACTCAAAGGTAAATCTTCCTGTAGAGTTAGTTAATCAAATTAAAAGTTATGATTTGAATTCTTTTGTTCTTAAACATCAACTTTCGAAAGAAGTGGTTTCAACTCTGGTTGATGATTTACTTAATAATCAAGGTAAATCAATTATTATTTGTGGTGATAGACTTGGAAAAGATGAACATGTGTTGACTTTAATTTTAAATGAAATTTTATCCAATACTCAGCTTTATGATTTTAATTCAACTTATGTTAATCTCGTTGAAGAGAGTTCAATTCAGGATTTTGAAAGTTTAGTTCAAAAAATAAATCAGGGTCAGGTTGGTGCTGTTATTAATTTCGATTGTAATCCTGTATATGACTTCTCATTTTTGAGATTATCTGATGTGTTTAACAAAGTAAGTCTTGTCGTGACTTTAACAGAACAAAAGTCTGAAACAGCTACTCTAAGCAATTTTATTCTCCCAATACATAATGAACTTGAAAGCTGGAATGATTTTCAGGTAAGAAACAACATTTTGAATCTTCAGCAGCCAGTTATCGCTCCGATGTATGATACAAGACAGAAAGAATCAGTTTTAATTACCTGGACAACAGGCGAAGTATATTACGAAACGATTTATCAAAGAAAATTAAGATCACGCTGGAAGAATGAAGTATTTTCACAATTTTCATCTTTAGACAATTTTGATACATTCTGGTATGCAAGCTTACATGATGGGTTTGTAAATCTTCCAGTAAAAAATTCTGGCAAACCTTCATTTGCATTAAAATCATTTGGAGTTTCAGATGAGAGAAAACAGGATGAGATTTTACTTAGCATTCATCCACATCCATATCTTTATGATGGAAAATTTGGAAATAATGGCTGGCTTCACGAAGTACCACATCCAATTTCTAAAATTGTCTGGGATAATTACGCTGCAATCTCTCCTAAAACAGCAAAGCAGTTAAATCTAAAAAATGGAGATTTAGTCCAGGTTAGTAACGGTAAATTTAACATAGAGTTGCCGGTTTTTGTTCAGGCTGGACTTGCTGACAACTTAATTTGTGTAGAAACTGGTTATGGAAGAGAAGAATGCGGTGAAATTGGTAAAGGAATAGGATTCAATGTTCAATTTTTAATTAATAAAAATTCGTCATCACCATATAATTCTTATGTAAGCGTTAAGAAAACAGGAAAAGAATATAATTTAGTAACAGCTCAAGAACATCATTCACTTGACGATACATTTGTTAAAGATTTTCATCGCAAGAGAAGAATAATTCAAGAAGGTACATTACTTCAGTTCGAGAAAGATCCAGATTTCATTCAGAGAGAAAGGCCAGAACTTTTAAGCATTGTCCACGAAGTCAAGTATGAAGGGGTTAAGTGGGCAATGGCAATTGATATGAACAAATGTATTGGTTGCAATGCCTGTGTTGTAAGCTGTGTTGCGGAAAATAATATTCCAATGGTTGGAAAAGATCAGGTTGAGAAAGGCAGAGAAATGCACTGGATGCGAATTGATACTTATTACTCGGGTACACCAGATGAAGTTGTGGTTAGTAATCAACCAATGTTATGTCAACATTGTGATAATGCACCCTGCGAAAATGTTTGTCCTGTTTCCGCTACCAATCATAGTCCCGATGGATTAAACCAGATGGCTTATAATCGTTGTGTAGGAACAAGATATTGTTCAAATAACTGTCCATACAAAGTACGAAGGTTTAATTTCTTTGACTTTCGTTCTTATTTCAATAACGAATATCAGTATCAAGAGCCTCTGAATTTCTTGAATAATCCAGAGGTTACAGTCCGTTCTCGTGGTGTGATGGAAAAATGTACTTTTTGTGTTCAAAGAATAATGGAAGCAAGACAGAAAGCAATTGAACAGGGTAAAGAATTTGATGGTAGTGGTGTGAAAACAGCTTGTCAGGAAGCTTGTCCTTCAAATGCGATTGTATTTGGAAACATGCTTGATAAAAATTCTGAAGTTTCAAAGTTAAGAAATCACAAACTTGCTTATTATGTACTTGAAGAAACAAATGTAAAACCAAATGTTACTTATATAGCAAAACTCAGAAACATTAATTCGGAGAGTGTGTAGTGAGAACAATTGATTACACAATTGAGCCACCAGTAGTTGAAGGAAAACCATCTCTAAGCTCAATTAATGAAGATATAGCCCGACCACTTGAGACCAAACCAACAAAAGGCTGGTACATTGCAATCTCAATCAGTTTAACGATGCTTCTAATTGGAGCAGTGAGTCTCGCAATTACCTTTATTGAGGGCATTGGTGTTTGGGGACTTAATCAACCAGTCGGTTGGGGCTTCGATATTGTTAATTTCGTATTCTGGGTTGGTATTGGTCATGCAGGAACATTAATCTCGGCGATTCTTTTTCTATTGAGACAGAGGTGGCGAACATCTATAGCGAGATTTGCAGAAGCGATGACAATTTTCGCAGTCATGTGCGCAGGATTATTCCCTGCAATTCATACAGGAAGACCTTGGCTTGATGGATATTTACTTCCATATCCAAATCAACATGCATTATGGGTTAATTTCACTTCACCTTTGCTCTGGGATGTTTTTGCTGTCTCAACTTACTTCACCGTATCTTTAGTTTTCTGGTACATTGGTTTGATTCCCGATTTAGCAACCCTGAGAGATAGAACTACTAACAAAATTAAAAAAGTAATTTACTCGATATTAAGTCTTGGCTGGCGGCATTCAACAAAACACTGGAACCATTATGAAATGGCTTATTTGATATTAGCTGGATTTGCAACACCACTTGTTCTTTCAGTTCATACAATTGTAAGTTTTGATTTTGCTGTATCGATAATGCCTGGCTGGCATACAACAATTTTCCCGCCGTACTTTGTTGCTGGTGCTGTTTTTTCTGGATTTGCAATGGTTCAGAATGTTTTAATTATAATTCGAAAAGTATTCAAGATCGAACATATAATTACTTTAGATACTCTTGAAAAAATGAACAAAGTTATGCTTGCAACCGGAATGATGGTTGGTTATGCATATGCGATGGAATTCTTTATTGCCTGGTATAGTGGAAATCAAATTGAACAATTTGTGTTTTTGAATCGAGCTCTAGGACCTTATGCCTGGTCATACTGGATAATGGTATCGTGCAATGTTCTTTTCACTCAACTTTTCTGGTTTAGAAAAATTCGTAGATCGATCCCAGTTATGTTTGTGATTGGTGTTTTAGTAAATGTTGGAATGTGGTTCGAAAGATTTGTAATTGTTGTTACAAGTCTATCAAGGGATTATTTACCATCAAGTTGGGGAATGTACATTCCTTCAATTTATGATATTGGAATTTTGATAGGAAGTTTTGGTTTATTCTTTACCTTAATCTTTTTATTTATTAGAACTTTACCAGTTGTATCAATAGCTGAAGTTAAGGCTGTACTTCCAAACTCGCAGCCGTCTCACGGAGGTAATCACTGATGGAAAATAAACCTTTGTATTCTGTTGCTGCAACTTTTAATGATGTTAATAAAACATTAGCTGCTGTTCAGAAAATTAACGAAGCTGGATATAAAAATTATGATGTTCATACTCCATATCCAGTTCATGGTTTACCTCATGCGATGAGATTAAAATCATCAAAACTTGGTTGGGTGACTTTAATTTTTGGTTTCTCTGGTGCTTTGTTTGCATTCTTGTTTATGTATTGGGTAAATGTAATCGATTATCCATTAATAGTTGGTGGAAAGCCTTTTTATCAATTACCAGCTTATATTCCGGTTATGTTTGAAGTCACTGTTTTATCTGCGGCAGTTTTTACAGTTGTATGGATGCTTTTCATAATTTTCAAATTTCCGAACAACAGTCATCCGCTCATTGACACTGAATATATGAAAAGAGTTAGTGTTGATCGATTTGGAATTTCAATTCAAGCAAATGATGACTTGTTTGAATTGAATAAAGTAAAGGAATTCTTCAAAAACTTAGGTGCTGAAGAAGTCTTTGAAATTTATTATAAAATTGATGAGCTTAAGGACAAACCAAAAATATTTGATAAGAAGTTTATTTCGTTTCTTGCACTGACTTCAATTGTTGTGTCTGCAATAACTTATTTTGTGTTGAATCAACTTTTGTTTATGTCTCCGTTCAACTGGATGCATGAACAGTTTCGATTAAATCCTCAGAAAGCTACCACGGTTTTCAAAGATGGATTTGGAATGCGAAATCCTGTTGAAGGAACAGTTGCAAGAGGGTACTTGCCTTATCCATTCAAAGGAAAACCAGCTGATGCCGAAATGAAACTTGTAAATCCACTTATTCCAACGAAACAGGTTTTAGAACTCGGCAAAGAAAAATATTTAACATTTTGTTCACCCTGTCATGGAAATTTTGGATTTGGTGACAGTCGCTTGAGAGGTCAATTCCCAAATCCTCCGACGCTTCATTCTGATAGGTTAAGAAATATGAAAGATGGTGGACTATTTCATATTATAACTGAAGGTCAAAATGTGATGCCAGGTTATGCATCTCAATTAACTACAGATGAAAGATGGGCAATAGTTCATTACATCAGAGTTTTACAAAGATCTGTAAATCCAAAGGAGAGTGATTTAAGATGAGTCAAGATATTCAAACTTTTGAAGCAAAACCTCTTTCAGCAAGATTTAAGCAAATTGCATTTGGGTTATTATTTCTTGGTTTGGGTTTGAGTGTCCTTGCTTTTTTGGTTGATAGTCACCGTGCATTAGCAAATTATAATGTGATATTTGCATTGTTAGTTAGTGTTTCTGTAGGGAATTTATTTTTATTCGCGATAGAATATCTTTCTGGTGCTGTTTGGTCAACTGTAATGAGAAGAGTTAATGAAATTTTTATAACTTTTATACCAGTAGTTTTTGTGATGGGATTGTTTGTCCTTTTTAATACTCATTCAATCTTTCACTGGTCTCACGAAGAAGCGGTTAAAACCGATAAGCTTTTACAGTGGAAATCACCTTATCTGAACGAAACATTTTTTACAATTCGATACCTTGTTTACTTCCTTGTCTGGGGAATTTTTGCATTTTTTATGACAAAGAATTCTTTGAAGCAAGACGAGAGTAAAGAGCAACTTTTAACTTATAAGAATTCGAAACTTTCAGCAGCGTTCATTCCATTTTTTGCAATCACTTTAACTTTCTACTCAATTGATTTTTTAATGAGCACAGAACCTCACTGGTATTCAACAATTTTTGGTGTTTATTACTTTTCTGGAACTGTTCTTGCTGCACTTTCAGTTTTAACTTTAGCTATTATCCTTTTGCATGAGAAAGGTTACTTTGGAAATATTTTAAGAAGAGATCACTTCTATAATCTTGGTGCATTACTTTTCGCTTTCGTTAATTTCTGGGCTTACATCGCATTCAGTCAATTTTTGTTGATCTGGTATGCCAATCTTCCAGAAGAAACTTTCTGGATGATTCATCGCTGGGAAAAAGGATGGGAAATCTTTTCATTCATTTTAATTTTTGGTCATTTCTTAATCCCTTACTTTTCTCTTTTATCTCAGCAATCGAAAAGCAATCTCAGTAGATTAAAGTTTATGGCAACCTGGATTCTTATAATGCATTATGTTGACCTTTACTGGTTAGTAATGCCTTCGTTGTATAAAGAGATTGTTTTTGGATGGATTGAAATTTCATTTATCATTCTTGCAGTTGGAATTATGCTTGTTTTATTTCTATGGAGATATAATAAGATTAAAAACATTGTTCCTATTGGAGATCCAAAGCTTAAAAGAAGTCTGGAGTTTCATTTATGAGAGATAGAATTCGAAAATTAATTGAAATTCAAGAAGAAATTAATTTCAAAGAAATATTTACTAATCCAGCTAGATTGTTTGGTTATACATACTTTTATTTTCTTGTGATAATTGTTGGACTTGGAATTTATTTTGTTCAAAATCTTCCATTAATAAATAAAAATACAATACCCCCGTTTGTGGTTGATACTTCAAACGTGCAAACGGATTTAACTTTTGCTCTTCCGGCAAATTTACCACCAGTTGATATATTTAACTTAGGTGAACCAACGCAAGATTTGCTTGATAAAGGTAAAGCCTTTTATAGTTCGAATTGTTCATCATGTCATGGAGATAATGGGAAAGGTGATGGTCCAGCAGGATTGGTAATGAATCCAAAACCAAGGGATTTTTCGGACGCCAATGGGTGGGTTAATGGTAGAAAGTTTTCAGAAATTTATAAAACATTACAGGAAGGAATTCTTAAGAGTGGAATGCCTGCATACAATCATGTAAATCCTGAAGATTTAATTGCTGTCATTCATTATATCCGAACATTTGCTTCAGATTTTCCTGCAATAACCAAAGATGAACTTCAAACATTGAATGATACATACAAGCTTTCAGAAGGTAAAAAGACAGCTGGACAGATTCCTACTTCTAAAGCTTTATCACTAATTCTCATAGATTCAAAAGAACACCAGCAACTTTATGATGAGATTTTATCAAATCTTAACTTTCAAACGAATGGATTTTCTAATTTGATCATTTCAAAAGAAAAGTTTGCTGGATTTCTTGTCAATCTTTATTCCAGCAATTTATCAGAAACGGAATTCTGGAATTTAATTAAGGTAAATCCTGTTAATTATGGTTTAAGTCCAAAAGTATTACTTATTGATGAAGGTACAAAAAAGAACTTTTATGGATATTCGATTAGTTTATTCACTAAAAAGGACAGGAAACTATGAAAATCAAATCAATAAGAAATTTTTTAATTGTTTCATTTTTAATTTTAGTAAGTGTCTTAAATATCAATGCTAATCCTCAACCGCAAAAGAAGGCAGCACTTGAAGAGCAGTTAGGAAAATATATCCCTCTTGATGCTGAGTTTTATAATGAGCAAGGGCAAAAAGTTAAGTTAAGAGAAATCATAAAGAAACCAACAATCTTAACGCTTGTCTTTTACGAATGTAAAGGCATTTGTACTCCACTTTTGACAGAATTGGTTAAAAACATTAATGAACTTGATTTGAAATTAGGTCAGGATTATCAGATAGTCACTGTTAGTTTTGATCCAGAAGAAAAATCTTCGCTTGCCAGTTCTAAAAAAGTGAATTATGTCAAATTGCTTAATAACAAACCATCGGAAGATGCCTGGCAGTTTTTGGTCGGTGATAGTGCAAATATTTATTCTTTGACTAACTCAGTTGGATTTTATTTCTTCAAAGAAGAAGATCAATTTGTGCATCCAGGTGCATTAATATTTATTTCTCCTGATGGAAAGATTACAAGATATTTACTGGGAATTGAATATTTACCTTTCAATATTAAGATGGCAATTCTTGAAGCAGGTGAAGGTAAAGTTGGACCTACAATTGCCAAGCTTATCAAGTTTTGTTATACATACGATGCTGAAGGTAAAACTTATGCATTAAACGTAACTAGAATTGCAGGTATAATTACACTAATTGCGGTTGGAATATTCATTATCTTTTTAGTTGCAAAACCAAAGAAGAAAAATATAGAGGTGAAGTAAATATGTCAGCTTCAACTTTGAATTATGGTGGAAATGGAAGTAACGGAAATCATTTAGATTATTTACACTCTCCAAAAAAATACAAGGGAATTTTTAACTGGATTTTTTCTACTGACCACAAGAAGATTGGGATCTTGTATCTAATCTCGATGCTTACATTCTTTTTAGTAGGGGTTACTTTTGGATTCTTGATGAGGTTGGAATTGATTGCACCGGGCAGAACGATAATGGATGCTCAAACTTACAATCAGATTTTTACTCTGCACGGTGTGATAATGATCTTTCTCTTTATCATTCCTGGATTACCTGCTGTTTTTGGAAATTTCTTTTTACCAATTATGATCGGTGCTAAAGATGTTGCATTTCCACGATTGAATCTACTTTCCTGGTGGTTATTTGTCATTGGTGGATTTGTTGCTTTAATATCTTTATTTCTCCCCGGTGGTCCTGCGGATACGGGTTGGACTTTTTATATTCCATACTCTGTTCGAACATCGACGAATGTAATTCCAGCTTTGATGGGTGCTTTCATTCTTGGTTTTTCTTCAATTCTTACAGGATTGAATTTTATTACAACCATTCATCGATTGAGAGCTCCTGGAATGAGCTGGTTTAAAATGCCTTTGTTTGCTTGGTCACTTTATGCAACTGGCTGGGTTCAAATTTTGGCAACTCCGATTGTTGGAATTACCTTACTTTTAGTTGCAATTGAAAGATGGTTTGGTGTAGGAATTTTTGATCCATCTCTGGGTGGAGATCCAGTTCTTTATCAACATTTATTCTGGATTTATTCTCATCCAGCAGTATACATTATGATTTTGCCTGCAATGGGAGTGATTTCAGAGATAATCCCAGTCTTTTCAAGGCGAACAATATTTGGTTATAAATTTATTGCATTTTCAAGTATGGCGATTGCGTTATTTGGTTCCCTCGTTTGGGCACATCATATGTTTACCGTCGGTATGAGTGGAACCGCAATGTGGTTATTCTCCCTTTTGACATTCTTAGTTGCGATACCAAGTGCAATCAAAGTTTTCAACTGGGTTGCAACACTTTATAAAGGTTCAATTGAACTTGAACCGCCGATGCTTTTTGCTCTGGCTTTTATTTTTAATTTTACAATCGGTGGTTTCACTGGATTAATGCAAGGTGCTCTGGCGCTTAATATCCATATTCATGATACTTATTTTATAGTTGGGCATTTCCATTATGTAATGTTTGGTGGAACAGGTTTTGGAATTTTTGCTGCTTTACATCACTGGTTCCCGAAAATGTTTGGTAGAATGTATAATAAAAAAGTTGCAAAAGCTGGATGGTTATTTTTGTTCTCAGGATTTCAATTACTTTATTTTCCAATGTTTGTGATGGGTTATCTCGGAATGCCAAGAAGATATTATGATTACTTACCAGAATTTCATGTTTATCATTTTATTTCAACTGTTGGAAGTTGGATTTTGATTATTGGTTTAATAATAATGTTGGTAAATTTAATTCATGCTTTGAGAAAAGGTGAAAAAGCACCTGCAAATCCATGGGGTGGAG
>Ga0197142_1000468_pt1 | contig 37171 bp, 30 predicted proteins | sample GBS60_MetaG_FD_148614 | JGI IMG/M metagenome (GOLD analysis project Ga0197142, IMG submission 148614) | Sediment microbial communities from Great Boiling Springs, Gerlach, Nevada, United States - GBS 60_MetaG | ecosystem: Environmental > Aquatic > Thermal springs > Hot (42-90C) > Sediment...
GGTGACTGGCCGTGCGACGGCTTCTCAGTCTGGTCATCGGTTGTGCCGCTTTAAGCTGGCCGTCTTCGGCACTGGCCCAGGATGGAGGTCTCCCCCGCGAATCCCTAGACCCCACGAATTGGATTCTACCCGCCCATCCAATTCCCCAATCTGTCAATACATTTCAATTACGTTGTATGAAACAGCAGTTGGGGGAACTGGTAGAGCAGGTGCAGGGTCACCCTAGCGCAGATGCAACCACAGGGGCAGCAGGTGGCGGGGGCGGTGCAGGCGATTGCCTTTGCGGGGTCGGTTTTGGGACAACTCGACGGCTGGATGGCCCAGGGGCAGGGGGAATGGGCGCAGCGCCAGTGGGTGCAGGCGCAGGCGTTGCTCTGGCAAAATTACCCGGCGCTGGCGGCCCAGACCAAGCCGGAGGTGCGGGCGATCTGGCTGGATCGGGAAACGATTGTCAAAGCGGGTTCCGAAGCGGGGCTGGCGCCCATTTTTGACCGGCTGCGGGCGGTGGGGGTGAATCTGGTGTTTTTTGAGACGGTGAATGCGGGGTATCCCATCTACCCCAGTCGGGTGGCGCCCGCCCAGAATCCCTTGACGCGGGGTTGGGACCCGTTGGCGGCGGCGGTGAAATTGGCCAAGGCACGGCAGATGGAACTGCACCCCTGGGTGTGGGTGTTTGCGGTGGGCCATCAACGGCACAATGCCCTGCTGGGACAGCCTGCCGGTTACCTGGGGCCGGTGCTGACGGCGTACCCGGAGTGGGCGAACCGGGACAACCGGGGCAGTGTGATTCCCCCTGGGCAGGACAAGCCGTTTCTGGACCCTGCTCACCCCCAGGCGCGGGCGTACCTTCTGCGTTTGTTTGAAGAAATGGTCACCCGCTATGATGTCGATGGCCTGCACCTGGATTACATCCGCTATCCTTTTCAAAGCGGCGGGGTGCATTACGGCTACGGGGCGGCCTCCCGGCACATCTATCAACAGTTGACCGGCATGGACCCCCTGACCTTGACCCCCCACCAACCCCAATGGCGCCACTGGACGGCATGGCGCACCCAGCAGGTGACGGATTTTGTCACCACCGTCAACCAACGTTTGAAACAGCACCGCCCGGAATTGGTTTTATCTGCAGCCGTGTTTGCCTATGCCCGCCCTTCCCGCCTCTATCGCCTGCAACAGGATTGGGAAACCTGGGCGGTGACCGGGGCGGTGGACATGGTGGTGCTGATGTCCTACGCGGAGGATACCCAGGGGTTGCAGGATTTGCTCAAACCGGCTCTGCCCATAGCGGCTCCCGTGCTGTTTCTACCGGGGATTTCCCTGGTGCGGACGACCCCCACTGCCGTTTTAGACCAGGTGCAAGCCACCCGCAACAGTGGGCTGGGTCCCGGTTATGCCCTGTTTGCTACGGCCCACCTCCACGGAGACGTGGAACCCCGATTGCAACAACCGGCAGCACCTTTGCCCCACCGGCAACCCTTTCACAACGTCCTACACCGCTACCAGGCCCAGGAACGGGAATGGCAGTTTTTGACCCAGCAGGGGCAGTTGACCATCCCCAACCCCCAAACCCTGTCCCAGGTGAGGGCGGCTCTGACCCAACTGGCCCACACCCCCAGCGAGGACCACTGGCACAGCGCCCTGAAAAACTTGGAGGCGGATTTAGACCAATGGCAGTACCCCCAACCCTGGCAGACCCTCACCCGCACGACCACTTGGCGCGCCCGCTTGCAAACCCTGGAGGAATTGTTGTTGTACGGAGCCAGGGTACAGTTGGGCATCCCGGCTACGGCCTTGAGCCTCACCGCCATCTCGAAACAGCCATGAATGACCTCCTAGCCATCGGCCAACCTGCGCCCCCCTTTACCCTGCCTGGCAGCAACGGCCAACCCGTCAGCCTGGCCCAATTTCGGGGGCAATGGGTGGTGCTGTACTTCTATCCCCGCGACAACACCCCCGGCTGTACCAAGGAAGCCTGCGGGTTTCGGGATGCCTATGACCAATTCCAACAGGCGCAGGCGGTCATCCTGGGCATCAGTCCCGATTCCGTCGCCAGTCACGCCAAATTCATCCGTAAGTACAACTTACCCTTTTTACTCCTGGCCGATACCGAGGGACAGGTGGCCCGAACCTATGGCAGTTATGGCCCCAAAAAATTCATGGGCAAAACCTACGAAGGTGTATTGCGCCATACCTTTATCCTTGATCCCCAGGGCAAAATCGTCCACATCTACCGCCAGGTGAAACCGGAAACCCACGCCCAGCAGGTCTTAACCGACCTGGCCCAATGGCAACAACCGACCCCCTGAGCAAAGGAAATTTCCCCACCGGCGGCAGAAGATGTTAAAAATAATGTGAAGACCATCGGTTTGCACCAAGCATTAGGAGGAGATTATGGCACTGGTTCCCATGCGGCTACTGCTGGATCATGCCGCCGAACATGGCTATGGCATTCCTGCTTTTAACGTCAACAACATGGAGCAAATCCAGGCGATCATGCAGGCTGCCCATGAGACCGACAGCCCGGTGATTTTGCAGGCGTCGCGGGGCGCGCGCAAATATGCTGGGGAGCATTTCCTGCGCCATTTGATTCTGGCGGCGGTGGAAACCTACCCCCACATTCCCGTCGCCATGCACCAGGACCACGGCAACAGCCCCGCCACCTGCTATTCCGCCATCCGCAACGGGTTTACCAGCGTGATGATGGACGGCTCTCTTCTGGAAGATGCCAAGACCCCGGCCAGCTATGAATACAACGTGGCGGTCACGGCGGAAGTGGTGAAGGTGGCCCATGCGATTGGCGTGAGTGTGGAAGGGGAACTGGGCTGTCTGGGTTCCCTGGAAACCGGCATGGGCGAAGCGGAAGACGGTCATGGGGCCGAAGGGAAACTGTCTCACGACCAACTCTTGACCGACCCGGATCAGGCGGTGGATTTTGTGGAAAAAACCGACGTGGATGCGCTGGCGGTGGCGATTGGCACCAGTCACGGGGCCTACAAATTCAGCCGCAAACCGGAAGGGGAAATCCTGCGGATGGACCGCATCGAAGAACTGCACCGCCGTCTGCCCAACACCCACCTGGTCATGCATGGTTCTTCCTCGGTGCCCAAGGAATTGATTGACCTGATCAACGCCTACGGGGGCAGCATCCCGGAAACCTACGGGGTGCCTGTCGAAGAAATCCAACGCGGGATCAAAAACGGCGTCCGCAAGGTGAATATTGACACGGACAACCGCTTGGCGATTACGGCTGCCGTGCGGGAAGCCCTGGCCAAAGACCCCAAAGAGTTTGACCCCCGCTACTTCTTGAAGCCCTCGATCAAATACATGCAAAAGGTGTGCGCCGACCGCTACCAACAGTTCTGGACGGCGGGCAATGCCAGCAAAATCAAGCAAATGAGCTGTGAAGAATACGCGGCCAAGTACGCCAAAGGGGAGTTGAAAGCCGTCACCCGCAAACTGGTGGCTGCCTAAATTTCCTGTCTGTGACGAACCCCTTTCCCCCGGAGAGGGGTTTTTTTGTGCCCAAGCCAAACGGTGTGCACCAATCACCATTCTGGGCAGACCCGCCCACCAAGGCCGCCGGCTGTTGCTCCCACTGGGAATGCTGATTCTCCTCTGTTTGGGGAGTGTTTATTTCTGGAGTATTTTTAGAACCCCTTTAGCGCGGGAACTGGGGATTCATGCCACCCAAAGCCTCCTATAGCTAGGTAGGTTAAGGTTGTCGCCTTAAGATTCACGGCTACGCCATTGTGGGGTTACGCCCAGCGACCCATAGCATGTCAATCTTTGTATGCTTAGCTACAGAACCCCAATCAGTACGATCTCTGTTCCGAATGATTCAGCAAGGCCATGTAAATCACAATGGGCAATAAAATTAAGCCCATCAAGGTAACCGATAGGGCTGATCCCAAGGGCCAATCCAAGGTTTTGAGAAACTGATTTTGGATCACATTGCCAATCATCAAACTCTTGGCCCCCCCCAAAATATCAGGAGTTACAAACGCGCCCACTGACGGAATAAACACTAACAAACAGCCCACCCCAATACCCCGCGCGCTTAGGGGAATCAATACCCGATAAAGCACTTGCCAAAAATTCGCACCCAAATCCTGCGCTGCCAACACGAGATTGAAATCAAACTTATCCAAGGTACTATACAGGGGTAAAACCATAAACGGTAGATACCCATACACCAACCCAATCCAGACCGCCAACGGGGTAAACAACAGGTTCAACGGCTCCTTAATTATTCCCATTGCCAAGAGCAGGGAATTAATCACCCCCCGCTGGCCCAACAGCACCATCCAGGCATAGGTGCGCACCAAAAAATTCGTCCAAAAGGGAATGATGACCAACAACAAAAACCCGGTACGCCAACGGCGGGGCAAACACACCAGCCACAGCGCCAAAGGATAACCCAGCACCAGACAGACCAGCGTCGTTCCCAGCGCCAGACCCACCGACCGCAAAAAAATTTCCCCATACACCGGGTTGACCAACCGCGCATAGTTTTCCCCGGTCCAGCGCCACAGCACATTCCCATAGCCCTGGTGGGTGAGGAAACTATAGACCACCAGCACCCCCAAAGGCAGCACGAAAAATAAGCCCAACCAAAGTACCGGCAGGAGCAACAACCCCCGCCACACCCACCAGGACGGCGTTGGCCACACTTCCGTATTTTTACGGAGATTGCGCGTCCCTGTCACCCACGCCACTGCCTCGCATGACCCCCGGCGGATCATTTTACGCTGCAGCCAAGGCCGGAGCCAAATACCGCGCGGCTATCGCCCGCAACTGCTCTGGCGTCGCCGGTTTTTCCATCACCTCGTTGGCGCCTGCCAACCGCGCCCGCGCCCGGTCTAAAAGCCCCCCATTGGCCGTCAGTAGGACAATCGGCGTGTTTTTGAGAATGGGCGATTTGCGCAGCAGAGAACAGATTTCCAACCCATTCACCTGCGGGAACAGCCAGTCCAGGAAAATCAACTGCGGGCGGGATTGAATCAACGTCCCCAACCCCCGCAACGGGTCTTCGATCGTCACCAGATTAAATTGGTCCCCTAAGGCCTCCATCACCTGCCGTAAACAGGCCGGACTGTCATCCACACAGGCCACAACCGGTTTCGGCGCCGACTCCTGCGGCTCCGGCGGGGTCAAATCCGGCAGGGTTTGCAAACGGAAATACCCCTCCCGCACCAACCCCAACAGCGACTGGCCCACACGCGGCAACTCCGCTCCCGTCTCTATTGCCAAGTCCCAAAAGGTGTGCTCCCCATCACACAGCCGCGACAGGGTGAGAAACGTCTGGGGATTCACCCGCTCCTCCAGACGACGCTTTTCTTGGAACTGGGGCGCCATATCCGGGGACGTCGCCCGCAACCCCACCTGTTGCCACTGCTGCCACCATTGCTCCACCCGCTGCCATTCCTCACTGGCCACCAACAGCAACAATTCCCCCGGCAGACGAAATTCCTGGTCCCAATAGCCGCGCACCTGCCCCACCCCCATCTGCGCCAGGGTTGCCGCCTGCGCCAAACCAAAAAATACCTCCGTCACCGCCCCCCGAATCACTTGTTGCGCCTGCTCACGGGTAATTTTTTGGGCCGCCACCGCCTGCACCAACACCTCGTACTCCCAAGGCGCCTCCGGCGAACCCTGTATCCCCTGCACCTGTGGGGCAAACCGCGCCGTCAACCGCCGCCACCGCCGATACCGATGCGCCCCGCCCGTGGCAAACAACAGACGTCCCCCCAAAAAGTACACCGACCAGCGCTGGCGACTATCCCCCAACTGCAAATGCCCCGACAACTGCTGGTTCTGAATTTTCGTCCACAAGCTGGGTATGTGGGTCACCACAAATGCTTGTCCTGCCATCGCTCTAGACCCCTTCTGTGTTTACACGGAACGTCACTACCCGTAGTATAACGCATTGTTAAGTTTTGTGTGAAAAATCTTAACAACTTATCGTTATCCAACGGTTTGTCATTATGGTAAACGCTTCCAATCGGAGTTGTAAACCCCCTATGTACTACATTATACCTTACTACAAGGTTTATATTATACTTATTTTGTAAGAATAATGTTATAACAAAACACCGACAACTACTGTCCTAGCCCTGGTCCCAATGCCCGTATTGTCTGGATTTCAGCAAATATACTTAAGTGTTTATCCGTATACGGAGCACAATCTAAAATTTTTCCGTAATTTACCGGTGGAACGCTGGATCAGTTGTTACGCTTGCTTGACCTTAGCGCTGGGGTCAGGGCAGGCAGCCCGATTTCTGAGGGTTTACCGACTCCCAACCGCCTGGGGTTACGATGGGAGTTAAGGGGCAATTTTTGTCTGGAGCAGGGCCTTGGCATTTTTGGTATCAATTGCAGAGGGAATGGTATGGTGAATCCGGCGCTGGCTGCGATGGCAAACTTGGTGGCACCGGATGTGCCCTTGCCCCCGGACGACCTGGTTTTTGACGACGGAGAACCCTTGGAAAGTAATCGCCACCGGATTGCCATCAATGTGCTGATTCGCTCAGCGCAACAAGCCCTCTCATCCCGTGCAGACGTGTTCATTGGCGGGAATATGTTTGTGTATTTCAGCCGGGAGCAGGCTATCAAGCGGGATGTGCGTGGGCCGGATGTGCTGATGGTGTTGGGGGTTCCCCCCCGCGAGCGCCAGGGTTGGGTGGTTTGGGAAGAAGGCGGGCGTTATCCCGATGTGATTGTGGAATTGCTTTCGCCCAGCACAGCGGCGATGGATCGGGGTGCCAAGAAGGACCTGTACGAGCAGGTTTTTCGCACGCCCTACTACATCATTTTTGATCCCTTTGCGCCGGAATCCCTAGCGGGGTGGCGATTGCAGCCGGGGGTGGGGTATCAGCCCATCGTGCCAAACGAACGGGGATGGCTGTGGTGTGACCTGTTGGGGTTGTGGTTTGGGGTGTGGGAGGGGGTCATTGACCGCGAAGGCCCCTGTGCTTGGCTGCGGCTGTACACGCCCCAGGGGGAATTGGTGCCCCTGCCGGAGGAGGCGGCGCAACAACAGGCAGAACAGGCCCAACGCCTAGCACAACAGGCGCAACAGTTGGCCGAACAGGAACGGCAACGGGCTGAACAAGCACAACAGCAAGCCGAGCAAGAACGGCAACGAGCCGAACAGGCCCAACGCTTGGCCGAACAGGAACGGCAACGGGCAGAGCGTTTGGCGGCGAAATTGCGGGAATTGGGCGTGACCTTAGAAGAGGGTTAAAAGATGCATTACCGGGCATACGCCTTGCTTTTGGGTCAGTCGGGCATGGGCAACCCAAGGGGGAAAGGTTATCCCTACGTCCTGCATCTCGTAGGACGGTTGGCAAACTGCGCTGACCCCAGGATTCACAAAAAAAATGCCGGTTATGGCTCTGCCACCCCGGCTTTGCGTCTGTCCTCAATCCTCTTACTGGGTTAGACCGGTCAGAGGGAGACCGGGTTCAATGCCAACATAAAAAATCTCTGGCTAATCGCTGCTTGGGGGCTAGGCTGCTTCGTTCAGACCGTCTCCCACCAACTCCGGTTTGAGTTTCTCTGCCATTTCCATAATCGCCCGGATCACCGGTTTGTTGAAGGGATCATCCAGGGCGTCCATATCCTCGTAACGGCACCGCTTGGCACACAGGGAGACTTGGTGTGTGACCTCGTAGCGGTTCCGGGCATCCCGGAGCAACTCCTCGGTGCGAAATAGAATGTGGGCGGGGTCAATGCGACTACGGCGTTGGCTCATAGCAGCAAGGGATTCCGTGCAATAGCTGTATAACTCTATTTTTATTTTATTTCGATTTATTTCAGTGGGGATCACCGGGCTTCTAGGGTGTGGCTGTTGGGATGTTGGTCTGGAGTGAAGGCGGATTGGTTTCAGGGGTCAATTACCCGGATGGGGCTGGCACCTGTGGCTACTCCTGTCTGGTACGTTTATCTTTGGCGCGATTGTTCGGGAAGGTGGCTTCGTTTTTTGTCCCCCCAGCCCGCTTACAGGAGAAATAGATGCACTACACATAGATGCACATGATGCACATATTGAGCAACCATAGTGGTGATTGGCCTGAAAAGGCACCAGTGGTCATTCAGCAAGGGGGATGACAGACACGTCCTTGGCAGCCCAGGTACAGACCCGCTTGGGCGGGGTGACGGTGTTTTTGGTGGGGATGATGGGCTGTGGCAAAACGACCACGGGCAAACGCTTGGCTAAGCAGTTGGGGTACGGGTTTTGCGATACGGATCAGGTCATCAGCCAAGTGACAGGGCGGACGATTCCTGAACTGTTTGCCCAGGTGGGGGAGGCGGAATTTCGGCGGTTGGAATCCCAGGTGTTGGCCCAGGTGGCAAGCCATACCCGCTTGGTGGTGGCTACAGGGGGCGGGGTGGTGACCCAACCGATTAATTGGAGTTATTTGCATCATGGGGTGGTGGTGTGGTTGGATGCCCCGGTGGAGGTGTTGGTGGAGCGGCTCCAGCAGCGGCAGGACCGGCCTTTGTTGGCACATGACAGCGCTGACCCAGAACGGTTGCGCCGGCGGTTGCAGCAGTTGTGCGCCCAACGGCAGCCCCAGTACGCCCAGGCGGATGTGCAGGTGACCATTCGTCCCGGGATGACCGTAGCAGGGGTGACCAAAGCGGTGTTGCGGGGCATTCTGGGGAACACCCACCCCCGTAGTCAGTCATTTCCTAGGGGCGTAGAATAAGATGAAGAGTCGTTCCACCATGAGAAGCAGGCGGCGGATTAGGGGCAAAAGCATGCAACCGAGAACCTGGTTTCACCTGTTGACCCATGCTCTGGCAGTGTTGGTAGGCGTCATTGCGGCGGTTGTGGGGTTTCATGCCTTGCCCTCGCAGGCCGACCCCTTGGACCAGGTCGTGGCCAGTTCCCCGGTGGCCCTGACCGGTAGTAGCAGCAGGCAAGCCAGCAATTTTGTGGTGGCCGCGGTGCAAAAAGTCGGCCCGGCGGTGGTGCGGATTGACACGGAGCGCACGGTGTCGTTGGGGCTGGACCCCTTTTTTGACGACCCCTTTTTCCGGCGGTTTTTTGGGGATAGCTTTAGCCTGCCGCGGGAGCGCACGGAGCGGGGCCAAGGTTCCGGGTTCATTGTGGATAAAAATGGCACGATCATTACCAATGCCCACGTGGTGGAAGGGGCGCAAAAAGTGAGTGTGACGCTGACCGATGGGCGGCGGTTGGCGGCGCGGGTGCAGGGAACGGATGAGGTGACGGATTTGGCGGTGTTGAAGCTGGAAAATCCGCCGCCGAATTTGCCGGTAGCGCCTTTGGGGGATTCCAGCAAGGTGCAGGTGGGCGACTGGGCGATTGCGGTGGGCAATCCCTTGGGGCTGGACAATACGGTGACGTTGGGGATCATCAGCAATTTGCGGCGCACCAGTTCGGAGGTGGGAATTCCCGACAAGCGGTTGAATTTTATCCAGACGGATGCGGCCATCAACCCCGGCAATTCCGGTGGGCCGTTGCTCAACGCCAATGGGGAAGTGATTGGGATTAATACGGCGATTCGGGCGGGGGCTGAAGGGATCGGGTTTGCAATTCCGGTGGATTTGGCCAAGACCATTACCCCGATTTTGGCGGAGGGGAAAACGGTGCCCCATCCCTATATCGGGGTGGTAATGAGTACGTTGACCCCGGAATTGGCCCGCCAAATCAACAGCGACCCCAACAGCACGACCCAGGTGCCGGAAGTCAACGGGGTGGTGATTCGGCAGGTTGTGCCCGGCAGTCCGGCGGCGGAAGCGGGGCTGCGGCGGGGGGATGTGATTATCGAGGTGGAAGGGCAAAAGGTGACCACGGCGGATCAGCTCCAGCGGTTGGTGGAGCAAAGCAAGGTGGGGCAACGGCTGCAGATGCGGATACGGCGGGGTGACCAAACTCTGGCTCTAAGCGTTCGCACGGGTGACCGCAAGCAGGTATTCGGGCGCAATCTCCGCAATTAAGGCTTAAAGGCCCTGGTGGATGCGCCACATGGTCTGCAAGGCGTTGCCCAACTCCTGAGCAAACTGGGGTCCATGCCAGAGGGGGGAGGTGCGACGGCTGGCCAGCAACCGCTGCCGGATGTTTTGGCGCAAGTCGGCATCCGTACCCAAGCGTACCCCCCAGGCGATGTATTCTTCGGCGCTGTGGGCGATGCCTTCGGTAATGCCGCATTGGGTGAGAAAGGCATAGCTATTGCGGGCGGCAAACTGTTGGCCCACACGGGTAACCAGGGGGATACCCAGCCACAGGGCTTCTAGGGTGGTGGTGGCGCCGTTGTAGGGATAGGTATCCAGTACGACATCCGCCAGGGTTTGCAGATTGGCGCGATGGACGTACTCGCTATCTACCGGCGGGAGAAAGCGCAGCCGTTGGGGGTCCACGCCCAATTGCTCTGCCTGGGTGCGAAATTGTTGCGACAGGCCTTCGCCGTCGTAGATGTATTTCACGCAGAGGTAGCTATTGGGAACCTGTTGCAGAATGCGCAATTGCCAATCCACATTGTCGGGATGGCGCTTATAACCGCTTTGGGCCGTGTAGAAGATGACATCCGTAGGGGCAATGCCCAAATCTTCTCGCCGCAGACTGGGCACATCAATTTCAAACCCATCCACCGCAATATAAGTCGCAGGCAGCCGCCAGATTTTTTCTTGGTAATAGGCGTCGGCTGCCGGGGGCAAAACGTAGGGGTCGGCGATGAAATAGTCAATGGTATCCATGCCGGTCGCATCCCAGCCCAACCAGGTCACTTGAATCGGGGCGGGTTTGTGCGCCAACACCACACAGGCCGAGCTGAAGGTCAAGCTGTCCATGTCCACCAGAATCTGAATGCCATCGGCGGCAATTTGCTTAACGAGCGATTCCGGGTAGGGGTGGTAGAAGTAATGGTCACACTTTTCCACAAACCACTGGTGCCCCAGGGCATCGGGCGGGCTGCCTAGGTAGTAGAGAAAAAATTCCAAATGCTGCCGGTCGTAGTGGTGAAAAAAGGTGCGGGCCAGCCAGCCCACCGAATGGCGGCGCAGGGTTAGGGACAAAAAGCCCACCCGCAGCCTTTTCCCAGCCCAAGGGGTGACCGTCGGGGTTTGGCGGCGCAAGCTGCGGCCAATTTGGGTGCTCAGGCGGTTGATCAAGGGGCGGTCCTGCGCCGGTTCATCCCGCAAGTAGGGCAAGAAAAAGGGCAGGTGAAACAGTTCAGCTCCCAACGCAGTAAACGCTGGGGTAAGGTCGGCATCCGCATCTGCCAGAGCCTGCAACTGTTGCCGGTAGGTAGGGGTTTCTGCCAGGGCTTGGAACCAACAGGCGCCGCCTGCGGTGAGCAAAGCCTGCACCCGACAGTACCGGGCATAGGCCTGCGCCGCTAGGGATTGGCTCTCGGCAACCGCCATGAGCCGCTCGCACATCTGCAGGGCCTGCGCGTGCTGGTGGATTTCCCCGTAAAGCGTCACCAAAGCGCCCATTGCAAGCAAATGTTCCGGGTCGGCCGCCAGGGCCAACTGGAGCAATTTTTCCCGCACGGCCAGGGCGTTGTGCCACTGGAGATTCAGACTGCTCACATAGAGGGCCTTGGCGTAGATTTTGGGCGGCAGATGGGGACGGCAGGCGTGGATGAAGGCCTCAACCGGGGGTTGAAATTCCACATAGAACACCACATCCAACAGGGTTTTGTATAGGGGTTTGATGGGAATCGGGCGCTGGGTTGCTAAAGTCTGCATCAACGCCTCCAATTCCTCCGCCGTCAATTCCCCCTGGCTTGCCAACCACTGGATCGCCGTCAGCCATTGTTCCAGGTTGGGCGCCAATTCCTGGGCGGCCCGGTACAGTTCTGCTGCGACCTGGGGTTCCGCATCCCGTCGCGCCGCCGCCTGTTGCCACAGCCATTCGCCCAACGCCTGGATTTGGTCCGAGGGCAAAACGGTGAGGGCCTCCAACCACCAGGCCTGCGCCGCCGCCCTATCCCCTTGCTGCAGGTAGGCCACCCCCTGCTGCCCCCAGGTGGCGATGTCTTGGCCTTGGGCGTCGCTCATAGGGAACCCCACTGCGGCGCATACACCTGGCCGTCTGGGAGGGTCGTCCCCCACAGATTGGCTGTCGCGAGGCTGGCCGGGTCAAGCCGCGCCTGGGTCAAATCTGCCCCGCTGAGGTTTGCCCCCCACAGGGACGCCCCCTCCAGATTGCTCCCCCGTAAATTCGCCCCAATCAGCAGCGCCTCGCTAAGATTGGCCTGGGACAAATTGGCGCCCGTGAGATTGGCCCCCCCCAAATTCGCCCCCACCAGATTCGCCGCCGTCAAGTCCGCTTCGCTCAAATCCGTGCCGATCAAAATCGCCCCAATCATCTGGCAGCGGTGGAAATAGCCGCCAACGGCATCCGCCCCGGTGAGATTGGCCCCGATAAGCCGGCTATCAGCCAGCACCACCTCCGCCAAATTCGCCAGCATCAACTGCGCCCGACTCAAATCCGCCCCACTTAGGTTCACCCCTGCCAGATGCGCCCGCACCAGGTCGCACCCCTGAAACTGCCGTTCCCCGGCCATGTAACGCTGGAGCACTTGGGCGCAGGCCTGCCCCTGGTCGCCGGGGGAGCCAGCCGTAGGATGAACCGCCGCACACAGCCATTCTCCCAGAGGACGGCTCCCCTCAGCCGCCTCATCCTGGGGGGGCAATTGGGCTGCCAGCCGTTCAAACCGTTGGGTAATGGCTTGGCAGGTCGCCTGCAACTGCTGGGCCTGCTGGGCCAGCGTGTGGAGCCGCGCCTGCACCAAACGGCGAAAACTGCCACAGGGATTCACCCCCTGACGTTGCAGCTCCAGCAGATGTTTGATGTCTTCCAAAGTCAGGCCAAACAGCTTGCTGTGCTGGATAAACAGCAGTTGTTGCAGCGATTCCGGCGGGTAGAGGCGGTAACCACTCTTATTGCGTTCCGGGGGCGCCAGCAACCCCTCCCGCTCGTAAAAGCGAATCGTTTGGGGCGAAACCCCCGCCTGGGTACTCAATTCACCGATCAGCCAGCCCCGTTCCATCCTACCTCTGCCCCTGCTGCTTCTATTCTAAAAGTTGCCGTGCGCTCGCCCAGCCACCAGACAAAACCAACCGGAATCCTCTACAATACGGCCAAGTGCCCTCCTAGCGACCTATGGCAGACTACCTCGGCATGACCCCCACCATTGTCGTCGGTCTTGGTGGTACAGGCAAGGAAGTCATCATCAAAATCCGGCGCATGATTGTGGAGACCTACGGCAGCCTGGATGCCCTACCAATTGTTTCTTTTTTGCATATCGATACGGAACAAAACGCCAAGGTTTCGGAGCCGCAAACCGTTTTGAAACAGGATATTTCCCTGCGCCCGGTAGAGCAAGTCTGGGCCAAAGTGGACAATGCCAAAGCCATTTTGAACCGCATTGCCGATTACGAATACCTGCAGGAATGGTTTCCCCCGGAACTGGCAGGAACCGACTCGATTTTGGCGGGAGCCGGGCAGATTCGCGCCCTGGGTAAATTTGCGTTTACGGTGAACTACCAAACCATCAAACAGGCCTTTGCCAATGCCCGTTCCCGGATTATCGGCCATGAGAAATTTATGCTGGATCGCTGGGGCGTGCAACTGGATAAAGGGGTAAATGTGTTTATCGTTTGCTCCCTCAGCGGCGGTACGGGTTCCGGCATGGTCTTGGACGTAGCTTATAATGTGCGGGACTGGGTGCCGCCTTCCGATTTGCCGCAAACCTGTGCGTTTTTGGTCTTGCCAGGGGCGTTTTCCGGCCTGGGTGACCGGGTGATTGCCAACGCCTATGCGGCCTTGATGGAACTAAATCACTATTCTCGTCCCCACACCCGGTTTGAAACCCAATACAGCAACAACATTGCCGACCGAATTAGCAGTCAAAATGCGCAAGACACGCCCTTTGGGTTTTGTTATTTGGTGGGCAACAGCAATGATAAAGTCACCTTGCCGAACTTGGAATCGGTTTTGGAAATGGTGGCGCAAAATATTTTCTTGGATTTTTCTTCGGGGTTTAGCCAGTACAAAAAGTTGGTGCGGGACAACATTCGCAAGCACTGGGCGAGTCCCGACCCACTGGGCTATCCCCAAAACTACATTGCCTTTGGGTTGGCGAGCATCCAATTTCCCGTGCAACGGGTGCTCAATGCCTGTGCGTCCCGGTTGGCGGTGGCCCTGGTCGATTGGTGGAGCAATCCCACCCCGGCGCCGACGGCTATGCGGGATGTGATCAAAACGGAAATTTTACCTAATTTGGGCTTAGCGGAATCGGAAACCAACCACCAATTGCTAGACAGTTTGAGCGTGGGGGACAACATGAAACCCTACAGCAAGGAAGTAGCCGATTGGGTGGCCGGGTTACGCAAAAAACGCAACGATTTGAACATTCCTTTTGAGAATTTAATGCGGTTTATTTCGGTGGAAGAGGAAAAATATCGGGTGCATTTTAACGATGCGGATAGCGACCCGCGGCGCTGGAGCGATTACTTCCAGAAAATGTGGGACAATCTCAACCGTCTCATTCCGCAAAAAACGAAGGAATTGCGCGAAACGGTGGCGCAGATGGTGGAAGACCGGTTTCGGGGTCCCAAGTGGACGCGCCAATTCCTGGAAGTGTTGTTGGAAGTGCTGTTAGAGTTTCGCACCACCTTTGACCAGTCCCGGCAAAAAGATTGGTTGCCCAGGGAGCGCTCGGCCAGTCAAGCCCTGCAAATTCTGCTCAAACAAATTGACAACCACGCCCGCCAGATGATGCTGCTGAATCGCAAAAAAGTTATTGACGATGATTTCAATGCAATCATGCAGGCGTTGGAGGCGATTTATGTTTCCAAGGTGGAAGTGAAAGCCCGGGCTTTGGCGGTGCCGCTTTTGGATGCCCTGCGGGAAGAAACCCAACGTTTGCTCAGCGATCTGAATTATTTTGATAAGAATTTGGAAAACCTGCGGCGGCAGTTGGCGGAGCGGGAACAGGTATATACCCGTGAAACCAGCACGCTGACAGTGAATGGGATTTTGCTGTACGACCCGCAGGACATTGACCAAATCTATCAAAAGACGATGGCAAACCGGGCGGAAATGGTCTATCAATCTATGAGCCAAGACATCTGGAATGGCCTGGGGTGTCGTCTGTTTGATTTGCATAAATTCGAGCATTTGCGGCAGCAGGATTTATATCAACGGCTGATCAACCGGGCGATTGATGAATTTAGCACCAGCGAACAGTTAAAGGTTTCTGTCGCGGAAAAATTCATTGCTCAATATCCCACCCTCGAGCAACAGGAATCCCAGTTGAAAACCACGTTTGAAAAAAGTGAAGCCTTTTTGCGGTTTAGCCAGGAGCAGGCCCGTTTGGGTTGGGATGACCGTCCGGAAAAACGGCAAACCTTGGTGGGGATTCAAGGGGGAAATAAACCAACCGACCCTGCGGTGGCGGCCCTATTGCCTTTGCTGCGCAAAAGCACCACGCTGACGGACAAGGATATTCGTCCCTACAACGACCCCCATCACATCTATTTCGTGCGGGAAATTGGTGCTTTTCCCTTGCGGTTGATTGAGGGGATGGAACGGATGCGAACCATTTATCGCACGGTGGCGCAGATGGACCGCAATCCCCTGCATACACACCGCAATAGTCGCCAGTTTCAGGACATTATGCCGCCTTCGGCCGAGGAAATTCAGGTGCAGGAAAACCTGATTTTGGGGCGCATCTTTCACCTGGTCACGGTCACAGAAAATCGAATAACGGGTTATACGGAAGTGAAATTGACCTATCACGATAGCGCTACGGGTTTAGAGCGGACGTTAAATTTGGGGAGCAATTGGGACGAAGCGCGGGATTATCTGTTGGCGGATCAAAATCGGCGGGCGCGGGAGTTGCTCAATGATGGGGTGCAAAAGATTCTCAAACAGGCGAATAATCGCGACAGCAAACGGGCGTTGTATGAGCGATTGATGGGCTATTTGCAAACTTTGGAACAGACGATCCCTGGGGGGCGGGATAACCCGGAATATCAGGCGGTCGAAAGTGCTATTAGCAATTGTGTGCGGAACTATCGTCTGTTTGAACCAGGGGTGACGCCGCCGGCATCTGCTGCGCCTGCAAAAGTTGCGCCCACCCCCGCTGCGAAACCCAAAGCGACCCCCGATGGGGCGATTGAGAAATTTACTAAGTTGGTCGAGGCCTGTTTTAAGGGGGGCAAAACGCCTTCGGAGAAGGAGTTAGAAATGTTGGATAAGTTGCGGGAGAAATACGGGGTCAGTCGCGAAACGGCGCAGGAAATTATTGCGCGATTTCAAACGCCCGGTCACGACCCGGAGTTGGCGGCTTATGAATACGCTTTGATGTTCCGTGCCTGTTTGGAAAATGACGGGGAAATTGGTCTGGAGGAACGGGCGCAATTATTAGAACTCCAGGGGGAACTGGGGTTGACGGATGAGCAGGTGGCGACCATTGAAGCCAATGTCCGGGAGGAATTGGGCCTGGGCTAGTGTGGTAGGCTACGGATTGCCGTATCTGCTGGGTACATGCGGGTTTTGATTACGGGTGGGGCGGGTTTTATCGGCTCGGCGGTGCAGGATATTTATGTGCAAGCGGGGCATGAGGTGGCGATTCTGGACAATTTCGTCGCCGGGAATCCTGCCTATGTTCATCCCCAAAGCCGGGTGTATTGGGCGGATTTGCAGGATGCGTCCCGCGTCGAGGAGATTCTCCGGGAATGGCAACCGGAGGTGGTCAGTCACCATGCCGCCCAGATTGATGTGCGGCAGTCGGTGGCCCAGCCGGTCGCCGATGCCCAGGTCAATATTTTGGGTTCGTTGCATGTGCTGGATGCGGCGGCGCGCTTGGGGGTGAAACAGTTTATTTTCGCGTCGTCGGGGGGGGCGTGTTATGGGGAATTGCAACAGATTCCGGCGCCGGAGACCCACCCGTTGCAACCGGTTTCTCCCTACGGGATTGCCAAGGTGACGCTGGAGCATTATCTGCGCTTTTATTACGAGACGCATGGGTTGTGCTATGGGATTTTGCGCTATGCGAATGTGTACGGCCCACGCCAGGGAATTAGGGGTGAGGCAGGGGTCATTGCAGCGTTTATACGGGCTTTGTTGCGGGGGGAAACACCGGTGATTTATGGAACGGGTCAGCAAACGCGCGATTATGTGTATGTGGCGGATGTGGCCCAGGTGAATTTGCAGATTTTGGGGCGGCCAGAACCCTTTATTTTCAATATCGGCACGGGGCAGGAAACGTCGGTGTTGAGCCTGTATGAATTAATCCAAACTCTGATTCCCACCAAAATTAGGCCGCAATTTTTACCGGCGCGGGTGGGGGAAATTAGCCGCAGCGCCCTGGATGTGACGCGGGTGCGGGAACAGTTGGGGTGGCAGGCGCGTACTTCCTTACGCGAAGGGTTGCAGGCGACGTTGGCCTGGTATCGGCAGGTGGTGGCGGGGGTGGTCTGAAGTGGCGCACCGGAAATGTGCCAGACTGGAGATAGAATGCCGTGGGTGGAACTGAGGCGATGAATGTGTGTATTCTCCAAGCGGAAATTTTGCAGGAGCCGCAACTGCGCTACACGCCGGACAATCAACTGCCGGTGATGGATATGTTGGTGCAGTTTCCGGGGCTGCGTCCTGAGGACCCCCAGGGGCGGCTCAAGGTGGTGGTCTGGGGCGCTTTGGCCGAGCAAACGTTTAAGCAGCTCAAAGTCGGGGATCAGGTGCTCATTGAAGGGCGCTTGGGTATGGTCAAGGCGGATTTGCCGGGGGGAAGCCGCACCACGCGCCCGGAATTGACTGCCTCCCGCATTTTCCCGATCCAGGTGGGCGCCCCCTTGGTGGCCGAAGAGACGGCGCCGCGCCGTTTGTCTGCGCCGGTAGAGCCGGCCGAACCCAGCGACGGCGATGCGTATGCGACCCCCTTTTGAGTTGGTGGTGGCGACGACCAACCCCGGTAAGGTGCGGGAAATTCGCGCCTATTTGTCGGACTGGAACTGTTTGCTGCCCCCGCTGGATTTGCTGCTGGCAGAAACAGGAGCGACGTTTGCGGAAAATGCCTGCCAAAAGGCAACCCAGGCGGCTGTGGCGTTGCAGGCGTGGGTGTTGGCGGACGATTCCGGGTTGGAGGTGGACAGTTTGGACGGGGCGCCGGGGGTGTTTTCCGCCCGTTATGGCCGTACCGATGCCGAGCGCATTCAGCGGTTGTTGTTTGAGTTGGGGGATGAGCGGGAGCGGGGGGCGCAGTTTGTCTGTGCGGTGGCGGTGGCCAATCCCCAGGGGGAAATTGTGGCGCAGGCCCAAGGGGTGTGTCGGGGGGAAATTCTGTTTGCCCCGCGGGGCAGCGGTGGCTTTGGCTATGACCCGATTTTTTATGTCCCGACGGAGGGGTTGACCTTTGCCCAGATGACCCCGGCGCAAAAACAGCGTGTCAGTCACCGGGGTAAGGCGTTGCAAGCTCTGGTGCCCCAACTCCAGCGCCTGCGGTGAAATTCTGGCGGTGGCTGGCCTGGTTGGTGGTGCTGGCCTTTTTGGGGCAAAAGTTACGCCAGTCGTGGGGGGAGGTGCAAAACCTGCCGTGGCAGCCCTGGATAGTGGCCTGGTGGGGGGCAGCCGGTGGGGTGACCACAGGGGCGCATCTGTGGGCGGGTTGGCTGTGGGGGCGTATGCTGGGGTTTCTGGGGCATCCGGTGCCCAGTCGTTGGGCTGTGCCCCTGTATGTGCGTACCAATTTGGCGAAATATATCCCTGGGAATGTGTGGCATTTCTACGGTCGGCTGCAGGCTGCCCAGTCCCGCCGTATTCCGCTGGCGATTGTTCTGCTGAGCATCCTGTTGGAAGCCCTGCTGCTGGTGGCGGCGGCGTTGCTCCTGGGGGCGAGTTGGTGGCGGGGGTGGTGGGGGCCGTTGGTGGTTTTGCTGGCGGTGTTGCTGGGAATCCATCCCTGGTGTTTGAACCGGGTGGTGGCTTGGGTCGGGCGGCGTAGGGGACAGCCTTTGCCCCCCATTCGTCGGTATCCCTTGGCGCTGTTGCTGGGGTGTTTGGGCTTTATGGGGTTGCGCGGGCTGGGGTTTGTGCTGGTGCTGGGGGCGTGGTTGCCCCTCAGTTGGGGACGATTGCCGCACCTGTGGGGGGCGTTTGGGTGGGCGTGGTTGCTGGGGTTTCTCATCCCTTTAGCCCCAGGGGGAATGGGGGTGTTTGAGGCCACCTTGACCGCCAGTTTGAGTGGGGTTGTGCCAACCGGAATGGTCCTGACTGCCGCCGTAGGGTATCGGTTGGTGAGTGTGTTGGCGGAAGTGGCTGCTGCGGGTGTCGGTCTTTGGGTGGGATGGGGGCGGAGGGATTTGAACCCTCACGACCTTTAGGGTCAACGGATTTTCATTCTCCACCGACTTTCGCCGGGGGGTAAACCCCTGGAGAATTGGACTCTCCCTTTACCCACGACAGCAGCAAGCGCCACCTGTCGCTAGGGTAGCTCCCGTCGAGTCTCTGCACCTTCCGAAGCGGCTTTGGCCCCTTCGGCTTGGCTCAGGATTGCCATATCCACCGCCTGTGGAGTTAGGTTCCCCTGAATTTGAGAGCGTTCACTTGTGGGATTTCTCCCGCAAGGCTCAATGGCTTAAGTCCGTAGCGTCTACCGTTCCGCCACGCCCCCCAGTGAATTCTTAGAATAGCACAATCGCCAGAAATCCCACCTTTAAGAAAAAAAACGCCTGCCTAACCAGGGGGAGTGGCGCGTATCAATTTTAATTTTTTTTGCAACCTATTGCCCCCTCATCAGCACGCGCTTACAGGGAATACCAACGCCAGCCGCTGTTTAGACCTCGGTATGCCACTGTCTCAGCCATTCATCCAGCAACTGATTGACCTGCAACGGCGTTTCATCCTGGGGACAATGGCCGCTTGGGAGGGTGACCCACCGAATGTGCGGGAACTGTTCTGCCCAGCGCCGCCCCTGCCGGATGGGAAGCAACCGGTCGTGTTCCCCCCAAATCAACAGCACCGGCACCTGTAGGGCCGCCAACAACGGGGACACGCGGGGGGCATACCCCGGACGACTGCTGGCTTGTGCCATACGGCATAGGGTCAAGGCCGCACCCGGCTCCTGGGCAGGACGGGCAAACATCTGCACCAGTTCCGCATTCACCGCCGTTGGGTCGTGGTACACCTGGGAACGGCATACCCAGCGAATCACCGCCGGTTGCCGCAGTCCGTAAAACAACGGCAGGGTCACCACCGGGATCAACAACCGCTCCAGCCCCCCCAACCAGGCATACAACCAAGCCGGTTGCCCCCTTGGGCGTCCCTGGGGCAGCGTCAGCAAAACCAACCCCCGCACCATCTCCGGGTGGGCCACCGCCGCCGTCAGACTCACCAAAGACCCCAGGGAATGCCCCACCAAACAGACAGGCTGGCCGATAAACGTCCGCCAAAACTCATAGACCTGGGCGACCCACAAACGCACACCGTACTGGGCTGCCGCCTTCTGGGAATCCCCAAACCCCAGCAAATCCAAGGCATAAACCGGATGGTGTGCTCCCAGCACCGGTACATTGTACCGCCAATGTTCTAAGGCCGCTCCAAACCCATGCACAAACACCAGAGGGACGCCGTTGCAGGTACTCCCCTGGTGGCAGTAGCGCACCCGATAACCCCGCCAAAACCAGTACCGCTGCTGTTTCACGAGACACACAGATGGGGGTTCACCCGCGCACAGATGGCAGGATTGTACAGCCGCAAATAGTTCCAGTAGTTGCCGAACACCTGCCGCACGTAATCCCGCGTTTCCAAAAAAGGAATTTCCTCCACAAACTGGTCCCAATTCTGAGGCTGCTGCCGCTTCAACCATTGGTCCACATTCCCCGGCCCGGCATTGTAACTGGCAACCGCCAACAGGGCGTTGTGGCCGTATAAACCATCCGTGTACTGCAAAAACCAGGTGCCCGCCTGCAAATTCTCCTGGGGCCGGTGCAGTTGGAACGGCGGACGCCGCAACTTACCGGCAATCCAATCCCCCGTTTCCGGCAAGACCTGCATCAGCCCCACCGCCCCGGCACTGGAGACGATCTCGGCTTCAAAACGGGATTCCTGACGGATGAGGGCCGTCACCAACAGGGGATTGAGGCCATAGGTCGCCGCCGCGCTCGGTACCTCCGGCCAGTAGGCCAAAGGATACAGCGCTTGCCAGTAGGTGGGTTCCTGCTGCACCTGCCGGTACTGCTGTTGGTCGGCGGCGTTCTGCACCCGCCGCTCTAAAGTCGCCAGCATAAATAGCCCGTCTAAGTATTCCCCCACACCCACCCGGATCAGGCCATCCGTAAGCTGTTCGGCCAACGTGGGCTGCTGCCGCTGCTGAAATTCCAACTGCCACTGCTCCCAAGCATCCCGATATTCCCCCAGATGGTACAGTTCTTGCAGGGTGGGAGAACCACTCCACAAAGAAAAGGGAGCGCGCTGGGTCTGTACCTCCGGCTGCGCTTGCAAAACACCCTGAAAATCCCCCACCGGCCAGCCCAACCGCACCGCCGCCCGCCAGGCGTAGTAGGAATCCGGGTAGCGGGTCACCACCTGGGTATAAGCCGCCTGTGCCCGCTCTTTTTGCCCCAACTGCTGTGCCCATTCCCCCAGCCAAAACCCTGCTTGGGGCGCCACGGCACTCTCGGCCCCGTGCTGGAGAATCCCCTCGGCGTAGTGCATAGCCTGCCTCAGATTGCCGCGCTTGGCTTCCACCTGCGCCAGTTCCCAGCGCAACCGCGCCGCCGCCTCGGTCTGGGCATAGCGGGAGAGCAATTCGGTGCGGATTTGGCTAACCCGTTGGGGCGATTCCCCCTGTTCCCCCAGCAGGAGACGTTCCCACAACACCCGCGCCGCCCGTTCCCCATCCCGCTGCTGCAACTGCTGGAAATACTGATCCCGCTGGGGCGCCGGCGCCAACAGGGACAAATAGTACAACGCTAGGACACCCTGGGGCGTTTCGCTGTACTGCCGCAGGAGGTCCTGGTAATAGCCGATGGCCTCCTCGGTTTTGCCCCCCAACTGATGCCCCCGCGCCACGCGGTAGAGGTGCTCCGGGGTCAGGGGCGCCAGAAGATAGGCCTGAGCCGCCTTGAGATAGCGCTGTTTTTCCCAATAGGCAAAGGCAATCGCCTGCCATTCCTCCGGCGTGAGTTGCCCGCGGTACAGGTTGACCAAACGGTCCAAATACACCGTGAGGTTGGGCAGATGCAAACCGTGCCGTGCCAGATGTACCAGCAATTCCCGGTTGTTGGGTTGCTGCGCTAACGCCTTTTGCACCTGGGCCACCACCTGGGGATGGGCAGGATAGCGGCTCATGGCTTCGGCAGTGCGTCCCAAGGCCAACAGGGCTTCCGCCGCCACCTCCTGCTGGGGGTAACGCGCAACAATCTGCTGCCACCGCCGCTGCGCCGCCTGCCGGTCCCCCTTTTTCGCGTAGGCGCGGGCAGCCTGGGCCAAAACATGGGCCGCCAACAGGGGATACTCCCGCTCCAAATTCGCCAAAGTCGCCAGGGCAGTTTTCGGCTGCCCCTGCGCCAGGGCATCCACCGCCAACAGATACCGCGCCCGCTGCCGTTCAACGCCCTGCCCTTGGGCGCTCAACCGGGTCAACGCCCGCTGCCGCGCCGGAGGCGACTGCCGCACCAAAGGCGTTAACGCCCTCAAAGCAGGTGAAGGCGCGGCCGACAATGCCGCTGGTTGCCGGGGGCGCCAGTGCCACACCCATCCCCCCAACCCCACCAAAACGACCAGCCCGACCCCAAAGCCCACAGCATACCGTTTCATGGCCCGACTCCCCCCTGCTCCAGGAACCAAGATGGAACGTCACACATCGCGGGGACCCAGCAATTATCTCAAGTGTGATGGATTCCTGTGCAAGAAGCGACCCCACCCGCCGCGCCTGCTGCTTACTGCTGGCACCATCCTAGCACAACCCTAGCGTCCCACCCCCGTGCCGACCAGCCGGTCGAAATGCAAATACCGGTAAATATCCGCCGCCCAGGGGTCAATTTTCTCCGTGACAATTGCCCGGTATTCCGCCAGGGTGGGAATGCGCCCCAAAAGGGCACACACCGCCGCCAATTCCGCCGAACCCAGATACACCCGGGCATCTTTGCCCATGCGGTTATTGAAATTGCGCGTCGAAGTGGAAAACACCGTCGCGCCATCGGCCACCCGCGCCTGATTGCCCATACACAGGGAACAGCCCGGCATTTCTAAGCGCGCCCCTGCCGCCCCAAAAATACTGTAGTACCCCTCCTCCCGCAGCACCTGTTCATCCATGCGCGTCGGCGGACAGACCCACAACCGCACCTTGACCTGCCCGGCCCCCTCCAACACCTTGGCCGCCGCCCGGTAATGGCCGATATGCGTCATACAAGAACCGATAAACACCTCATCAATCCGCTCCCCCGCACATTCACTCAGGGGTTTGATGTTGTCCGGGTCGTTGGGCGCTGCCACCAACGGTTCCGTAATCGCATCCAAATTCACCTCCAACGTCGCCACGTATTCCGCATCCGGGTCCGCCGTCAGCAACTGCGGGTTGGCCAACCAGGCCTGCATTTTTTCCAGCCGCCGCTGCAACGTCCGCCGGTCCTCATAGCCCCGCGCGATCATGTCCTGGAGCAAGGCCACGTTTGACCGCAGGTACTCGCTTACCGTCGCGACCCCCAACTGAATCGTACACCCGGCACAGGAGCGCTCCGCCGTGGCATCGGTCAGTTCAAACGCCTGCTCCACCTGCAAATCCGGCAGCCCCTCGATCTCCATAATCCGCCCGGCAAAAATATTGCGCTTATTCTCCTTATCCAAAGTCAGATAGCCCTGCTGCAGCGCCACATAGGGAATCGCATGCACCACATCCCGCACCGTCACCCCCGGCTGCAACGTGCCGGTAAACCGCACCCGCACCGACTCCGGCATATTCAGGGGCATCGAACCAATCGCCGCCGCAAAAGCCACCAACCCCGACCCCGCCGGAAACGAAATCCCCAACGGAAACCGGGTATGGGAATCCCCACCGGTCCCCACCGTATCCGGCAGCAACATCCGGTTCAACCAGGAATGGATAATCCCATCCCCAGGCCGCAACACCACCCCGCCCCGCGTGGCAAAAAAATCCGGCAACTCCCGCTGCATCTGGATATCCGCCGGTTTGGGATAGGCCGCCGTATGACAAAAACTCTGCAACACCAAATCCGCACTAAACCCCAAACAGGCCAATTCCTTCAACTCATCCCGCGTCATCGGCCCGGTGGTATCCTGGGAACCCACCGTCGTCATCACCGGCTCACAGGCCGTCCCCGGGCGCACACCCGCCACCCCGCAGGCCCGCCCCACAATTTTTTGCGCCAGCGTAAACCCCTTACCCGTATCCGCCGGCACCCTGGGCCGCACAAACCCCGGATGGGGCGGCAACCCCAACCGGCTGCGGGTTTTATCCGTCAACCCCCGGCCAATCAACAGGGGAATCCGCCCCCCCGCCCGCACCTCATCCAACAGCGTCTCCGGTTTGAGCGTAAAACGGGTAATCAACCGCTCCTGTTCATCCCGCAGTTCACCCCGGTAGGGATAAAGGCGAATCACCTGCCCGGTGCTCAACCCCGTCACGTCACACTCAATGGGCAACGCCCCCGCATCCTCGGCGGTATTAAAGAAAATCGGCGCAATCATCCCCCCCAGGATCACCCCGCCCCGGCGCTTATTCGGTATTCCTGGAATGTCCTCGCCAATATGCCACAACAGGGAATTAACCGCCGATTTGCGCGACGAACCCGTCCCCACCACATCCCCCACAAACGCCACCGGCAATCCCAAGGCCTTAAGTTCCCGGATCGTGGCAATCGCCCCCGGTGCCCGCGTTTCCAACATACTCAACGCATGCAGGGGAATGTCCGAGCGAGTCGAGGCATGAATCGCCGGGGACAAGTCATCCGTATTCACCTCCCCTGCCACCTTAAACACCCGCAGCGTCAACACCTCCGGCACCGGCGGTCGGCACGTAAACCACCTGGCTTCCGCCCAGGCGGCAATCACCCCCTGGGCATAGGGATTGTGCTGCGCTAACTCCCACACATCGTTGAACGCATCATAAACCAGCGTGATTTGGGATAGGGCCGCCTGCGCCGCCTCTTGAATAACATGATCTGGACTTTGTAATAGTTCAATTAATATGGGCACGTTGTAGCCGCCCACCATCTGCCCCAGCATGGCAACGGCTGCCACCGGGGTAATCTGGGGGCTGGTGCAACGGCCCTGGGCCAAGTCCCGCAAAAATCCCGCCTTGACGTAGGCCGCCGGGTCCACGCCGGGGGGCACCCGTTCCTGGAGCAACCAGCGGTCGGTGGGGGTGCTGTCTGCCGTCTGTAACCGCTGGCACAGTTGGGCGGTCTGGGCCGCATCCAAGGGTAAGGGGGGAATGCCCAAAGCGGCTCGTTGCGGTGCGTCGGTTACCATAGGGAATCGCCAGGAAGCTATTTAACTCTCTAGTCTAAAGCAGAATGACCGGGCCCTAAGGTTCCTGGTAAACCAACTGCCGCCAGCGCCACATTTACCCAACATTTACCGGGCGTTAATATAAACTTAACTTTGTTTTTGTAATATAAACAAATTTGTTTTTGTCCTATGAAAGATTGGACCAAAAAGAGGGGCGAGGGTAAGGAGGGAGGTGGGGAATGGGTGCGGGTGAATTTTCTGTCGATCCAGGGGTTCCAAGGCTAGGGGTGGCGGGGTTTTTGCCGGTTTTATCGAGGGATTCATTCGGTGGATCGGTAGGGTTTACTGAAGCGGAATTTGGCGTTAAGATTGACGTAGGTGCTGGTGGGAAGACCGCTTTTGCTGAGTAGGTAAGTATTGGCAGGATGATGGAACCAGCTCAGGATCGGCCTCTTACGGGTCATGTCACGCTGTATGACCCGGCGGACCCTTCGGTGCGGTGGGATGTGTATGTGGGGCCGGCGGGGACGCGGTTGCATTATGCCAGCAGTGGCATGGGGCGGGCGGAGCGGTTTAATTGTTTGTTGCCGTTTTTTTTCCCGAAGTTGGCGGATTTGGTTTTGCCGCCGGATCAGGATGAGTATGAGTTTCTTTACCAGCAGAGCCAGGGGGGGCATTTGCCTTTGGCGGAGGTGCGGCAGATTTTGCTGCGGTTGACCCAGGAGGCGTTGACCCATTTTTTGGTGTTGTCCCAGCACAAGTCGGCGCAGGTGAAGCGGGAGGAGCATCCGCGGATTCCCTTAAATCCGATTTTGTTGGCGGTGAGTTTGGCGGATGTGGCCAAGTCGGTGGAAAAGGAGGTCAAGACCTGGGCGGGGTTGCGTTACCGGGTGCCGTCCCCGTTTGCCCGGTTCCATCTGCCGTCCCAGCGGGTGAATCAGGTGTATGAGTTTTGGTCGACTTGTCCCCGCGACAGCTATTTGGCGAAGTTGCCTGCGCCGCAGTTGCATCGGTGTGTGGAGTTGTTTCAGCGGGATGGCTGTGGGTATGAGTTGGCGCGGGAGTTGAAGGTGGCGCCGACGGCGGCGGTGCAGTGTTTCTTGCCTTTGGTGCAACAGGGAATTTTGACGGTGCGGCCCTTTCAGGTGCCGGAGCCGCCCAAGCCGCAGGGGCCGAAGATTGCCTGTGTGGACGACAGCCCGGCGATTTTGACCAGTGTGACCCAGATTTTGCACAGCAGTGGCTATCAGGTGATTCCGATTGGGCAGCCGACGCAGGTGATGACGATTTTGGCGCAGGAGAAACCGGCTTTGGTGTTGTTGGATGTGCTGATGCCGGAGTTGAATGGGTATGAGCTGTGCAAGTTGATCCGCCAGCATCCGGAGTTGCGCCAGGTGCCGATTGTGTTTTTGACGGGCAAAGATGGGCTGGTGGACAAGGTACGGGCAAAGTTGTTGGGGGTAAAAGAGTACCTCACCAAGCCGGTGGATGCGGAGCAGTTGCGCCGGTGTGTGCAACATGTCTTGTCCCAGAGGGCGGTGTGAAGGATGGAACCGTTACCGCGGTTGGTGTTGGTGGTGGAGGATGTGATGGCCGAGCAGAAGTTGATGGTGGCATTGCTGCAGCGGGCGGGGTATAAGGCGGTGGGGCAGTCCTCGGCGGAGGCGGCCTGGGCGTGGTTGGAGCAGCATGGGTTGCCGAGTTTGGTGGTGACGGATATTGGTCTGCCGGGGGAAAGTGGGCTGGATTTGTGTCGGCGGATTCGCGCGCATCCGGACTGGCGGGGCCTGCCGGTGGTGATCTGTAGTTGCCGCGACCGGGAGGCGGACCGGTTTTGGGCGCAACGGCAGGGGGCGACGGACTATTTGACCAAGCCCTACACGCCGCAGCAGTTACTGGCGATGGTGCGAAAGTATGTCCCTTAGTCCAGCGGTACAGGCGCTCCCGGAAAAGTATGTGGTGTTTCGGTTGGGGGGGGCGGTGCGGTTGGCGTTGCCCCAACTGGCGGTGCGGGAGGGGTTGGATCTGGCCAGTGTGGTGGTGGCGCCGATGCCGGGGGCGGCGGCGATTTTTCAAGGGATTGCCAATGTGCGGGGGAATTTCCTGTGGGTGCTGGATTTGGCGCGGTTTTTGCGGGAGTTGGAGCCGGATTTGGCTTTGCCGGTAACGCCGCAGCGGGAGGGGTTGGTGGTGCAGGGGGGCCAGTGTTCCCTAATTGTGACGATTCAGGGGCGGGAGGGGTTTTTGCCGTTGACCCCCAAGGAGATACAACCGTTGCCGCGGCTGCGCCACAAGCACCTATTTCCTGGGATGGTGCGGTGGGAGGGACAGCCGGTGGCCTTGTTGGACCCGACGGCGTTGTTTCAGGTTTTGCGTCAAGCGTCAGGGAGGTAGTTTGATGGAACCATTGCCTTCACCTAGCCCTGAGTGGGCGACTCAGCCGGATGAGGTGCCCAGCACCTTGGAACAGGTGGATGTGGGGGCAGACCCGCTGTTGGCGCTGTATTTGCAGGGGCAGGATGCCCGGGAGGCGGGGGATGTGGAGGAGGCGCGGCGGCTGTGGCAGCAGGTGGTGGCGCAGGACCCGGAAGGTACTTATGGGGTGGCGGCGCGGGCGGCGCTGGCGGAACTCCCCCCGCCTTTGGTGATCGAGCCGTTGCCTGCGGTGCGGCCCCGGCCCTGGTTGCAGCCGGTGCGGTGGTGGCAGCGTACCCCGTTTCGCCGGAAACTGGCGGCGATTTTGCTGGTGTGGACGGCGGTGCCGGTGGTGGTGTTGACTCAGGTGCAGGTGCGGTCGGTGCGCCAGACGGTGACTGACAAGTTTGCAGCCACGTTGGCGCAAGGGGCCAATACCGTGCAGGAGGAGTATTTGGATTGGTTGTCCCAGGAGTCCTTGGCGCAAGCGCAAACGGTGGCGCAACTGCTGCAAACCGATCCGACGTTGATGGCAGAGCCGAATGGGTTGCTCGAGACGCTGCTTAGCCGGGGGTTGGCGGCCAATGAGTCCCAATACCCGGAATTGACCAAGAATTTTCGTTTGGTCCTCGATGGGCAGGGGCGGCTGCGCCAGCAGGCGGTGGTATTGTCGCGGGAGGATTTTCGCATCTATCCAGAGGTGCTGGCTGCGGATCAGCCCTTGCCCCCCTATGACACGCGGCGGGTGATGTTGCCAGCAGATCAGAATTTGGGGCAGTTGCCCTGGGTGCGGCGGGCGATCCAAACCCGCAAACCGGTGGTGGGGTTGGCGTTGTTGTCGCTGGCGCAGGCGCAAAAGCTGGGGCTGGCGCCCCAGGCGAAAATTCCCTTGCGGAACCGGGCCAGTTTGTACGCCCAGGAATTGCAGCGGGGGGTGGCGTTGGTGGCCCTGGCAGTGCAACCGGTGGTGCAGCGGGGGCAGGTGGTGGGCGTGGTGTTGGTCGGCAGTTTGCTCAACCGCAACCACTGGCTGGTGGACCAGGCGCAACGGCTGTACGATTTGCCGCTGGTGGCGGTTTATGCCCGGGATATGCAGGTGGCCACGAATTTCCCGGATGAGGACGGCACCACCCGCGCGCTGGGCAGTTTGGCGCCCCCGTCGGTGGCACGAGCGTTGCTCCAGCAGGGGCAGGAGCACCAATGGGCCACGCTGAAGGTTCCCGATACGACCGACGGGCAAAAGTATTGGCTGCGGTTCCAGGTCTTGCGGGATGTGGACGACCGACCGGTGGGGATGTTTGTGGTCGGCAAGCCCCTGGCGACCCTGGAGCAACTGCTGTGGGAGCGCACCCGCAACACCTACCTGTTGGGGCTGGTGATTTTGCTGCTGGCCTGGGGGTTGGGGTTGGGGGCGGCGCATCTGTTGGCAGAGCCGGTGCGGCGGTTGGCGCTGTATGCCCGGGCGGTGGGGCAAAATCCCCGCCAAGAACCGCTTGTGCTCAACAGTCAGGATGAATTGGCGCTTTTGGCACAGGAAATGAACCACATGGCCGCCCAGGTCGCCGACCAGATGCAGACCCTGCAACGGCAGCAACAGGAGGCGGAACAGGCGCGCATGCAACTGGAAGCGGATGTGATCCAACTGCTGATGGACATCGAGGGGGCGCAACAGGGGGATTTGACCGTGCGGGCGCGCACTGACGCGGGACAAATTGCCGCCATTGCCGATGCGTTCAATGTCACCCTAGCCAGTTTGCGGACCCTGGTGGGGAATGTGCGGGCGACGACCGACCGGGTGGGGGCGTTGGCGAGGCATTCGGAGGCCGCCGTGGTGGATTTGGCCCAGGCGGCCCAGTCCCAAGAGTTGGAGCTTACCCAGGCCCTGGCCTTGGCGGCGGAAAACGCCCAAGCCATTCAGACCATTGCCCAGCAGGCTGCCGAAGCGATGACCACGGCGCAGTCTTCCTTGGAGGCGGCGCAAGAGGGTCAACAGGCGATGGATGCCACCGCCAGCTTGTACGACCAGATTCGGGAGGCGGTGGGGAAAACCTCCAAAAAGGTCAAGCATCTGGTCGGTTCCAGCCAGGAAATCAGCCAGGTGTTGGCCATCATTCAGGAAATCAGCGTGCAGACCAACCTGCTGTCGTTCAACGCTTCGTTGGAAGCAGACCGGGCGGGGGAACACGGCCAGGGCTTCCGGCTGATTGCCGACGAAATCGGGCAATTGGCGAATCTGGTGCGCAAGGAAACCGCCCGCATTGCCGCTTTGGTGCGCAACATTCAGCAGGATACTGCCGATGTATCCCAGGCGATGGAAAGTAGTACCAGTGCGGTGGCAGAAGGTTCCTTGCTGGTGCAAAAAACCCAGCAGGTGTTGCAAAAACTCGCTGAACTCTCTGGACAGATGGCGGCCAACCAAGCGGCGATTGCCCGGGAAACCCAGAACCACTCCCGCGTATCCAGCCAGGTGCAAACGGCGATGGAAAACGTCGCCGCCATTGCCGCCACCACCTCCAATGCCGCTCAGGAAGTGGCGGTTGCCCTCCAGGAGTTGGGTGAGGAAGTGCGGCAGTTGCAGCAATTTGTTTTACAATTCCGTCTCCAGCCTACGACCGTTTGACGCCAACCCGATGAGCAGCACCTTTGACAGCGACCTGCTGGCCAGTTTGATGGCCGAAGCCCGCCAGGGGTTTCTGGAGGAGGAAGCGCCCCAATACCTAGAAATTCTCCGCCAGGGCATTGCCGCCCCCCAGTGGGACTACGAAAAACTGATGCGGGCGGCGCACACCCTCAAAGGGGGAGCCGGTACGTTCCAGATGACGGCGGTGCAAAAGCTGGCGCACCGGTTGGAGGATTTGCTGGAACTGATGGGACAACGGCATCTGCCGGCGGGCGAACCCCTGGTGCGCCAGGCGGTGGAGGAACTGGCCTGGCTATTGGACAACGTGGCCAATCCTGAGGTCACCGCCAACCCGGAGCTGTTGGCCGCGATGGCCAATCTGGTGGCGCAAGAAAGCCAGAGCGAACCCAGCCCGGAGGAGCAGTTGCAGGCAGCGTTGACCGGGGCTTTGGAAGACTGTCTCCAGGTGGCGGAGGGGCGGTTGCGGCAAGGGGATGCCCAGGCGGTGGCGGAACTGCTGGAAAACGGCATGTTTCTGGCCCAGGAGTTGCAATTGCCCTGGTTGGCGGCCGCCCTTGCCCCCCTGCGGGACACCCCCAGCATTCCCGTAGCCGAGCAGGTGATTGCCCAGATTCGCCGGGAGCGGGATCAGCGGTTGGGGGTGACCCCCGCGCCGCTGCCTGCCCCACCACCGGCGCCTGTGGAACCGGCAGCGGTGCCGACCCATGTGCGTTTGCCCTTCAAGACCATTGAATTTTTGGCCAATACGGGCGGGGATGTGCTCTTGTATTTGGAAAAACTCAGCGGTCAGCAGGAGCAATTGGAAGCCACCATCCGCCATTTGAAAGAGCTGGTGCAGGGGTTTGAACCGGTGCGGGAGCAGATGGACGAAGTGTACGAACAACTGGCATTGCAATACCGCGCCACGGAAGGTACGGAATTTGACCCCCTGGAGATGGACCGCTTTAGCGCCCTGCACCAAACCCTGCAAGCCTGCCAGGAATTTGTCGCCCAAATCAGCGAAAGTGCCGAGGATTTGGACCTGGTCACCCGCAGTACCGCACGGGAATTGGTGAGTTTGCGGCGCAATTTGAACCAAATCTACAGCGAATCCACCAAAGCCCGCCTGAACCCCTTTCGCACCCTCACCGACCCTTTTGCCAACAAAATCCAACGGTTGGCCCAACGCTACGGCAAACAGGTGCAATGCCAGGTCGAGGGGGCGGACGTCTTGCTGGACCGGATGCTTTTAGAGCAACTCAAAGGCCCCTTGACCCACCTGGTGAACAACGCCTTTGACCACGGCATCGAACCCCCATCCGAGCGGTTGCGGCGGGGGAAACCGGCCACGGCCACCATCCTGCTGCGCGCCCAGGTGCAGGGCAACCAGGTGCTCATTAGCATCCAAGACGATGGCCGCGGGGTGAACCTCGAACGGGTGTACCAAAAGGCGCGGGAACGGGGGTTGACCCAGGCGGCCTTTGCGCAGCTTAGCCAAGAGGAATTGCTGAATTTTCTCTTTATACCGGGCTTTTCCACCAGCACCCAGGTTTCGGAACTTTCTGGGCGGGGGGTCGGGTTGGATGCGGTGCGCACGGAAATCCGCCAGTTGGGGGGAACGGTGGAAGTCACTTCTACCCCCGGTCAAGGCACCTGTTTTACCCTGCGTCTGCCGCTGGCGGTGAGTCTGTTGCCCCTGCTGATTGTGCGGGCCCAGGGGCGGCAGTTGGGCTTTTTGGCCGACAGCGTGCTGGACATTTTGCGGGAAGTGCCGGTGGCGCGCCACTTTACCCCGCCCCTGACGGTTCCTTGGCAGGGGCAGCCTTTGCCGGTGTATCTGCCGGAGCATCTGCTGGAATACGCTTTTCCCCTTGATCCCCCCCTGGCGCAGGCGATTTTGGTGCTGCGCGGTCCCCAGGAGCAACCGCTGGGGTTGGTGGTGGACGAACTCAGCGAGGTGCGGCAACGGATGGTGAAACGGGTGGAAGAAATTTTCCCCTTGCCTCCCTACTTTGTGGGGGCGGCGGTTTTGCCGTCGGGGGAATCGATCCCGGTGATTCTGCCGAGCCAATTGCGGCGACCGGGAGAGGGGGTGAGCCGTTCTCTGACCCCGGTGAGCGAGGAAACCGCCAGCCCGCGCCCCACCATCCTCATTGCCGAAGACTCCGTTTATACCCGCCGGATCATCTCCAGCGTCCTGGGGCAAGCCGGGTACGAAATTCTGGCTTGTCGTGACGGGCAGGAAGCCTGGGAAGTTTTATTACAAAATCCGGGTAAGGTACACCTGGTGCTGACGGATTTGGAAATGCCCCGCCTGAATGGGTTGGACCTGCTGCAAAACATTCGGGAGCACCCCCAGGTTGGCCGTTTGCCCGTGGTCATGCTCACTTCCCGCACCGGCGACCGTCACCGCCAAAAAGCCGCCAGTTTGGGGGTCAACGGCTATCTGGGCAAGCCTTGCAACCCCAGCGAACTCCTGGCTACGGTGGGGCGGTTTGTCCCTGTCGCTCAATAAGGGCTTCGGTTTCAAGAATCAAACGGCGCAGGGCGGATAGGACCTCCGGGTCGGGGCTGCGCCATTGGCCCCGCTGGTGGGCTTCCCACAGCCGTTCTGCCATCCCCCGCAAGGCCCAGGGGTTGCTCTGGCGCAAAAATTCCTGCACGGTTGGGTCGAGGAGGTAGGCCTGGGCCATGCCCGCATACATGTAATCCCTCCCGCAGCCGGTCGTGGCGTCGTAGGCAAACAAATAATCCACCGTGGCCGCCAATTCAAACGCCCCTTTGTACCCGTGGCGCAGCATGGCGTTAATCCACTTGGGATTGACCACCCGCGCGCGGTACACCCGCTGGATTTCCTCTTGGAGCGTGCGGATTTGGAGGTAGGGGGGGCGGCTGTGGTCCCCGTGGTAAATGGTGGGATTGTGCCCGGTGAGGGTGCGAATGGCAACGGCCAACCCGCCCTGGAATTGGTAGTAGTCATCCGCATCCAAAATGTCATGCTCCCGGTTGTCCTGGTTGTGCAGGACAATTTGGGTCTGCCGGAGCCGTTGGATGAGGGCCTCGCGGGCCGGTTCCCCCCAACGTGAGCCGGTGTACCCATAGCCACTCCAATTCAGAAAAGCCGTGGCCAAATCCGCAGGGGTTTCCCAATTTTGGGCGGCAATCAACCCCTGCAACCCCGCCCCGTAGCTCCCCGGTTTGGGGCCAAACACCCGCAGATAGACCTGGTGTGGCGGCAATCCCGTCGCCTGCGCGGCCACCAAAGGGTTATCCGCCGGGGCTTCGGGCAACTGGGCCACCGCCTGTACCGCCTGGTCAAACAAATCCAGCAGGTGGGGAAAACTATCGCGAAAAAAACCCGACACCCGCAAGGTCACATCCACGCGGGGGCGGCCCAGATAGCTCAGGGGCAAAATCTCAAAATCCACCACCCGGCGGCTCGGCCCGGCCCACACCGGTCGCACCCCCAACAGCGCCAGGGCTTCGGCAAAATCCTCCCCCCCTGTCCGCAGCGTCGCCGTCCCCCACACCGACAGCGCCAGGGTGCGGGGGTATTCCCCTTGGTCTTGGGTATAGCGGTCAATCACCGCCTGGGCCGCCTTTTGCCCCACCTGCCAAGCAGTTTCCGTGGGAATCGCCCGCACATCCACCCCGTAAAAATTCCGGCCCGTCGGCAACACCTCTGGCCGTCCCCGTGTCGGGGCTCCTGCCGGGCCGCTGGGCACGTAACGCCCCTGCAACCCCCGCAGCAGATGGGTGAGTTCCTGGGGCGTCTGCCGCAGCCGGGGCAAGAGCGTGGTTTCCACCCAAGCCAAAACCGCTTGCGCCTGGGGGCCGGGTGGGGGGTCGTAGGGTTGACCCGCCAACAGTTGCCCGACCCAAACCGCCGCCTGCGCCTCTACAGCCGCAATTTGTTCCCGCCGGGAGACAGGCATGGGTCAAGTCTGTTCCTCTTCCGGGGGCGATTCCGGTTCCTGCTCCAGGGCGTGGTTCAACCGCCGCACATATTCGTCAAAGGCCTGTTTGACCATCCATTCCGGCGCACTGGCATCCTGGAGTTGCTGCCAAAACGGGCGGCTCATCAGCGTAATCAAATGGTCACAACGCCCCTGCAACCCGTCCTGTTGAGAATCAATATGCTCTAACCCCTTTTCTAGGCGCTCCCAGCGCCCCTCCAAATTATCCCAAATCTCCCGGATGAGTTTCGACAATTCCCGAATACAGTGGTGGGCATCCTCGACCTGCTGAATCAGCACCTCCACCTGGCGGGTCAACACCTGGTTTTCGTGAGCCAGACGCTCGACCAATTCCAGAATCCGCCCCAGGTTTTCCGGGGTCACCTCCACGCGGCGCGACGGGGAACTCATGGGCCACCACCAACGGAACATACGTGTTATTTTAACCCGAACGCCAACCGGGGGCGACCGGAGAACCGCTGCGCTAAATTAAAAGGAATTCGCAACCATATTTTTGGTCACGAGATGGGGTGAGGTATGGCGCACACCACACAATACGGGCTAGCGGCAGGCGTGGGTTGTATCGTCCTGGGACTGACGATGCCGCTACGGGCAGAAACGCCCCTTGAAAACAACCCCAAACGTATTTTGGACGAAGCCTGGCAAATCATCAACACCCACTACGTGGACCCCAAGTTCAACCGGGTGAACTGGCAACAGGTACGGCAGGAGTTACTGGCCAGAGAATACAGTACCCCAGCCCAAGCCTACGCCGCTCTGCGCGCGGAAATCAGCAAACTGGGAGACCCCTACACCCGCTTTCTGGACCCCCAGGAATTTCAAACCCTGGTCAACCAAACCAGCGGCGAATTTTCCGGGATCGGGGTGCGCCTGAAACTCGACGAAGAATCCGAAGAACGGCGGATTCTCATTGCCGATGTGGTGGATGATTCCCCTGCGGCCCAAGCCGGAATTCGCCCTGGGGATGAACTGATTTCGATTGCCGGCCGCAGCACCAAGGGCATGAGCCTGGCCGAAGCGAGCAAACTGATCCGCGGGCCGGTGGGCACCGTTCTCCGTTTGGAAGTGCGCCGCGCCCAGGAAACCATCCCTTTGCAGCTCACCCGCGCCTGGATCGCAACCAAGGTCGTGGACTACGCCCTCAAAAGGGAGCAGGGACGGGCAATTGGGCTGATTCGGTTGCAGGGGTTTAATGCCCATGCCGCCGAACAGATGCGCCAGGCCATCCAAGCCTTGCAACGCCAGGGCGCCCAAGCCTACATTTTGGATCTGCGGGGCAATCCGGGCGGTCTGTTGCGCGCCAGCATCGAAATTACCCGTATGTGGCTCGACCACGGTCGAATTGTCAGCACCGTCGGGCGGCAGGGCGAACGAGAAGTCTTTCACGCCAACGGCACCGCCGTCGTCCGGGAACCCCTGGTCATCTTAGTGGACCATCAATCCGCCAGCGCCAGTGAAATTCTCGCCGGCGCCTTGCAGGACCACAAACGGGCCGTTGTCGTCGGCACCCCCACCTTTGGCAAAGCCCTGGTGCAATCGGTGCATCGCCTGAGCGACGGTTCCGGCCTGGCCGTCACCATTGCCCACTACTACACCCCCTCCGGGCGGGACATTTCCCGCAAAGGGATCAGCCCCAACATCACCGTGGACATGACCCGGGCGCAACGGGAGGCCCTGGCCCAGCGCGCCGCCGACACCAGCATCAGCCGTGACCCGGCCTACGCCCGCGCCGTGGAACTGCTGACCAGAACCACCGCCGGAACACCCCCCAGACCCACCCAGAGCCGTAGCCCCGCAGGCCGCAGCCCCAGTTAAGCCGGGGTAAACTCCAGACCCATGGCCTTGGCGTAGCGTTCCATAAAGCGCATAAACCGGTCCCATTCCGCGGGCGAACGCATGACATAGCGGGCTTCAATCGCCTGGGGTTTGCCGTTTAGAAACCGGGCATTCACATCCCGGGTCACCAACTCCCCCTCCTCATCCACCAGATACATCCCGGTAATATCGCCGAAGCTGGCCTCGCTCCGGTTGAACGCCTTAGGCTGGTCAAAGCGGAACCGCGCCATCCCATTCGTGCCGTCTTTGGAGCGGGTCAGATAGACTTCGGGGACGGTTTCCTCATCCAAACCACGGATAAATTGAATTGCAGCCATAACAACCTACCACAACAGTGGGTCTAGCCTAGCGCATTTTTTTGGGTAAGACCACCAAATACCGGTCCGGCTCCTGCCCGCGGCTGACCGTTTCCAGATCGGGGTACTGGTGAAACAGGGTATGCACCTGACGGCGTTCTGCCGCCGACAGATGGGGAATCGCCACCTCCTTACCCGTTGCCCGCACCTGTTGCGCCACCTGGGCTACCAGCACCGCCAATTCCTGTTGCCGTTTGGCCCGATACCCGGCCACTTCAAACGTAAAGGGAAACTGTTCCTCCGGCGGTAAGTGCAGATTCAAATTCACATTCGCCAGATACTGCAACGCATCCAAAACCGCCCCCTGATCCCCCAAAAAAATCGAGATCAGCCGGGGGTCGGTGGTTTCAATGACCAGCCATTGCCGTTGCGGGTCCAGCGTCACCGGTGCCTGTATCCCCATCAATTGCAGCACCTCTTGCAGCCAGACCTGTCCACGGGTTAATTGGTCCATCCCCATCCCAGCCATCCCCAAAATAACCCCTTTCGCCTAATCCATTATGCCCTGGCTGGCCCG
>Ga0197142_1000469_pt1 | contig 37160 bp, 33 predicted proteins | sample GBS60_MetaG_FD_148614 | JGI IMG/M metagenome (GOLD analysis project Ga0197142, IMG submission 148614) | Sediment microbial communities from Great Boiling Springs, Gerlach, Nevada, United States - GBS 60_MetaG | ecosystem: Environmental > Aquatic > Thermal springs > Hot (42-90C) > Sediment...
GCAGAAGCCGCTGAAGTTGCTGGAGCGCATCGTGCGCGTGCATAGCGCGGTGGGCGACTGGGTGCTGGACTTTTTCGCGGGCAGTGGCACCACGGGCGAGGCAGCCGCGCGTCTGGGGCGACGCTTCGTGCTAATTGACAACCACCCTGACGCGATACGGATTATGGCGGAGCGACTGGCGTTTGCTAACCCAGAAATCGTGAAAGTCGACGAGGGGCACGCCCCTTCCCTCTCCTGACAATTCACTTTCAGCAGGAGGGGAGAGGGCGTGAAGCGACACACGATAGCCATTAGCCCTTGAACAGCGGCGCGAACACCAGTGCGACGATGCTCATGAGCTTGATCAGGATATTCATGCTGGGTCCTGTGGTATCCTTGAAGGGGTCGCCGACGGTATCGCCCACGACAGCGGCTTTGTGGACATCGCTGCCTTTGCCGCCTTCGTGCCCCTCTTCAATATACTTTTTGGCGTTGTCCCACGCGCCGCCTGCGTTCGCCATCATTAACCCGGTGACGACGCCCATGCCGAGTGCGCCCGCCAGAAAGCCGCCCAGTGCCTCCGCGCCTAGCACAAAGCCGACCACCAACGGCGCAATTACAGCAATCGCTCCGGGAAGAATCATTTCGCGCAGCGATGCTCGCGTCACGATGTCGATACAACGGTTATAGTCGGGCTTACCCTTCCCTTCCAGGAGTCCCAGTTCGCGGAACTGGCGGCGCACCTCTTCGACCATCTGGTCGGAGGCGCGGCTGACCGCTTTCAGCGTGAGCGCGGCGAACAGGCTTGGCATCGCAATGCCGATGAGCAAGCCGATGAGTGTAAACGGGTTCACAAGGTTGATTGCCTGAAGCCCCGTCTGGCTCTGGTAGGCGGCAAAGAGCGCGAGCGCGGTCAGTGCCGCACTGCCAATTGCGAAGCCCTTGCCGATTGCGGCGGTTGTGTTACCCAGCGAGTCGAGCTTGTCGGTGATTTTGCGCACGCTCTCGCCAAAGCCTGCAACCTCCGCGATCCCGCCTGCGTTGTCTGCGATAGGTCCGTAGCTATCGGTACTCATCACGATGCCAATCGTTGCCAACATCCCAACGCCTGCCAGTGCGATCCCGTACAGTCCGCTGGCTTCGTAAGCGACCCAGATAGCGGCGGCGATGCCCAGCAGGGGCAGTACCGTGCTGAGGTAGCCCACGCCAATCCCCGACAGAATATTGGGCGCGACCCCAAAGCGCGACGACTTGGCAATCTCGCGAATGGGCGGACCGCTCGTGTAGTACTGACTCACGCCACCAATAAACACGCCTGCGAACAGCCCTGCCAATACTGCCCAGTACGGCTTGAGCTCGCCCACCAGGAGGTTTGTTAGGAATGCTCCACCAAGCAGAAAGATCAGGATCGAGACAATTGTTGACCCGTTGAGTGCGAGCTGGGGGTCTAAGCGGCGGAAGGCGCGAATCGAGAACACGCCGAGTGTGGAGGCGATTAGACCGAAGGCGATTAGCGCGAGTGGCAAGACAATGTAAGGTAGCGGGTTGTTGCTGTAGAAGGTCACAGCAATCACTGCCGCTGCTATCACCGAGCCAACATAGCTTTCAAACAAGTCGGCGCCCATGCCTGCCGTGTCGCCCACATTGTCGCCGACATTATCTGCGAGCACGGCAGGGTTGCGTGGGTCGTCTTCGGGGATGCCCGCTTCCACCTTGCCCACAAGATCCGCGCCCACATCGGCAGCCTTAGTGTAGATGCCGCCGCCCACACGCGCAAACAGCGCGACCGACGACGCTCCCATTGAGTAGCCCGTGAGGTACTGTGCCAGTGTGGCGAAGTTCGCCTGCCCCAGCAGCACAATCAGCCCGACGCCGAGCAGCCCCAGCGCGGCGACCGACAGCCCCATCACCGAGCCGCCCGTGAACGCGACCACCAACGCCTCGCCCATTCCGCCCCTACGCGCCGCCTCCGTTGAGCGCACCCCGCTGCGCGTGGACGCCTTCATCCCAATAAAGCCCGCCAACATCGAGCTGAACGCACCAAATAGGTACGCCACACCAATCAAAGGAGCGTCCTGGTAAAAAGCGGCGGTAAGCACCGCAAACAGCACCAACGCAAAGACCGTAATCGCGACATATTCCCGCTTGAGGAAGGTCATCGCGCCGTCGTGAATGGCTTGTGCATAAGTACGCATCGCCTCCGTACCATCGGGGCGGCGCGTGACCATCCAGTAATTCAGTCCTGCTAATAAAATGCCCGCCCCGCCAAGCAGGGGAGCGGCGTAGGGAACTATCTGTAGAACCTCCATAGTCGCCTCCTCCTTACTAAGGATTACGCTTCTCGCGCCTACAGTATACCCGCTTCGTCTGCCTTTCCTTGCCAAGCAGGTATAATAAGCGTGTGGCGGGTGAAAATCCAGAGCCCACACGCCGATAATTCACGATGAATACGAGGAGCGAGATGGCACGAAAGTTGCTGTGCTATGCGTTGGGACACCCGTACGGGAGGGAAGTATGATAAGATGGCTAATGCTATGCCTGAGTTCGGCGCTGCTGGCGTCGCTGGCGGCGCAGCGTACGGAAGGCGCGTACCGCCTTCAACCTGAAGACCTGATTCGGGTTTTCGTAGTTGGGGAGCCTGAGTTATCTGTACCGCAGGCACTTATCTCGCGCGACGGAAAAATCTCTGTTCCGATTATCGGCGAGATTCACGCTGCGGGTCTTACCACGACCGAACTGGAGCAGTTGATTGCGCGTCGCTTCCGCGAGTTGGACATTTTGCGCGAACCACGCATATCAGTGGGCGTCCTCCAGTTTCACCGCCCGCGCGTGTCGGTGCTGGGGTTTGTACAGCGTCCAGGCACCTTTGAGTTCAAAGAGGGTGACCGCATCACGGACGCTTTGGCATTGGGTGGCGGTCCCATCCCCGAACGCGCACGCTTGGAAGATGCATGGATGCAACGCGCCGATGGCACAAAAATCCAGCTGAACCTTTACCAACTACTGTATGGAGGCGATATAAGCCTGAACATACCGATTAGCGACGGCGATGTGATCTACATTCCCGAAGAGACCCAGAACCGTTACTTCGTGGGCGGACAGGTCAAGCGACCTGGACTGTATATCTGGCGTCCTGGCTTGACCGTGCTGGACGCACTTTCGCAAGGCGGCTGGGAGACCGAGCGCGCACGGCTGAGCCATACTTTCGTGGTGCGTCGCAAGCCCGACGGCACAGAAGAGCGCATCCGCGTCGATCTCGTGCGCCTGCTCAACAAAGGCGACATGAAGCAGAACATCGAGCTCCAGCCTGGCGATGTGGTCTTCTTCTCGGAGACCAACACGCCGAATTTCGACCAAATATACCGTATTTTGTCTGTGGCTTGGATTTTGCGCCAGTTGGACTACGGTCGCTCGCTCTGGCGACCCTAATTGGGAGGCTTAGACAATGAACTTGTGGCAAGCAATCAAGTTATTGAAACGGCGTTGGTGGTTAATTGGTCTTATCACGGGCGTCGTGACAGGCACAGTGTTTGCTTACTTTTATTCGCAACCGCGTGAGTGGGAAGGCTTCGCCGTGGTAGCGGAGTACCGCTCGCTGCAGGCGAACCGTACAGTGATTTATCCGGACCCCTATTCGCTGCAGGTAGACTTGATTACGCGCCTGCAGAACATCGCCAACATCGTGGGTAGCTACGGCGTGCTGCTCAGCACTTGGCGCGAACTCAAAGACAGCGGGCGATGGGAGCCTGCCGAGCGCATCAAGCAGACCGTGCCCATGAACGAGCAGGACTACGCGGGCGTGATGGATCTGGTGCGCCGCACGGAGATCAAGCCCATCCCGAACACCGAGTACCTGAGTGTTGTCATCAGAACGCAGGGCGACATCGAGGTCGCGCCCCAACAGGCGCAGTATGCGATGGAAGTGCTGCTGCGCAAGTTCCAGGAGCAATACAGCGCGCTCAACAGCCAGACCGCCCGCCCCTCGCGCGAGTTCGTAGAGCAGGAATATCAGCAAGCACAGCGCGAATACGAACGCGCCACCCGCCAGCTGAGCGAATACCTAAATCAGAACAAAGATGTCATTCAGTCGCAGAACCAGACAAACATCTTGCTGCAGTCGATTTCGCGCGTGGAGGCGCAGCTCTATGATGCAGAGGTAGCTCGCCAATCGGCGGCGGCGCAGCTGGCGCGGCTTACGCAACAACTGCGCCAAGAAGAGCGACGCCCTGGCGGCGGCAGATACAGGCAGTTAAGTAAGGTCACCCGCACCAACCCCATCTTGCAGCAGCTCCAGTCTGATCTCGCGCGCGCTCAGAACGAACTACAGGCGCAAATTGTGCAAGGGCGTGGTGACAACCACCCCGAAGTGCAACGCCTCAAGGGGCGCATCGAGGAGCTGGAGCGACAGATCAGTGAGCAGCAGACGATGATTCTGGACGCCGAGACGGTCGGCGTGAACAACCTCTACGAGGCTCTCGAACGCGACTACCTACAGGCAGTCGTGCAGGTGCAGGTCGCCGAGAAGCGCGTCGACGAGCTGCGCAGACAACTGGCAGAGATGCGCTCGCGTCTGGAAGGGCTGCCCGAAAAGCAGCGCATTGCCGACGAACTCGCCCTCAAAGCGCAGCTTGCCGAAGGCAAAGTGCGCCTGCTCAAGGTAAAGCTCGACGAAGCACTCACTCGTGAGAGCGAGCTGCAGACCGCGGGCTTCGTAAAGATTATTGACGGTCCAGGCGTGCGCCCTGTGGATAAGAACCTGCCGCTGCGCGTCGGGCTTGCGTTTGCGCTCAGTTTGATTCTCTCTACAGGACTGGTGCTGCTGCTGGGGCAGGTGGATCAAGGCGTCTACACGCCCAGCCAAGCGGAGTCGCTGTTTGGTATCCCTGTGATCGCCGCGCTGCCGCGTATGGCACGCGCGCTACTCTCGCGCGACCGTGCGGAGCAGACGCCACTCAGCGCGTCCTATCAACTGCTCTCTACCAGCCTCATGGGAGCAAACGGGCGGTTGAATGGATCCGCCATCGCGATTACAGGCGCCGATCCCGATGTGGGGCGCACCACCGTCGCCTATAACCTCGCGCTGACGCTCGTTCGGGATGGCGCGCGTGTGGTGCTCATCGACGGCGACCTGCGCAATCCGCAACTGCACCGCCTTGTGCGCGCTGATGTGAGCCACCCTGGACTGAGCGACATTCTCATGGGGAACGCCTCGCTGGAGCAAGCAGTGCAGCAGACTGCTGTCGAGGGGCTGGTGTTCATCGGCGCAGGCACGCCTGTCGACAACCCCGTGCGCCTGCTGCGCTCGCCCCAGATGCAGAACCTGCTGGAGACGCTCAAGAAGGTTGCCGACTTCATCATTATCGATACGCCGTCGGCGGCGACCTTCGCAGACAGCACCGTGATTGGAGTGGCGGCGGGCAATGTGCTGATTGTACATGCAGCGGGCAACGGCATGACCGACGCTACCCGCGAGATGCTTTCACGCCTGCACCAGCACCAGGCAAACCTCGTCGGCGTGGTGCTGAACAAGGTACGCCTCGACGACAGCGTGGTGTACCGCCACTTCCAAAAAGGCTACATTCGTGCGCTGGAGAGTCGCAACGGCGCGGCAACGCGTGCCGCGCTCCCAGCCGCCAGCACGCGCGTGGACGACTCCGAACCCGAACAGACCACGCCACGCGACTAATCACACTCAATTCGGGGGGCGCAACGGCGCGCCCCCTCTGAAAGGAGCGACCTATGGCAAGCCGACCGAGCAGCAGTGTTCTGGAGCCGGCGGCGGGCAAAATGACCTTGCGCCCGCACGCACCCGAATGCTCGCCTTTCGCCGAGTATATTCCCGAAGTTCGTATCCCACACGCCTTCTGGAAACGGCTTATCGACATCGTCGGCGCATCGCTGGCGCTACTCATCCTCTCGCCCGTGATGCTGATAATTGCCCTGCTCATCCGACTCGAATCGCCTGGACCCATTCTCTTCCGTCAGATTCGGCTTGGACGGTACGGCAAGCCGTTTATTATGTATAAATTCCGCTCGATGCGCTGCAACGCGCAGGAGTTGCAGCCGCTGATTATGCACATGAACGAGAAGCAGGGCGGCGCGTTCAAAATCCGCCATGACCCGCGCCTGACTCGTGTCGGACGGTTCATCCGCAAATACAGCCTTGATGAGCTGCCTCAGCTGTTTAATGTGCTCAAAGGCGACCTGAGCTTGGTCGGTCCCCGCGCGATGGCGCCTTATGATGTAAATCGCTTCGATAAAGTGGAATACTATATACGGTTTGCTGTGCCGCAAGGCTGCACGGGACTGTGGCAGGTCAGCGGGCGCAGCAACCTGACCTTCGACGAGTGGATGCGGCTGGACATCTACTATGTGGAGAACATCTCGCTGGGGCTGGACATCCGAATCCTGCTCCGCACAATTCCAGCCATCCTCAAGGGCGATGGGGCGTACTGACGAGCGGTTTTTGGTGACGGGGGGCGCGGGCTTCATTGGCTCGCACCTCACGCGATTCCTGCTGCAATACGGCGCGGTGCGCGTGCTGGACGACCTTTCGACGGGCACGCTGGACAACCTGCGCGAGGTAATCTCCGAAATCGAGTTCGTGCAGGGCAGTGTTGCCGACCCTGCGACCGTTCAGGAGGCGGTAGACGGCTGCACGATGGTATTCCACTTGGCGGCACAGGTCTCGGTGCCCTTGTCGATGGAGTTGCCTGTAGAGACCTTCGAGGTAAATGTGTACGGCACGCAGTTGCTGCTGGAGTCGGCGCGTCAGAGCGGCTGTCGGCGGTTTATTTTTGCCTCGTCGGCGGCAGTATACGGCGATTCGCCGCGCCTGCCCAAACGCGAGACAATGCGCGCCGCGCCCATCTCGCCCTACGGCTGGAGTAAATACTACGGCGAGCTGCTGTGTCGCGACTATTGGCGTGTGTTTGGGCTGCCAACTGTCTGCTTACGATTTTTTAATGTGTACGGGCCGCGTCAGAACCCGCGCTCGCAGTACGCTGCTGTCGTGCCGCGCTGGATTACCGCCGCGCTGACCGACCGCACGCCCATCATCTATGGCGACGGCAGGCAGGTGCGTGATTTTGTCTATATCGACGACCTATTGCAGGGCATCTGGCTGGGTGCGACGCACCCCGACGCTGTGGGCAAGGTGTTCAACCTCGCCAGCGGTGCGCGGTACACCCTGCTGGAGTTGCTGCGTGCTATCGAGCAGGCGGTCGGCTACCCGCTGACGCCAGAGTATCAGCCGCCGCGCGCGGGCGACATCCGACGCTCGTATGCCGATGTGCGCCTAATTCAACGCACGCTCGGCTACCGACCGCGCTACAGCCTGCAGGAAGGCATTCGCTGCACCGTAGACGCCTACAAAAAGGAGTTGATTACCGTATGAGCCAAACGCGCGTTGCCCTGAATCCGATGAGCATAAGCGTCGCTCTTGTGCAGGCGATGCGTCCGCACCAGTGGGTCAAAAACCTGCTGGTGTTCGCCGCGCTGCTGTTCACGGCACAGTTCACGAACCTGACGCTGGTGTGGCAGACTCTTCTGGGTTTTGTTGCGCTGTGCCTAACGGCGAGCAGTATCTATTTGGTGAACGACATTCTGGATCGGGAGCGCGACCGTCATCACCCGAAGAAGCAGCACCGCCCGATTGCGTCGGGGCGGCTGCCTGTGCCTGTAGCGTGGCTGGGTGCGGCGGCGTCGCTGCTGGCGGGGCTGGGGCTGGCGTTCTGGCTGCGTGTGCCCTTCGGCGTGATTGTGCTGGTGTACGCCCTCCAAAGCACGCTGTATACCTTCTACCTCAAGCATATTCCGCTGCTCGATGTGGGGGTTATCGCGCTGGGCTTTCTGTTGCGTGCCGTTTCGGGCGCGGTATTAATTGAGGCGTTTATTTCGCCATGGCTAATCATCTGTACCTTTTTCCTTGCGCTGTTTCTGGGCTTTGCGAAGCGTCGGCATGAGCTGGTCTCGCTGGGGCATGACGCCGTGAACCATCGGGGCGCACTCGGCGACTACTCGGCAAGCATGTTGGAACATCTGCTGACCATCTGCTTGGGGCTGGCGCTGCAGTCCTACGCGATTTATGTGATTCTGTCGGAGACGGCGAAAGCGCACCCGAATCTCTGGTATACTTTGCCTGTGGTCACCTACGGTCTGCTGCGCTACTTTTTTGTGGTGCATCGGTACGATGCAGGCGGTAGCCCTGAAAAACTTATCGTCTCTGACCGTCACATTCTCTTGAGTGTGCTGGTCTGGGGCGCGATGGTGCTGTGGGTGATGCGAGGGTAAGCATGCTACAGAAGACACGCGCACGGGTGCAAGCGTTGCCGCTGGGGGTGCGCCAGTTCCTCAAGTTTGCCACAGTCGGCGTGACGAACACTGCCATCGACTGGGGCTTGGCGTTCTTCCTCACTTACTATACGCCGCTGCCGCGACTGCTGGGCGCGGGGTTTGTGAACCTCACAGGGATAGGGATTCGCCCCGAAGCTGCCGCCGTATGGTTTACAAAGATTATCTCGTCAGGTACAGCGACCATCAATAGCTTCATCTGGAATCGCCGTTGGACCTTCCGCATCCGCAACAAGCACGCGCGCGCCCGCCAGTTCGCCAAGTTCGTTACAGTGAATATCATCGGGATGCTGCTCAACTCTACCATCACCACACTGTTGGTGCGCCCGTTCCTCCCTGAGCCGCCGCGCCTGGCGTTTATGGCATGCCAAGCGACGGCAACCGCCCTCGTGCTGTTTTGGAACTTCTTCGCGAACAAGTATTGGACCTTTCGCAGCGCGTCTGGGGTATCTATAGAAGAGTCATGAGGAGGTATCGACGATGGATCAGTTTCTGTCGGAGTTGAAAAGGCTTCCGCGTCCGCAGCCGATATTACTCGGCGTGGTGATTGCGTTTCTGGGCATGGTGTTATATGCCTATCGGGAGGTGATTGACTACTATTGGCTGCCGCGCTGGGCTGACGAGAACGGCTACTACTCGTATGCGTACCTGGTGCCGCCGCTTGCACTGGTGATGATTTGGATGCGTCGCGAGCAGTTGCTGCGCCTTGAGGCGCGTCCGTCGTGGTGGGGCGTACCGCTGTTTCTGCTGGCGATGGGCATCCATATGCTGGGGCATTGGGGCTACTCCAGTTGGGTCTCCAGTATGGGCTTCCCCTTACTGCTCATCGGGGGCAGCCTACTGCTGTGGGGCACGAAAATCACGCGCGTGCTGCTCTACCCGCTGCTGTTTCTGTATCTGATGATGCCGATGCCCTCTGTCGTGTTCGACGAAATCACGAACCCCATCAAGGTCTGGTCTACCGAAGTGGCAATTGCGATGCTTAGTCCCTTCTACAAAATCCTGCAGACGAGCCAAGTGACTTTTATGATGCCGTCGGGCTACGAACTGCATGTCGGGGTGGAGTGCAGCGGCTTCAAGGTCACAATTGCGCTGCTGACCTTCATCCTGTTTTTCTTTACGATTGTCGATATGCCGCTGTGGAAGAAGTTGATTCTGCCCGCCGCGCTGCTGCCGATAGCGGTGATTTCGAACGGCTTGCGGATTGCGCTGATTGGCGTGGCGGGGCACGAGTGGGGTTCCTACGCGGCGAAGGTGGCGCACGAGGGCTACGAGATGACCCTGCCCATCTTTGGCACGGTCAATATCCCCACGACGGGCGCGCTGGAGATTCTGATTCCCTTCGCGTCTCTGTTTCTGCTGGCGAGGTGGTTAGGATGGAAGAGATGAAACCCCAACAGGAATCGACGACAGTCATTCAGGAACAGCACCTGTCGGCGAGCAGCGACAGCGTTGCGTCGACGATGCCTGCCAACGGCGCGGCGAACCAAGAGTTGCCTGCGCCCGATCCTTCAGCGGGGGTCATCCAGCCACGCCCCGCGCCCCCGATGGACTGGAAGCGGTTTGGCGCGCCGATGGCGGTGCTGATGCTCCTCACCGTCGGGCTGGTGCTGGCGATTCAGTTTATGCCGCGTCCGAAGCCGTTGCAGGAAGGCAAGACGCTGGACAAGGTTCCCGCTACACTGGGCGAGTGGTCGCTACTGGAAGAGTACCCGATGTCCGAGGCGGCGCTGAAGGAACTCCTACCCGACGAGTATGTCGCCCGTATCTATGTGAACCCGTCAGGCGAGCAGGCAGACCTTTCGATTATCGCGGGGTCGCACACGGGCGCGTTTCACAACCCGCAGGTCTGCTTCCGCGTGCAGAACTGGGAGTTCGCCGAGAACGAGAGCATTACGCTGAATGTGCCAGAGCGCGAACCGATTCCTGCGCGCTTTGTGCGCCTGATTTCGCTGGACGGGCAGCGGCGCGAAGCGGTCGGCATTTACTTTTATGCAACGCCGATGGGCTACCGCGACGACACCTCCTCCGCGCGTATCTTTCTGCTGCTGGCGCGGTTAGCAGGCATGGATCAACAACGCGCTTACTTCATACGATTCCTAAAGCCTGCTACAGGCAACCCTGAACGCGACCGCGAGTCGGTCAAGCAGTTTGCCGAGCAGGTGCTTGCCGCGATGCGCCAAACGAACCCCGAAGTGGTGCGGTAGCGATGGCGACCGAGCGCGTCGTGCTGCGAGCGGTGGACATCGAGTCGGCACGGCATGGCAGCGTGCGCCTCGCGCCGATGCGTTTCACACTGGAACGCGGCGAACTGGTCGCGCTGTTTGGTCCCTCAGGCGCGGGCAAGAGCCTGCTTTTATCACTGATTGCGGGCGAGGTTGCGCTGGAGGGCGGGCGACTGGAGGTCGCCGACTTCGCGACGATGCCCGACCTGCCCGATGGACGCGCCCTGCGCACGACCACGCCTGCCAACTTCCTGAAACGCTACGCGCCCTCGTTCACCCGCGCAGTGTATATGCTGGAGGTGCTGGGGCTGGGCGAGCAGATGGACGCGCCGCTGAGTGAACTTTCGGACGGGCAACGCCACATGCTGCGTGTCGGTGGCGCGTTGGCACAGCAAGCCCCCCTATACCTGCTGGACGACCCGTTTGACCGCGCCGACTTTGAACGCCGTCGTCGCCTGTGGCACGAACTGGATGACCGCTGCCGCTTCGGCGCGGCAGTGCTGTTCAGCACGCGCGACCCCGCCGTTGCCGAACGCGCCGATCGCGTGCTGATGCTCGATAGCGGACGCCTCATCGCCGACGACGCCCCTGAACGCCTCCTCGCTGCGCAGGAGGCAACCGAACTGGAGATTGAGGCGTGCGACCCTGAGCCGATTCTGGAGGGGTTGCAAGGCGTGGAGGTGCGTGTTGAGCCGCTGCCCGACGGCTACCGCCTGCGCTTGCACGTACCCGACACGCTCGCCTTGCAACTGCTGCAACACGGCTACGGCAACATCCGTGCCGTGTATGTGCGCCCGCCCAGCTTAGAAGACGCCTGGCAGTGGCTGCGCCTTAAAATGCGCGCCCTTAAGCCCCCACAGGAGTAGACGATGCATTTGAACGAGGAAGTCATCGAAAGCCACATCATCTATCGCGGGCGCGTGGTGACGCTGCGGATTGATACCGTGCGCCTGCCCAACGGCAACACGACGCGGCGCGAGATCGTCGAACATCGCGGCGCAGTCGCGATTGTGCCCCTCCTGAACCGCGAGACAGTGCTGCTGATACGCCAGTACCGCCAAGCGGTGGGCGAGACGCTGCTGGAGATTCCTGCAGGCACGCTGGAGCCTGACGAGCCGCCCGACGCCTGTGCCCGACGCGAACTCCAAGAGGAGACAGGCTACACCGCCCGCCAACTGCGCAAACTGTTTAGCCAATATCTTGCGCCCGGCTACTCGCAAGAGGTGCTGCATGTGTACCTCGCGGAGGATTTGATGCCCGCTGCACAGGGATTGGACGCCGACGAGATGGTCGAACTTGTGCCTACGCCCCTGCGCGAGGTCGAGCGCATGATTTTGGACGGCACCATCAAGGACTCCAAGACCATCGCGGGGCTACTGATGACCCTGCGCCTGATGGAGCGCACAGGTACCCTGTAGCCATGTTCACAGGCATCGTGGAAGCGACAGGCATGGTGGAGGCAATTACCCATCACCAGGGCGGCGGCGCGCGGCTGGTGATACGCGCCTTCCCAATGACGGTCGGTGAGAGCCTTGCAATCAACGGCGTGTGCCTGACCGTGCAGCAGGCAGAGGGCGACTGCCTGCACTTCGATGCCGTGCCTGAAACCCTGCGCCGCACGAATCTGGGCGACCTCAAGGTGGGCGACCGTGTGAACTTGGAGCGACCCCTCACGCCCGAAAGCCGACTGGGAGGGCATTTCGTCCAAGGGCATGTGGACACGACGGCGCGCCTTGTGGAAGTGCGCTCCGAGGGCAACGCGCATGTGATGCGCTTCCAACTGGACGACACTCGATATATGCGCTACATCGTGCCCAAAGGCTCAATTGCGGTGGACGGGATTAGCCTCACGGTGGTCGATGTCGGCAACGACTGGTTCACTGTGTGGATTATCCCGCACACTTGGCAAGTAACGAACCTGCATGCACGGCAGGTTGGCGAGCGGGTGAACATCGAGACCGACATCTTGGCGCGATATGTGGAGCGGCTGTTGGAGACGCGCCTAAACTCTTCCGAACCGACTGCGGGCAGCTAAACGCACAGCGTCCCACTGTAGGCGCATGAGCGCACGCAGCAGCCGAATGCCTTCTTCGCACTCCTCTTGCGAGAGCGCGCGCGCTGCCGCGCCACAGAAGTACGCCAAGCACTGCATCGGGCGATGCGTCTGCGGCAGGCGACAGCCCTGACAGGTCAACTCCGTGCAGCAGCCCGCTGCGTGCGGGACGCCCGCGTGCAGCAGCAGTCCCTGCGCCTGCGCAAGCGTCAGCCCGACCATCTGCCCTGTGCGTCGGCGCGCGCCCGTGTGTTCCGTGTCGGGCTGCTGTATCACCCGATCGAGAAAGGCGTCGCGTTCGCGCGTGCCTTTGCAGCAGTGCCCGCACGCCGCGCACACATGCGCGTGGCTGTTGCTAATCGCGCCCAGCCCGCGCTGAATCTCCATCCGTCGCAAGTTCAGCTCCGCCCATGCCCGCGAACACTGCAGCGAGCGCATGCGCGTCTTGTGCGCTAAAAGCCGCGCTGCGTGGTTGCAAACAATCTCCCATAGGCGAAACAGCGGGCGCGAGTAAAACAGAAACACCAGGCGCGTCGTCCAGCGGGCGGGCTTCATAAGGTCGCCTCCTGTTGCGTTGCGCCGACCATCGCTGCGCCAATCGCCTCGCGCGCGAACGCCTCACACGCAAACTCCTGCACAATCGTTCCCTTGAACAGCACGGCGATACGGTCGCAATGTTCCATCAGTTCGTCGAGGTCGAGGGCAATCACCAGTGCCGCCATTCCCTGCTGGCAGGCGGCTCGGATGGCGTCGTAGGTCGCCTGTGCGCCGCGAATGTCCAGCCCGCGCGTAGGGGCATAAGCAATTAGCAGGCGCGGGTTGCCATGCAAGGCGCGGGCAATCACCAGCCGCTGCTGGTTGCCGCCCGACAGTTGCAGGATGGGCGCGCGCAAGGAGGGCACTTTGACCTGAAACCGCTGGATGAGTTGCTCGGCGCGCTGGCGGATAGCGCGCGGCTTGAGCCAGCCATGCCTTTGCAGGTCGGGGTCGCGCTGCGCACCCAGAATCGCGTTTTCCAGCACGCTCCACTGCGGTGCCATCATTCGTCGGAAGCGGTCATCGAACAGGTAGCGCACGCCTGCCTGGATGCGCCGTGCGGTACTCCAGCGATGCATCGGCTGACCCAGCAGCAAGATTTCGCCCTGCGCGACAGGGCGCAGTCCCGCCAGTGCCTCCATCAGTTCCAGTTGCCCGCTGCCGTCCACGCCCGCAATCCCTACAAGTTCGCCCGCCCGCACCGTCAGATTCAGCCCCTGCACGCCCCAGCCCCCGCGGTCGGAGGCGACAGAGAGGTCGCGGATGGTGAGGGTCTCTGCCCCCACCCCAACCCTCCTCGCGGACGGGGAGGGTGTTTCGGTTCCTCCCCCGTGTATGGGGAAGGTTAGGAGGGGAGCAGAGTCCTCCCCCACAATCCAGCGCGTCAGCGTCGGCGCGTCTACCTGCGCGATTGGCGCGTCGGCGACCTTGCGCCCCCCACGCAACACAGTCACAAAGTCCGCATAGCGCATCGCCTCGTTCAACTTATGCGTTACCAGCAGAATTGTGCGCCCCTGCGCTTTGAGACGCAAGAGCGTCTCGAACAGCGCGTCCACATCGCGCGGCGAGAGCATCGCCGTCGGCTCGTCCAAAATCAGAATCTCCGCGTCGCGCCAAAGCAGTTTCAGGATCTCCAGTTTCTGTCGCGCGGCGACGCTTAGTTCAGCCGCGGGACGGTTCCAGTCGGGTTGGAACGCCAGCGTCTCGGCGAGTTGCTCGGCTTTGGCTTGCGCGGCGCGGCGATCCAGCCAGCCTCCGAAGCGTGTCGGCTCCGCGCCCAGAATCAGGTTGTCCAGCGCGCTCAGTTCGGGGATGACGCTGTAGTGTTGGCTCACCATACCGATGTGGTGCGCAATCGCGTCGGCAGGGCTACGGAATTGCACGCGCTTGCCACGCAGGTACACCTCGCCCGCGTCGGGCGCGTAGTAGCCGTAAAGAACGCGCATCAGCGTCGTCTTGCCCGCGCCGTTCTCGCCCATAACCGCATGCAGCGTGCCCGCCGTAACCTGCAAGTCCACCGCATCGCAGGCAACCAGCGCGCCGAACCGCTTCGTTATCCCGCGCATCGCAATCAGCGGCGACGCGCCATCGATTGGTGCAGCAGGCGCATCGGCACGCAACACGGGCTGCGTATGCATAGACCTCCAATTCGTGCCCAGCAGCAAAATCCCTGCTGCAGGCTTGACACGGAGCCGCCCGATATGCCATAATTTAGCCACGCTAAATATCAGGAGGCTTACGAATGACCGGCGAAGTTCTCAAGGATGTTCCGTTGGGCTTGAGTCGAGAGCGAATTGAGCAAGTTGCGCGTCAGCGCGGCGAGCCAGAGTGGCACATTCAGCGTCGGCTGGAAGCATGGGAGCGATTTCTTAGCCTGCCGCTGCCCAGCCCCAAGCAAGAGGATTGGCGCTACACCGACATCACAACGCTTCACTTAGAGGATTACCCAGCGGTCGGCTGGCGCGACGCGCCCAAAGGCGACGCCCCTACGAAACTGCCCGCCTTTCTGACCGAGAACCCTACGATACGGGTCTATCACCGTGCGGGGTTCGGCTTCGAGGCGCATATTCCTGACGAATTACGGGCGCAGGGCGTGCAGGTGCGCGACCTCTACGAAGTGCTCCTAAACAACCCAGAGCAGATGGAAGCCGATTTGGGGCGGCTTGCGCCCATCCCTGGCGACAAACTCACCCTACTGCACGCCGCTGCGTGGGACAGCGGGCTGTATGTTTACCTGCCACCGAATGTGCAAGTGGCGGGCGTCATCGAAATCATCCACTGGTTTGAGACACCTGGACTCCACTGCCCGCACACGATGCTTGTGTGCGAGCAGGGCAGCGCGGCGAACATCGTGCAGTCGTTTTTCTCGCCTGAAGGGGCGCAGGTGTTCGTGCTGGGCGCGGTGGAGGTGTTCAACAAGCCCAACAGCGACCTGCGCCACGCAATAGTGCAACGGATGGGTCGCGAGAGCCTGTTCATCAGCAGTATCGACTATGAGCAGCGTCGGGACAGTCGAGTGCTGTCGTTGAATGTGGGGCTGGGGGCGCGGCTGGGGCGCACCGTGCTGCAGCACCTGATGGTGGAGTCCGGCGCCGAAGCGCGCCCGCTGGGACTCTTCTTCGGCGACGGCGCACAGCACTTGGACTTCCGCACCCTGCAAGACCACCGCGTGGGCAATACCACCAGCGACCTGCTCTACAAAGGCGCCCTGTACGACGAGGCAGTCTCCGTCTTTTCAGGGATGATACGGGTCCACCCAAAGGCACAGCACACGGACGCCTATCAGGCGAACCGCAACCTGTTGCTGAGCGAGAATGCGCAGGCATACAGCATTCCGAACTTGGAGATTGGCGCGAACGAGGTACGCTGCACGCACGGGGCAACTATCGGTCCGATACAGCCCGAAGAGGTGTTCTACCTGCGCTCGCGCGGGATTGACCCCGCCGCTGCCGAAGCACTCATCGTGATGGGCTTTTTTGAGGTCGTACTACGCGAGGTTAAGCCAAGCGACCTACGCCTGTCACTACAGAAGCTGTTGGCGGGCAAGCTCAAGGGCGACGCCTCGCGCTACTTTATGGATCTGGCGGAGTTGGAAGAGCCTGCCTTTTAGGAAGTCAGAAGGTGAACCTCGCGCCGATAAGCGGGTACAATTGCTTTACCTACGGAGGCAAGGGATGGTAGACACCAGCGATTTTCGCAACGGGTTGAATATTATCATAGACGACGAAATTCACACGATATTGGAGTACCAGCAGTCGCATCAGGGGCGCGGAAGCGCGATTGTGCGGGCGCGTTTGAAACGCCTGCGCGACGGCGCGATTTTCGAGCGCACCTTCAAGTCGGGCGAGCGGTTCCCCCAAGCCTACCTCGAGCGCAAGCAGATGCAAACCCTTTACCGCGACGGCGACGAATGGGTCGTGATGGACACCCACACTTTTGACCAGATTCATGTACCCGTGTCGCAGTTCGGTGAGGGCGCGAAGTTCCTCAAGGACGGCATGGAGGTCTACCTGCTCTACTTCAACGACCAGATTGTGGGTGCGGATGTGCCCGAATTTGTGGAGTTAGCGGTCGCCGAGACCGACCCGAACTTTCGGGGCGACACGGCGTCGGGTGGCTCCAAGCCCGCCAAGCTGGAGACGGGCGCGGTGATTCAAGTACCGTTCCATATCGAGGTCGGCGATGTGCTGAAGGTGAACACGCGCGAGGGGCTTTATGTTGAGCGCGTGCGCAAGGGCGGCAGCTAATCGCCCGATAGAACCTCGCGCACCTTCGCCGAGAGCTGCGCCATCGTGAACGGCTTGGCGAGGAACTCCACGCCGGGCTTCAGTTCGCCGCGCTCGATAATCGTGTTCTCGGTGTAGCCCGACACGAAGAGTGTCTTCATCGACGGGTGCATCACCTGCAGTGCGCGCGACAGCTCGCCGCCGCGCATCTCAGGCAGCACGACATCGGTGATGAGCAGATCAGGCGTGTGAGCCGCTGCCAGCTGGAGCGCTTGCTGGGGGCGGCTCGCTTCCAGCACGGTGTAGCCGAGCGCGCGTAGCATCTCGCTCGTCGTGTGGCGTACCTCGTCGTTATCCTCCACAATCAGCACGACGCCGCTACCTGTTTGCGGGACGCTCTCGGCAGGGCGCGTAGGCAGCGGCTCCGCCGACTCGTACACGCGCGGTAGGTAGATTTTGAAGGTAGTGCCCTTCCCTGGCTCACTGTAGACCCAGATATGTCCCTGCGCCTGATTGATAATCCCATGCACGGTTGCCAAGCCCAGCCCTGTACCGCCTGCGCGCCCTGTGTAGAACGGCTCGAAGATGTGCGGGAGGTGTTCGGGGGCAATTCCCTCCCCGGTGTCGGTGATGCTAATCAGCACATACTCGCCGGGCTGCACGCCCCAGTGCTGGCTGGTGTAGGCTTCATCCAACATAACATTCTGCGTCTCGATCGTTAGTTTGCCGCCGCCGGGCATCGCCTGCCGCGCGTTCGAAGTCAGGTTCAGCAGCACTTGTTCCAGTTGCACGGGGTCGGCGCGTACCGCGCCTGTCTGTTCGTGCAGAAAGCATTCCAGCTGGATGTCTTCGCCCAGCACGCGCTGCAAAAAAGAGGTGAGCTGCACCAGGTGGTCGTTGACGCTCATCGTTTGAGGGGCAATCACGCGCCGCCGCGCAAAGGCGAGCAGCTGGTTCACCAGCTGGCTGGCGCGGTCAACCGCTTCCAACACCTGCAGCAGGTTCGCGCGCGCAGGCTCGTTCCCCGCGAGCTGGAGCATCGCCAGCTCTGTGAAGCCAGTAATCACCGCCAGCATGTTATTGAAGTCGTGCGCAATCCCGCCCGCCAATCGCCCAACGCTCTCCAAGCGCGTTGCTTGCTCCACCTGCTCCTGCAGTCGCTGAATCTCGGTGATGTCTACCGCTAAGCCCAGCACGCCGTCGATAGCGCCCTCCGCGCTGCGGAGCGGCTCTAAGCGTACCTGATAGAGCCGCTTGCCCCACTGGAACTCGAACTCCACTGGCTCGCCGCGCAGGGCGCGCCGATGATGCTGAATCGGGAGGAACGCTGGGTCGGCGGTTTGGAAGTAGTCCATCAGCGTCCTGCCGAGCAGCTCATTCTCCTGCAGCCCCAGCGTGCGCAGTCCCGCGCCCAGCGAGGAGGTGAAACGCAACTCGCGGTCCACTGTCCACATAACCGCAGGGAGCTGGCTGAGTACCAGGCGTAGTCGCTGCTCTGAGGTCGGCTCAGGCGTGTCTTCCGATGACTTTGGCGTGTTATCCACAATAGGCTCCTTTGCGCCTAAGCCCAAAAACCGCGCGAGAAAAGGCGCAAACGCATGATACCCTATTTCACTTTCTGCAGAACTTCGTAAGCCGACGCGAGTCTAATGAGGTACAATCCCGTCGAGGTGCTGTCTATGAGGCGAATCGGTTTACTTGCAGGTATGGCGCTGCTTACTGCGCTGGCGTTAGCAGATCGCACGAGCGTTTCGGTCAGCAACCTGCAGGCGCATGTGAAGTATCTCGCGTCGCCCGAGTTGGAAGGGCGGTTCGCGATAGCGTCAGGCGCGCACAAAGCGGCGGACTATATTGCGCGTGTGTTCGAACAGTCGGGACTGGAGCCGAAGGGCACGAACGGCTACTTTCAGGATTGGGAACTGACTCTGGGCTTCAAGCCTGGCGCGGAGAACAGCCTCAAGATTCGCGGCGGGCGCGTGTGGGAAGCCCCCGCGGAAGCCATCCGCCCGCTGAACCTGACCGCCAACACGAAGGTGGAGGGCGAGCTGGTGTTTGTGGGCTACGGGATTTCGCAACCCGACGCGGGCTACGACGACTACGCGACTGTCGATGTCACGGGCAAGATAGCGGTCCTGCTGCGTGGTGCGCCGAACTGGGAAGGTGTCGGCGCAGACATTCAGCGTGCGGCGCGTATCCCCGCAAAGGTGCAGACCGCCCTGCAGAAGGGCGCAATCGGCGTGATTTTGGTGAACCTACCTGACAACGACCGCTTGCTGCCGCTGGGCATGCGTGGGCGCGCCCCCGCTGCAGACGCTGCGCTGCTGAATGTGCAGGAGTCCGTCGGCGACAAACTCCTACAACCGCTTGGGCTGACCGTCGCGGAGGCGGTCAAGCGAATTAACGAGAGCCGCGCGCCGATTAGCGCGAGCTTGAACCTCTCCGCCGAGATGAGCGCGTCGATTGAGCCGAATCGGGGCGTCGCGCGGAATGTGATAGGGTTTATTCCTGGCAATGACCCACAATTGCGCGACGAGGTGATCGTGATTGGCGCACACTACGACCATCTGGGCTACGGCGAGGTCGGCTCGCTCGCGCCTGAACCCGGCGAGATCCACCCGGGTGCAGACGACAACGCCTCTGGCACGGCGGCAATTATGGAACTTGCGCGCCTGCTGGCGCAGAATCGCGACCGCCTCAAGCGCAGCGTGCTGGTCATCGCCTTCTCCGCCGAAGAGGAAGGCTTGCTCGGCGCAGAGTATTTCCTGCGCAACCCGACCGTCCCGCGTGAGAACATCGTCGCAATGCTCAACTTCGACATGGTCGGGCGGATGACCAACAATCGCGTCTCGATCAGCGGCGTCGGCACCGCCGCCGAGTGGGAGGGCATCCTCAAAGCGGCGAACACAGGGAATTTGAATCTGCAACTGAGCCAGTCGGCGTCGGGCGGCAGCGACCATATGTCCTTTATGCGTCGTGAGATTCCTGTGCTGTTCTTCTTTACGGGCATGCATCCCGACTACCATCGTCCGTCGGACACTTGGGAGAAAATTAACTACGAGGGTCAGGCGCAGATTGTAGCGTTGGCAGAGCGCGTGGTGTACGATCTTGCGAGCCGTCCAGAGCGGCTCAAGTTCACGCGCCCGCAGCAGCCCCAGTTGCAGCGGGATTCGCCGCGGCGCGGTTTCCGCGTGCGCATTGGACTGATTCCGTCCTACTCCGAGCAAGAGGGCGTCTTGCTGGAGGGTGTTGTGCCTGGCTCGCCTGCGGAGCAGGCAGGGCTAAAAGCGGGCGACCGTATCGTCGCCGTGATGGGGCAGCGCGTTCGCACCCTCGAGGAACTCACCAGCCTCTACGAGAAGATGGAGCCAGGCAAGCCTGTGGAGTTCACGATTATTCGCGCAGGCAAGGAACTTAGGGTGCAGGTGACGCCTGTAGCGCCGTAAGTGGGGGAGCCTTTTATAACCGCACCGCTACGCCGCGTGCGGCAAGGTACTCCTTGAGTGCGCGGATAGTGTAGAGGCGGTCGTGGACGATGGAGGCAACTAACGCGGCAGCGGCATGCCCATCGGTAAGCGCGTCGTAGAGGTGTTCGGGCGCGCCCGCTCCCCCTGACGCGATTACGGGAACCGACACGGCGTCTGCCACTTGGCGCGTGAGCGTTAGTTCGTAGCCCGCCTGCGAGCCGTCGCGATCCATGCTGGTCAGCAGAATCTCGCCTGCGCCCAGCGAAACGACGCGCTGTGCCCACTCCACAGCGTTCAGCCCTGTCGGCGTGCGCCCCCCGTGCGTATACACCTCGTAATACGCGCCGTTCCAGCGAGCGTCGATAGCGACCACCACGCACTGGCTGCCGAACTGCTCGGCGACGGCGCGAATCAGGTCGGGATTTTGCACGGCGACAGTGTTCAGGCTCACTTTGTCTGCGCCCGCCTGCAGAATCGCGCGAATATCATCCAGCGTGCGGATGCCCCCGCCGACCGTGAAGGGAATGAACACCTGTTCGGCGACGCGCGCGGCGAGTTCGAACACGGGCGCGCGTCGCTCGTGGCTGGCGGTGATGTCCAGAAAGACCAGTTCGTCTGCGCCCTCGCGGTCGTACAGACGCGCCAGCGCCACAGGGTCGCCCGCGTCGCGCAAGCCTACAAACTGCACGCCTTTGACTACCCGCCCGTTTTGGATGTCCAAGCAGGGAATAATGCGTCGCGTTTCGGCAGACATGCTACGCCTCCTCGCTGGGGCGTCGCCACTGGACGACGATGACAGGTGCCGTGGTGGAGGTGGGCGTCTCGGCACGCTCCGATTTGCGGCGGCGTCGCTTGCGTGCGCGTCGGCGACCGCGCCCTTCGGACTTCACAGACGCAAGGGACGCCTCTGCCGTCTCCGGCGCACCATCTGCACTGACGGGAGTAACCGCCGCGTCAGGAAGCAGCTCGTCGATGGTTTCCACCGCTATCGGCTCGAAGGGCGACTCCTCCAGTTGGATGGGTTCCAGCGCGGGCTCTTCCCAGTCGGCTTCTGTCTCGGAGGCGGGCGGCACCGTAGGTTCGGGCGTGGGGACGAGGTGGAAATACGGCTCCAGCGCGATGGGTTCGCCTTGCAGCAGGCGCAGGAGCTGCTCGTGGGGGGCGGTAAGTAGCAGTCGGCTCTCGCCTCCCTGCAGGTACAGCGTATGCTCCATCGCGCTCTCGGTGACGATGGCGTTCTCGGCGAGGTCATACACGCTGAGCGGGAGCGGGAACTGCAGCGTGCGCACGCCATCTTTACGGGCATGTATATGCACCCACGGGTAGCGCGCCTGCACGAGGTCGTTCGTATCCAGCCAGATGTGCCCGCCCGCCCAGCGCACGAACGCGCGAATCAGTTCGGGGGTTAGGCGTCGCTCGCCCAGAAAGACCGCTTTCCAAGTGCGGTGGTCGCATACAACAAGCGACGGCAGCCCCGTGTCGATGTATTCGCCGATAATGTCGCATTCTTCGGCGATGGCGTAAAACGACGGTTCCCACGGTTCAGGTGCGCCGAGCTTGTCGACACCGAGGAACCGCGCGAGCGGGTGCGCCTTATTCACAATCTGTGTGCCTTGCAGGCTCGCCCATGGCTGGCGCACGATAGCCACCCCCAGCGTTTCGCGGGCACTTGCCAGCGCGTCGCGATGCCCATGGAACAGCGTGCTGGCATAAACCCAGATGAGCACGCGCCCATCGCGTTGCAGGCGTTTGCGGATGGCTTCGTGCGCGGCGCGCGACATCCGCCAGGTGTTCAGAAACAGCACCACGCGGCTGGGCGGGAAATCGCGGCGGGCGATGTCCTCCAGCAGGTAGAAGCCGACGGACGCGCCGCTGCGCAGCACCGCCTCGCGCGCCTGCACGACCATCTGCTCAATTAGGGGCGAGCCTGTGCGCACATAGCGTGTGCTTTCGGGATCGATAATCACGGCGACTTCGGGCGGGGTCTGGGGCGTGCGCGTGCGCAAGTGCCAGAGTGTTTGCGCCTCGCGGGCGGCTGCCCAAGCGTCGGGATGCGCCAGCCAGCCCTCGCCCCAAGTGTCCATCCACAGCGCGCCGTGCCCCAGCGTCAGCGACTGCGCCAGCGACCGCTGATGCACTTGCCGCACTGCCTGCGCCGTGTGCAACGGCGGGTTGTAGTCTTCGTCGGGGGTCGCCTCCGCCTGCGCTGCGCCCAAGTGATGCCCCGTGGAGGGGTCGGTTAGGCGCGATGCCCTGCCAAACGGCGTGCGGTAGTCTTCCTCCGACAGGAACAGCTTCTCGTGCAGGCTCAGCGAATCGACAGGCACAGGCAGCGCGCCCAGCTCGCCTGGCAAGCGGCAGGCGTAGCTTAGCGGTGCAGAGAGAAAGTCTATGTGCTCCGAGCCCAGCAGTTGGCTCAGTGCATAGTGCCCCGCATGCGGATGCTTCCACTCCAGCACATAGCCGTAGGGCGCGCCGACCAATGCGCGCCCTTGCGAGGCTTCCTTGACCGCCTGCGCCAGCCTCAGAATGCGCCGCGCCGTGATGTCTGACAAGAAGCGGTGATAATCGATCCAGCGCCCCTCGCGGCGCGGGTGGTAAAAATGCTTCACGCGCCCATGCGGCAGGCTCGGCTGAAACGGTGGAATGGTCGCCGTGCTGAAGGACACCTCGCCGTTGAACCAGCAGGCGCGTAGCACCACGCTGTCGCCCTTGTATTGGCGGCGCAGCCACTCGCGGAACGCTTGTAGCGCGGCTTCGCTGGTGTCGTACCCAGCCGATTCGGGCAGGAACCACTCGCCGAAATCGAGGTGATAGCCCAGCGTTGCGCCCCCTTCGTCCTCTTGTTCGACCAGTTTCACCAGCGCGACCAGCTGCTCTTTCGCCAGTTGCCACCAGCGGTCAGCGCACACCGAGGGACCGCCGACCGAGCCGTCGGCGAAGCGAATCACTGCCTCAGGGTAGTTCGCTTGCCACTTGCCGACGGGCGCGAAGGCGATCCGCCATAAAAAGTGCGCGTCGGGGTTTGTCTCGCGCCCTAATGCCGTCCAGTAGCGGATTTGGTCAAATGCCTCGAGTGCGCCTGTGTCGCGCACGGGCAAGGTAATCAGCAGCGAGTAGAGATGGACACCTGCCTCGCGGGCAAGTTGCATCTGCTGATGCACGCGCACGCCCGCGTCTGTGGTGTGTGGATTGCCGAAAAACAGCGTTGGCGGGAACGCTCGCTCGCCAAACAGAATGCTGGGAATGCCGTTTTGGAATTGCACGCGCACGAACGGATGGCGCACAGGTGGCAGGGGTTCAGGCGCAGGCTCGGTGGCGGCAAGCGCTTCGGGGGTAAGAACCTCTGGTGCGGCAGGCTCCGCTGTTTTGCGTCGGCGGGCGCGTCGGCGTTTCGTAGGTGTTGCTTCAGGTGCCGCGAGAAGCGTTTCGGCAGCCGTATTGGGCTCGTCCGCGACGACTGGCTCCTGCGCCGTTTCGACCTCTGGGGCGGGTTCCGCCTTTTTGCGTCGGCGCGCCCGCTTCGCGGGCTGCGGTTCGGGTTCAGCGGCAGGCGCTTCGGTCGCGAGCGCAGGCTCGGCAACAGCAGCAATTGCCTGCTCGACGGATTCTGTCGCCGCCTTTTTACGTCGGCGCGTGCGTTTGGTGAGCGGCTGTTCAGGCTCGACAGGTTGCGCCTCTGCCGTAGGCGCTTCTGCGGTGACGGTCTCCGCGGGGGCAGTTCCCGTCTTCTTGCGTCGGCGCGTGCGCTTGGGGGCGACTTCGGCGTCCGCTACGGGCGTTTCGTCGGCGGACGCCCCCGCTTGCGCTATCTGCGCGGTTTCGGCGTCGGCGGCTTTCGGGCGTCGTCGGCGTGGAGGCGTTTCCCCTGTCTCAGCCGGTGTCGCCTCCTGTGCCAGCGCCGATTCGAACGGCGCGCCCTCTTGCGGTTCGGAAATCGTCTTCTTTCGCCTTGGCATGGTTTTCTATCACAGGTAGTTGCTCGACCCACGCTAACAGGTCTGCTGGCGTTTCGAAGTAGTAATCGGGTTGCGCCGCGCGGAGGTCTTCAGGGAGGTGGGCACCCCATGCGACAGCAGCGACCTGCACGCCTGCTGTGCGTCCGCAACTGATGTCAAACACCGTGTCGCCGATGTAAATCGCTTGTGCGGGGGCGACGCGCAAGCGTTCCAACGCTTTCAGCACAGGGTCGGGATTCGGCTTATGGCGCTCCGTGTCGTCCGATGTGACGATGGTGTCGACAAAGGCATCCAGTTGCAGCTTGGGCAGACTGAGTTGGAGTTCTTCGCGGTTCTTCGAGGTGACCAAGCCGACGGCATACCCCTTGCGGTAGGCGGTTTGTACCGCTTGCACAGCTTCGGGCACGACACGCTCTAAGTGGCGGTTCGCTGCGTAGTATGCCATTTCGTCCGCCTCCATCTGCTCGTGGCACACAGCGCCCGCGATGCGCTCGTCCAGATAACGCATCTGCACTTTCAGAGGCAGCCCAATCAGTCGGCGAATCTCCTCGCGTGGCAGGGCAACGCCCGTATGCTTCCGGTAGGTGTAATCCAACGCCTTGACAATCAAATCGACCGTATCGATTAGCGTGCCGTCGATGTCAAACAAGACGGCGCGCAATAGCTCGGATTGTCCCATCGCCTAAAGTATACCTCACGACAGTTCGACAGGCACTGCCTGTACCTTGAAGGGCAGATGCTGCACAATCTGGTTCTTCTCGTTCACCAGAACCATCTTCGGTTCGACCCACTCGTCGGTAAAGACAGTGCTGGCGATAATCACGCGATGCCCTTTCTGCGCTTTGTGTGCAGCGGAGCCGTAGATGGCGATCTCCCCCGATCCAGGGGGCGCAGGAATCACATAGGTCTGGAACCGCTCGCCGTTGTCCATCACCCATACATGTACCATTTCGCCTGGCTCCAGCCCTATCGCCTCCATCAGATCTTCGTCGATGGCGATGCTCCCGATGTAGTCCAGGCGCGATTCGGTAACCCGCGCCATGTGAATCTTGCCCTTTAGTCGTTCGACCAGTCGCATAAACGCCTCCTCCAGCCGTAGGCGGTTGGATACCGCCTCCATGATACCCTATGGAGGTGGTTAGGGTTCCAGGGGAACGAGTGTTGCGGCGAAGACGCACTCGTGGCTGCGGATGGCGTGCAAGGTCTCTTCTGGAGGTGCGCTGTCTAACTGGATACGCGCTACGGCTGCCTGTGCGCCCGCGAAGATAATATTCTCGGTCTCCTGCACATTGATGTTTGCCTCGCGCAGGCAATCGAACACATGCGCCAGCACCCCTACCCGATCCAGATGGCGCACTATGAGCAGATATTTTGCGGGTGTGCGGTCAGCGAGGTTGACCACATTCGGCACGCGCCCCGTTTGCATGTAGGTCTGCACGATATGCACCACTTCGGCGGCGATGGCTTCTTGTGCTTGCTGGGTGGATGCGCCGATGTGGTGCGTGCCGTAGACCAGCGGTAGGCTCGCCAGCGGGTGGTGGAACTCGCCCTCGCCCGCGCTTGGCTCGCCCTCGAACACATCCAGCCCCGCGCGGATGCTTTTTTCGCGCACTGCCCACGCCAGCGCGTCCTCGTCCACGACTTCTGCGCGCGCGGTGTTGATGAAGTACGCTCCGTGCCGCATCGCCTCGAAAAAGGCGCGGTTGCACAAGTGCTTCGTTTCGGGCGTTAGGGCGACATGCACGCTCACGATGTCCGCTTCGCTGGCGACATCGAGTGGGGTGGCGCGGTAGCCGACGCCCAGTTGCTCGGCGCGTTCGGGGGTCAGCGAGCGGCTCCAGGCGATGACTCGCATGCCGAACGCCTTCGCACGCGGTATCATCTCACATCCGATATTGCCCACGCCGATTAGCCCCAGCGTGCAACCGTAGACGCCCCGCGCCTGGCTGAACTCCTTCTTGTTCCACTTGCCCGCGCGCAGCTGCGCCACATTGTCGGGAATGCGCCGATCCAGCGACAGAATCAGTCCGAACGCCAGTTCGGCGACAGCAATTGCATTCTTTCCGGGGCAGTTGGCGACATATATTCCGCGCTTCGAAGCGGTCGCCACATCGATTGTGTTCACGCCTGCGCCCGCGCGTATCACAAGGCTCAAATCGCCTACCTCCAGCATCGGCGCGGTAACCTGCGTGGAGCGCACCACCAATACATCGGGGTTGTGCGTGCGGATGGCGTCTATCAGCGCGTCTTCCTTCAGGCTAGGGTCGTAGATCACTGTGCAGCCCAGCGACTGCAGCCCTTCCAGTCCGCTCTGCTCGAACTTGTCGGCGACAAGGATCTTCATCGATGCCCTCCGCCGTCGAGAGTTCGCCACCGTAAGCAATCCTCCTACAGAGGTCGCTACGCTGATGCATAATTGGGGGGGACTGCCTTCGCTTGGGGCGGCGAGGCGTCTAAGGACAGCGAGCGGTTGGGAGAGAGGAAGGGTACAATTAGCGTGGTGATGGCTTGTGGCTCGGTATCGCACAGTGCAGACGGGCGTGCTGGATGCGCGTAAAGCCGCCATTTTGCGGGCGGTGACGCGTGAACACATTCGCACAGGTGAACCCGTTGGTTCGCAGGCAATCGTGCAGCGGTACGCGCTGGGGGTCAAGCCTGCCACAGTGCGCAACGAGATGGCGGCAATGACCGAGTATGGCTACCTCACGCAGCCGCACACCAGCGCGGGCAGAGTGCCCACCACGCGCGGCTATCGATACTATGTGGAACACCTGATGGGCGGAACCGCCACGCTGCGCATCGAAAGCTACTTCCGTCGCCTGCCCGAACCGGGCGAGAGCCTGACCGAGCTGTTGCAAGCGACCTTGCAGATTCTCGCTCGTGCAGCGCGGTCGGTTGCCTTCGCCACCACTGCGCGCGACGAGACGATGCGGGTGCTGCGCTGCATCCTCACCCCATGCGCCCCACGCCGTGTGTTGTCAGTCGTGGTGATGGAACACGGCGAGGTGGATAACCACTTGATAGACTTGCAGCACGCGCCTTTGCCACGCGCGCTGAATCGCATTCAGGAAGTGCTGGCAACGATGGTCGAAGGGCAGACGGTACGCGCTGTGCTGACGCTTGACCCCGCCCGCGCACCTGCGCTGGGGTCGCCCGCCGAGCGCGAGATGCTTGCCAGCTTGTTGCGCGCCATCCAGCAACAGGTGCAGGACATCGCGGAGGGCGAACTGCTCTATGACGGTATGGTCTACCTGCTGCGCCTGCCCGAGTTCCAGCGCGAGGTGCGCCAGTTGGAGGCGGTGCTGCGCGTGCTGGAGGCGCGTAAGCCGCTTTACCGCCTGCTCCAACAACACAGCGACGCCGAACTGAATATCACTATCGGCGAGGAGAACCCCATCGACGCGCTCCGCAGCTGCACCCTGATTTATGCCCGCTACTACGCGGGTGGACGACCTGCAGGTATGATTGGGCTAATGGGACCCGTGCGCATCGACTACGACCGCGCGCTACCCACCGTGCGACACGCTGCCAGGGCGCTAAGCGACCTGCTCACGCGCACTCTGTACGCATGAAGAGGAGCCACGCCGTGAAGGTTCTGGTCATAGATAACTACGATAGCTTTACCTATAACTTGGTGCAGTATCTGGGCGAGCTGGGCGCGGAGCTGACCGTTGTGCGCAACGACGAGCTGACCGTCGAGCAAGCGCTTGCGCTCCAGCCTGACCGCATCGTGATCTCGCCAGGTCCCTGTACGCCCTACGAGGCGGGCATCTGCATCCCGCTGATTCAGGTGGCAGCAGGAAGGGTTCCCATACTGGGCGTATGCTTGGGGCATCAGGCGATTGGTGCAGCATTTGGGGGCAACATCGTCCGCGCGAAGCGCCCAATGCACGGCAAGGAGTCGCTGGTGCGCCATACGAACACAGGCGTGTTTCGCGGCACGCCCAACCCGTTGCGCGCCGTCCGCTACCATTCGCTGGTCATCGAGCGCGAGACCATCCCCAACTGCCTCGAAATCACTGCCGAGAGCGAAGACGACCACGAAATCATGGGCGTGCGCCACAAGCACTACCCTATCGAGGGTGTCCAGTTCCACCCCGAGTCGATCCTCAGCGAGGCGGGGGTGCAAATTCTCAGCAACTTTCTCTCGCTGCGCGACGGCGGTGATACATCTTCGGGCGTCGTTTAGTCGGCGTAGCCCCGCGCCAGCCCGGTTTCATCTCGCTTCTGTCTGATTACGCGCGTATGAGAGTGTTATAGGGCGTGGTCGCCGTGCCCGTACCGAGAGCCAAGTAGGGGCGCGGTCGCCGCGCCATGCTCACCAAATACACTGCCGAACGATTTTTTTTTCGAACACCCCCGCGCGTATCGCCACAAGTGGTATACTTGTGTTGTCATACGCAGGGGTCTCGTGTGTGGATCGCATTAAGAGCGATTGGGCTAGGGTATTTGGGGAGCGTGCTCTGGGCGCGTGCGGTTCCTGACACGGCGTGGCTGGGTTTTGGCGGGCTGGCGCTGGGCGCGCTGGCAGTGGGCATGTTCGAGCGTCGCAGGCGAACGGTTGGGATGACCATCGTAGCGTTGCTCGTAGACTATGCGCTGGTGGGGGGGGTGGTTTGGGCGCTGGAGGGCGCGACGGTTGGCTATTGGCTGTTTGTGGCACCACTGGTGTATGCACTGTATCGGTCGGGCGCGGCGGGCGCGTGGCTGGGCGGCGTGCTGGGGAGCGTTGCGGTCTACCTGACTGGCTGGCTACGCACAGGCGCGCTGCCCAACGAGGCGACGACCCTAAGTTGGGCGGCGGGCATCGTTGGACTGGGCAGCGTGCTGGGCTGGCTCTGGCAACGGCGTGTGCACGCGGCGCAAGATGCCCTACTGGAGCAAGCCGCGCGCGCCGTCGAACAGAGTGAAGCGGCGGAGCGACGCATTCGCGAAAGCTACCGCGAACTGGCGTATCACTACCGTCGGCTGGAGGAACACCTGACCGCTTTACAGGACGCCGCGGAGCTACTGCACGCGCTCCAGCAGGCGCGCGATTCCGAGTCGTTGATGCACACCCTCCTGGAGCGGTTGCGGGCGCGGTTCGGCGCATCGGGCGCGGCGATTTACCTTACCGACGAAACGGGCACAGTCTTGCACACGGCGTGCGCAACAGGCGCGCTTGCGAAGCTTCAAAAGACCGCCTTCACCGTGTCCGTGCGCCCATTTCAAAAACAGCCCAGTGTCCAGCCTTTAGTCAATCAGATTCGCACGGCGGTTCTCGAAATCGAGCGACTCGCGGAGGCGCATAGCGAGTCTGCCGACCGAGCGGACGCAATCGTTGTTCCCCTCTTGGGCGATAGGCGCGTTCTGGGCGTTGTGGCGCTTACCGCCCGCACACAAAACGGGTTCAGCCCCGAGACGCGCAGCCGCATCCGCGCGCTTGCGCCCCACCTCGCCGCGCTGGTGACGCTGATCGACCAGATGCGCCTGATGAGCGTGCGCTTGGCGGAAACCCAGACGCTGTATGACCTGGAGAACCTGCTCTTTAGCGTGGAAAGCCCGCGCACCTTGCCGCAACGGGCGCTGACTGTGCTCAAATTCGTGTTGCCCTATGAACATGCACAGTTGTTTCTCAAGCAAGGCGAATGCTATGAACTCGTCGCGCAGGTTGGTGCGATGCCACCGCTTTCCGAAGGATTGCTTCGCGGGGGTGAACTTGCCGAATCTGTTCGGGCATGCCTTTACGATGCCAGCCACCCCTACGCCGACTCGTTCGCGCCCGCCACGAGCGTGATTATCGCGCCGCTGCGCGGCGGCGTGCGTGTGCAGGGAGTTGTCGCGCTCGGGCGCACCGAACTGCCCCCGTTCAACGACCTCGATCTTGAGTTGCTTCAAACGCTCGCGTTCCAGTTGACCAGTGTGCTGGAGCGTGCGATGCTTCTGAGTGATCTGGAGCGCCTTGCCGTCACCGACGGGCTAACTGGGCTGTATAACTACCGCCACTTCCACGAGCGGTATCGGGAAGAGGTGAACCTGTGCCGACGCTATCAGCATCCGCTGGCGGTGATGCTTATCGACTTGGACGGCTTCAAGCAAGTGAACGATACTTACGGTCATCTGGAAGGCGACTACCTACTGGTGCAACTGGCAGAGATGCTTCGCAACACACTGCGCAACACGGAGCTGATTGCCCGTTACGGGGGCGACGAGTTCGCGGTGCTGATGCCTTCCACGAATCTGCGAGGGGGTGTCGCTGCTGCCAATCGCATCCTGCAGGTGGTGCGTAAGGCGCAGTTTTTGGACACACTGGGTGAGCCGCGCTTCCGCATCACGCTCAGCATCGGCGTCGCTGCCTACCCCAACAGCACGCAGAACCCCGTTGAACTACTGGAAAAAGCCGACGAAGCCCTCGAAACCGCTAAGCGAAGCGGCAGGAATCGGGTGGTCGCCTACGAAAATATCGCATAACTACTGAAGTCGCCCCCGTCGCTGGTGGATTATAATACAGGCGGTGTTATGGGCGAGAGTGGAGAGCGCGTGATGAAAGCCACAACCCTGCAGCAAGTTGAGGAGTACCTACAGCGTGGGCGATTGGAGCAAGCGGCGCGAGTGCTACGACGCGCTGTGCAATCGGGCGATGCGCCGCTGGAGTGCTACCTGTGCCTTGCGGAGGTGTGTCGCTTGCAGGAGAACTGGGACGGCGCTATTGACGCCATCCGCGCCGCGCTTCAGCGTCGACCCGATGCGATACTCGTGCGCGAGCGACTTATCGAGTTGCTTATCGAAAGCGGATGCCTTGCGGAAGCTGTCGCCGAATGCGAACGCTGGCTTCAAGAGGCCCCTGACCACCCTATCCCGCTGGAGCATCTGCTGGACGCCCACTGGCACGCGATGGACTATGCACGCGCGCTTCAAGCGGCAAACCAGTTGGTGCGGCTGCAGCCATACGCGGCACATTATCGCCTGCGCCGCGCACGCCTGCTGGACAACCTCGGACGGCATGCGGAAGCCATCAGCGACTACGAGTGGCTCGCGTTCGAGACAGGTGTGCCAGCGGAGATAATGATCTGGGCAAGCTTGGAGCTGGAACGGCTTGACCAACTCCAGATGCACCTAATGGTGCACCTGCTAATGGACGATGCGCTGTTCTGGGTGAAGTTCATCCGCGACCCGAAGGGCGCCGCGCGTGAACGCGGCTTCACCTTCAGTCGTGTTGGCGAACTGCTGCTGGAGACGATGCCCGAAACGCTCCTGCGCGAGATGCCGCGCCCCCCGCGCCGCTATGCAGGCTATAACTGAGCGAATGCAGCCGATTCGCCACGCGCTGGGCGCGCGCACGCTTATAATGGGCGTGCTGAACACGACGCCCGACAGCTTCTACGACGGCGGACGCTACGCCACGCTCGAAGCCGCGCTTGCACGCGCCGAGCAGATGCTTGCCGAAGGCGCGGACATCCTCGACATCGGCGGCGAATCGACCCGCCCTGGCGCAGAACCTGTGCCTGAAGACGAGGAGCTGCGCCGCACCGTCCCCCTGATTGAAGCTATCGCCGCGCGCTATCCGCAGGCGATTATCTCCATCGACACGACCAAGAGCCGTGTCGCCGAACTTGCCCTGCACGCGGGCGCGTGCATCGTCAACGACATCAGCGGCATGACCTTCGACCCGCGCATGGCGGAGGTGGCGGCGCAAGCGGGCGCGCTGGTCGTGCTGATGCACATTCAGGGCACACCCCGCACAATGCAACAGAACCCCCACTACGCCGATGTGGTCGCCGAAGTGCGCGACATGCTCCGCGCCCACGCCCAACGCGCCGAGCAAGCGGGCATCCCGCGCGAGAACATCTGGATAGACCCTGGCATCGGCTTCGGCAAGACGGTGGAACACAACCTGCAACTGCTGCGCCACCTGCCAACGCTTAAGTCGCTGGGCTACCCCATCTTGATTGGCACTTCGCGCAAGTCGTTTATCGGGCATCTGCTGGGCGGGCTGCCACCTGAGGAGCGTCTGGAGGGCACGCTGGCGACGCTCGCGCTTGCTGTCGCGTGGGGCGCGGACATCGTGCGCGTGCATGATGTGCAGGCTGCCGTGCGCGCCGTGCGAATCGCCGACGCGCTCGTGCGTGAGGGGACACTAACAACAAACTACGCTGCCCAAGTTCGCAAAAATGAGAGGAATTGATGACCCCCTCCGTAAGGTTCCCCCTGCTTGCAGGGGGAACCGATGAGGCTTGGTTCCCCTCGCGAAGCGGGGGGAACCGAAAGGAGTAGGGAGAACCGATGAGGCTTGGTTCCTCTCGCGAAGCGGGGGGGAACCTAAAGGAGGGGGAATTTTAGACGCGCGGTTGCATAGACGGCTATGAATCGCTACCTGTTGAGGAATGGACGGTTGCTCGACCCGTCGCAAGCGCTGGATAGGCGGGGCGACCTGCGCCTACGCGAGGGGCACATTGCTGAACTTGGCGGTACGCTCGCGCCCGACGCAGGCGAGACGGTGATCGACTGCACGGGCTGCTGGGTCGCGCCTGGCTTGGTGGACATCCATGTGCATCTGCGCGACTTGGGGCAGAGCCATAAGGAGACGCTGCAGTCGGGCGGCGCGGCGGCGGTCGCGGGCGGGTTCACCAGCGTCTGCTGTATGCCGAACACCGAACCATCGCTGGACAGCCCGACACTCGTGCGCGAGATTTACGCTCGCGCCGAACGCGAGTCGCCCTGCAGGGTCTATGTGGTTGCCGCGCTCACGCAGGGCATGCGGGGCGAGGTTCCATCCGACTACCACGCGCTCAAGCAGGCAGGCGCAGTCGCATGCTCCGACGACGCTTTCCCTGTGCAGTCGGCGGAGGTGATGCGCCGCGCGATGCTCGGCTGTGCCGCCTACGGGCTGCCTGTGGTGACGCACTGCGAGGACAAGTCGCTCAGCGACGGCGCGAGCATGCACGCAGGAGCAATCAGCGCGCGGCTTGGGCTGAAGGGCGCGCCCGCCTCCGCCGAAACCGTGCAGATTGCCCGCAACGCGCTGCTGGCGCACGAAACGGGCTGCCATCTGCATGTGCAGCACCTCTCGACGGCAATCGGCGTTGCGCTAGTGCGCTTTTTCAGGTCGCTGGGCGTGCGTCTGACAACCGAGGTCGCTCCGCACCACCTGCTGCTGACCGACGAGGCGTGCGCGGGCTTCGACACAAATGCCAAAATGAACCCGCCCCTGCGCACGGACGCCGACCGCAACGCGCTCACGCACGGCGTGCTGGAGGGCGTCATCGACTGTATCGCGACCGACCACGCGCCGCACGCGCCGTTCGAGAAAGCGCAGCCGTTTCCCAGCGCGCCGTTCGGGATTGTGGGGCTGGAGACCGCGCTGGGGTGCATCCTGCACTGGAACCGCCAGTTGCCCCAGCCGCTGGAGCCGCTGCAACTCGTGAACCTGATGAGTACCGCGCCCGCGCGCCTGATGGGGCTGCCTGCGGGCACGCTGCAACGGGGTGCGCCCGCCGATGTGGTGGTGATTGACCCCGACCTGCGCTGGCGAGTGGAGGCAACCCAGTTCCGTTCCCGCAGTCGCAACACGCCGTTCAACGGCTGGGAACTGACGGGCAAGGCACGCTATACCTTCGTTGGTGGCGCGTTGGTGTATCGCGGAGACTGAAGGTTGCTTTACTCCCGCTTCTCCATCAGCATCTGCAGTGCGCCGTCGTCAGGGAAGCGTTGCAGCCCGCGCCACGCCCAAGTGCGCATCCTGCCCAACTCGCCCAACTTGTAGGCTCTTAGCGCGAGCCAGCGATAGGCGTGCAGCAGCCCCTCCCGCTCGAACGGGTTGCTCGGCGTCCAGTCTGCGCCATTCTCCACTGCCCGCAGCAGATACCGCTCGCTCAGGTCGTACCGCTCGGTGTAGAGCAAGTGGTAGCGTCCCAGTTCGGTGAAGATGGCGATGCTTTTAGGGTTGTTGCGTGCACCTTCCTCCAGAAACGCCAACGCCTGCGGGAGGTTTTTCGGATTGTCGAACAGGATCATCTGCGCGCCCACGAGGTAGCCAGGTACGAAGGTCGGGTCAATCCAAGTCATGAATCGGTAGAGGGGCAGCACCTCGCGCACGGGGCGGTGGAAGTGGTGGCGCACATCGAAGAAGGGCTTCACATTCCGCTCGATATCGCCCCAGAGCCAGCGCGGGTCGCGTTCGGGTTCGGGGATGACGCCCGTTTCGTCTGTGTGGTCGTGCAGCCCGTCCGCGCTGCTGGCGGCGTGCGCCGTTCCACGCTGTTTCTCGCGTTCAGTCATCGGGCGCAGGCGCACGCCCCCATGTGTATACTCATCGGTCTTCGCCCAGAGATAGCTGGCGACACTGCCGCGGAACTCGCCCATCACCGACGCCAGCGCTTTTTTGTCGTAGATGGTCAGCGCGTCCAGTGTTTCGGCGCGCTGTGTATGGTACGGTGTGGCGAGCCGTATTAGCGCGCCGCCTATTACGACGCCAATAGCACAGACTACAGAGCCAACCAGCGTGCCGACTTGCACGGTATCGATTATCGGCGCAGCAGGCGGCACGCCTTACTTGTAAAACGCTACGAGGCGCGCGCTTTTGCCTCCAGCCGATTCAGCCAGACCACGATCCCGCCGAGCAGTGTCGCCATCCCAAGCGCGGTCGGCAGGTACGGTAGGCGTAGCGTCTCGTGCAGCGTGAGTTTGCCCAAGTCCAGCGGTTGAATCAGCACTGGCTCCAGCGCGGGGTAGGCGAGGATGAAGGCGAAGGCGCCGAGCAAGGCGCCCGCGACTGCGAGCAGCCCGTCACGCACACCACTGCCCAAGCCCACTAACGCCGTGCCGGGGCAGTAGCCTGCAATTGCCATCCCGACGCCGAATACCAAACCGCCCACCAACACGCCCCACACATAAAGCGACTTGACCTTCAGGTGCGCCATCTCAGGCGCAAAGGTCGCGAGCGCTGCCGCGCCCACCATGCCCAGTGCAATCGCTGTGAGCATCACTTTGAGCATTGTGAAGTCGCGGAACGCCAGCCCGCGCATCACCAGCCCGCAACGACTGAACCCCGCGCGATGCAACGCGAAACCGAACAAAATGCCTGTAATCAGCCCCAACAAATGTGTCGTTTCCATGCTATCGCCCTCCATTTACCCGTTTGAGTAGCAGCGAGGCGGTCAACACGCCTGTGGCGAATGCCGCCGCGCCGAACAGAAAGCCGCTCAGCGCCAGTTGTGCGATTCCGCTGAGCATATGTCCCGAAGTGCAGCCGCCTGCAAGGCGCGCGCCAAATAAAATCAGGAAGCCGCCCACGAACGCCGCCAGCCCGCGCGCCCACGACGCGCGAAACACAGTCGGCAACTCACACGCAGGTGTGCGGTCGCCTCCAGGCATCAGGCGCGAGAGCAGCGCGCCCAGCACCATCCCAGTAATCAGCATCACCTCCCAGCCAATCTTCGCGCCGATTTTCTGTAGGTACGGCTGCGACTCAGCAAAGCCTGGCACAACCTTGTCCACCAGGTAGCCCACCAGTTGCGGATAGGCGGTGGAGACGCCAAGCGGTTGCACCGTTGCAATCGCGAAAATCTGCACCAGTCCTATCACGCCGCCCCAAAGCAGCCAAGGCGGCAATCCTGCACGCGACGGCGCGTCAGTCGCGCATGCCGCCTGCGCAGAAACCTCCGTGCGCTCCGTTATCATCTCGCGGATACCTCCATAGCGTTAGAGGCTACCGCCGCGCGAAACGATTCACGCCCTCCTCGCAAGGGATGCCGAAAAACGCTACTTTCCTCACAAGTCTCTGCGCAAGTGGGTATAATTGGCTGTCCTGCGAGGCAACTCAGGGACACACATCACCACACAAGGAGGGTTCTGTATGATGCACAAGGGAATGCTGTGGAGTGCGACAGTAGTTCTGTTGGGGTCGCTGGCGTTGGCTGTACCTGCCTCTGCGCAAGACTCGACCTTGCAGGGGTTCACGGTGAATGCGGGCATCTTTTACCCCAGCAAGAACAGCGTGCGCAACGCCACCGAAGACCTCTGGTTCAGCGTGGACTTGGGCTACAAGTTCCAGACCAGCGAGCCGACCGAGACGGGCTACTACTATGACTTGGGCGTGTCGGTTGGCTTTCGCGGTGCGGGCGGCGCGTCCTACATCCCTGTCCACTTGACCTTCACAGGCTACCTGAACGAGCAGTTCTTTTACCGCGCGAGCGCAGGGGTAGGCTTTCCAAGCGACTTCAACAAGTTCGGTCAGAAAGACGACGCTGCGTTCTCCTACGCCCTCGAACTGGGCTACAACTTCAGCACAGGCACCACGCCGATTGCCCTCACCGTTGGCTACGCGGGTATCCAGCGCGGCGATGTGAACGGCTTCACCGTCGGGCTACAGTTCCGATTCTAAGCCTTGTTCGGGGAACCTGTGAAAAAATCCCCCTGCTTGCTTACGGCAGGGGGATTTTGCACGGGAAGGAAGGTACTCTCCGTAATCTATAAGACTCGCTTTTGCTCTAAAAGCGGACACTTGCCCAGAGACCTCGCAATTTCCTTGTCCTGACTCGCTCGCTAACCCATCCGAATCTCCCAGTTGTAGGGGATTTCGGGCGTGTTGTAGGGCAAGCGGCACTCGTCGGGCTGGGCGCGGTTGTACGGTTCGGTGGGGAAGTTAATCAGCAGCGACGGCTCTACGCCGATGGTTTTGTACCCGTGCGCCACCTGCGGCGGGATCACCAGCAACACGCGGTGATGCTCCCCCAGAAAGAATTCGTTTATCATTCCGTGCGTGGGCGAGTCGGGACGGCGGTCGTAGAGTACCGCCTTCACCATGCCTTTCACCACCACCCAGTAGTCGGTCTGTTTCTCGTGCCAGTGCCAGGCGCGAATCACGCCGGGGTAGTTCAGCGACACAT
>Ga0197142_1000471_pt1 | contig 37029 bp, 36 predicted proteins | sample GBS60_MetaG_FD_148614 | JGI IMG/M metagenome (GOLD analysis project Ga0197142, IMG submission 148614) | Sediment microbial communities from Great Boiling Springs, Gerlach, Nevada, United States - GBS 60_MetaG | ecosystem: Environmental > Aquatic > Thermal springs > Hot (42-90C) > Sediment...
GTTCGTGGGAAGGGCTGTTATACTGTCGCTCGGGGAGCTCCATGCAGAGCGAGGTCGTGTTCCTCGTGGAAGAAGGGGCGGCTTGCCGGTACGTCGCCCGGGCGTTTGGTCATTCCATCTTCACCCAGGCGGACTCCTTGGAGGAGCTGCGCGACATGGTGCGCGATGCTGTGGTCTGCCACTTTGATGATCCCCCCCGGTGATCCGCCTGCACTTCGTACGCGACGAAGTCCTGACCCTTTGAAGCTCCCGCGCGGTATCTCGGGCGACCAGCTCCGCCGGTTCCTCAGCCGCTATGGCTACGAGCTCGTCCGACAGACCGGCAGTCATATGCGGCTGGTATCGAGGATGCGGGACGCTCCCCACGCCATCACAGTGCCGGCACACCGCACCCTGGACCCCGGCACCCTAGACCACCCCAAAAATCGCTCCGCGATTTTTGGGGGCCCCGGTCTCCTTCCATTCGTTGGTTTTTCCGGGACACGCTCCTAGCCCGGCGTCCGGCCTGCCCGGGCTTCCTGGATGGCTCGCCACACGCGCTCCGCCCGCAGGGGGGTGTCCAGGTGCCGGATGCCGAAGGGCCGCAAGGCGTCCAGGACCGCGTTCACGAAGGCGGGCGTGGCCCCGATGGTCCCCGCCTCTCCCACGCCCTTCGCTCCCAGGGGGTTCGTGGGGGAAGGTGTCACGGTGCGGTGCATCTCCACCGCGGGCGCGTGCACCGCCCGGGGTAAGGGGTAGTCGGCCAGGCTCCCCGTGAGGGGCTGTCCGGCGGGGTCGTACACCACTTCCTCCAGGAGGGCCTGGCCCATGGCCTGCACGATGCCGCCCTGGATCTGCCCCTCCACCAACAAGGGGTTGACCACCACCCCACAGTCGTCCACGCTCACGTAGCGCTGGACCTGCACCGCTCCGGTTTCCGGGTCCACCTCCACCACACACAGGTGCGCTCCGAAGGGGGCCGTGGTCTGCTCCACCACGAAGGTGCCCTCTTCCTCAAGCCCCGGTACCACGCCCTGCGGGAGGCGGCCCGGTTGGTAGGCCGCCTCCGCCACCTGGGCCACCGTCACCGCCCGGTCTACGGCGCCCCGCACCGCGATCTTCCCCTCCCGCAGCTCCAGGTCCTTGGGCGAAGCTTCCAGCAGGTGCGCCGCCACCCGGAGCATCTTCCGCCGTACCTTCTCCGCAGCCCGGAGCACCGCCGACCCCCCGACCACCAAGGTCCGGCTCCCCGCGGTGCCCTGGCCTGCGGGCACCGCCAGGGTGTCCCCGTGCACCACCTCCACCCGGTCGGGAGGGATCCCCAGGCGGTCCGCCACGATCTGCGCGAAGCCTGTGGCACCGCCTTGGCCGTGGGGGGAGGTACCCGTGAGCACCACCGCGCTGCCGTCGGGCAGCACCCGCACCCGTGCGGTTTCCCAGCCGAAGGTGCAGACCTCCACGTAGCAGGACAGCCCGATGCCGAGATAGCGGCCGCGCCTGCGGAGCTCCGCCTGCTGCCGCCGCAGCTGCCGGTAGCCGGACCGGTCCAGGAGCACCCGCAGGGCCCCGCGGTAGTCTCCGCTGTCGTAGCGTGCCCCCGTGGGGGCCCGGTAGGGGAAGGCGCTCTTGGGCAGCAGGTTGCGCCGCCGGACGGCGGCGGGGTCCAAGCCCAGCTCCGCGGCCACGAGGTCCATGAGCCGTTCCAGGTAGAAAGTCGCTTCGGGCCGCCCGGCACCCCGGTAGGCTCCGGTGGGCGTCTTGTGGGTGAACACCTCCACCACTTCCGCGTGGACGTTCTCGATGGCGTACGGCCCCGTGAGGACCCTCACCGTAAGGGCAGGGACGTCCACCGTGGTGGACAGGGTGTAGGCGCCCACGTCCGCCACCAGCCGAGCCCGCAGGGCGAGCACCCTCCCCCGGGCGTCGCAGGCGACCTCGAACTCGCCTGCCTGCGACCTCCCTTGGGCCGTGGCCACCAGGTTCTCGCGCCGGGTCTCCACCCACTTCACGGGCCTGTGCACCCGTTGGCTGAGGTGAGCCACCAAGACCTCTTCCGGGTACGTGTTCAGCTTGACCCCGAACCCGCCGCCCACGTCGGGGGCCACCACCCGCACGCGGCTTACGGGGAGCTCCAAAGCTTGCGCCAGGGCGTCCCGGAGGTCGTGGGGCACCTGGGTGGACGACCACACGGTGAGCGTGCCCCGGGCGCCGTCCCAGGCCGCCAGCACGCCCCTGGTCTCCAGCGGCATGCCTGCCACCCGCTGCTGTCGGATGGTAGCCCGTACCACCCGTTCGGCCCGCCCGAAGGCACCGTCGGGGTCTCCGGCTCGAACCTGCCGGCGGTACACCACGTTGGTGCCCAGCTCCGGGTGGACCAGGAGGTCGCCTTCCAGAGCCCGCAAGGGGTCTGTCACCGGCTCCAGAGGCTCGTAGGTGACCTCCACCAGCGACGCGGCGTCCTCTGCTTCCGCCCTGCTCCTGGCCACCACCGCGGCCACGGGCTGCCCCACGTACCGCACCACCCCGGACGCCAGTACTGGGTGGAGGGCCAGCTTGGCCCCTCGGAGGCCCTCCACGGGCACGCCGCCGAGGGGCAAGTCCGCGGCGGTGAGCACAAGGAGTACGCCCGGCGAGCTTCGCGCCCGGCTGCCGTCCACCCGCACCACCCGCGCGTGGGCGTGGGAGCTGCGGACGAAAGCCACGTGCACCGTCCCCTCCAGGGCGATGTCGTCCACGTAGGTCCCGCGTCCCCGCAGCAGCTTCGGGTCTTCGATGCGGCGAACTCGCCTCCCCGTCCACACCGGCGCGTCTGTCATGGCTTCCTCCTAACACGCGTTCGGAGTCTATTCTACCGGGCTGTGGGGTACACGGAAGGGTGGAGCGGCGGTGCCCGTGAAGACTTCGGAGCAGGGGTCCCGTTTCGGAGGCCAAAGCTCGTGGGCCTCCCTGGCCTGGGGCGCCGTGGCGGCGGCGCTGCTGGCGGGAGGTGCGTGGGCCTGGGCCACGACCAGCCGAGCCCTCACAGGGGGCGCCGCGGAGGCCGGGGTTTCCGCGAAGCCCGCCCAGCGCACTCCCGCCGCGGCGGAGCGCCGGGTCGCCGGCAGCCCAGCGTGCCCGCAAGGACCGTGCGGCACCCGGGGCCCAGGGCCGGGCTACTGGATCCGGCTCGGGCCCACCCGTGACCTGAAAACCCTCAGCCGCACCGCCGGCCGCCTGAGCGAACGGTACGGAATCCTCGGCCGCGTCCAGACCACGTGGGCCGTGGCGGCCTACCGGGTGGTTTCCGGCCCCGTACGCCTGCGCAAGGCCGCGGAGGAGCGCCGCCGGGTCCTGGCGGTCTCCGGGCTGGCCGCGGAGGTGCGCGAACGAGCGGACGGGTACGTCCTGGACTTCGGAGTCTTCCAGGACGCCGCGGCCGCGGAGAGGGTCGCCCGGGCGGTCCGCTCCCGGGGCTACGGGACCTCGGTGGAGCCGGTGCGGACTCCCGCGTACACCTTGACCGTGGGACCGCTCCCCGAGCGCGCGTTCCTGGCTGTGGCACGCACCCTCCGGGAAGCCGGGGCGGAGTTCACCGTCGCGAGCGGCCGGTGACGAGGCCGACGCCCACCGACCCCGCGGAGGTCCTCGCGTCGTTCCCCCGGAGGCGGGTGTGGTCTAGACTGTTGGCCGTGGGGGCCAAGGAGGTCTGACCGTCCGGCGAACGCAGCTGACCCGGCCATGGAGTCGCGGAAACCCTCGTGGCGGAAACTGCTGGAGCAGTGGCGGCAGGCCTTCTCAGACCCCGGACCTGCGCCTCCTTCTCCCGCCACCGCGGGACCTGCGGAGGAGGCGGCCGTCCCCAGCGCCCTGGTGGTCGGCGAAAGCCTGCCCTCATGGCTCGCCGCGGGCCTCGGACAGGGTTGCCGGGTGGAGGTGGCTCCCTTGGCGGACGCCCTGGAACTGCTGCAGACGGACCACTACGACCTCCTGGTGTTGGACGTGGAGTCCTGCGGGCGCCCGGCGCCGGACGCCGTGCGGACGCTGCGGGCGTACCGTCAGGCTCCGATTCTGTTGGTGGCCCCGCGGGCGCTCCGGGACACCGTGGCCGAGGCCTTGGAAGCGGGGGCGGACGAGTTCCTCTTCCGGGACGGCCCGCCGTCGGGCGAGCTCGTGCGCCACGCGGTGGAACACGCGGTGCTCCGGCGCAGCTTCCGAGACCTGACCCAAACCGACGTGGACCCCCTCACCGGGGCCCTCAGCCCGCAGGCCTTCCGCAGGCTGTACGAGGAACGGAGGGCCCGCAGCAGGCTGTTCGGGGAGCGGTTCACGGTCCTGGTGGCGCAGGTCCTGGACCTCTCCCGGATCCAGGCGGCTTACGGCCCGGAGGCCCTGGAAGCGGTGCTGCAGCACGCGGCCGGCGCCCTCCGGGGCGCGGTGCGCAGCACGGACGCGGTCACGCACCTGGGACAGGGGGTGCTGGCAGCTCTGCTCAACAACGGGGACCGCCAGCGGGTGCAGTCCATCACGGACCGCCTGCACGAGGAAGCGGAGCGCTACCGTCCCTCCCGGTACCCCGGCCTCCACCTCCGGCTGCGGATCGCCCACGCCACCGTGGAAGCAGGCAGCGACGCCCTGGCGGAGGCCACCCAGAGCCTCTCGGCGCCACCAGGGGACGGGTCCGCTACGAGCGCCGGCGTGTGATCTCCGCCACCGCCGCCGGGTTCTCCAGGGCGCTCAAGTCCCCGGGGTCCTGGCCCAGGTAAGCGGCCCGGATGACCCGACGCATGATCTTGGCGTTGCGGGTCTTCGGCAGGTCCCCCACGAACTCCACCACCTCGGGCTGGAGGGGCTTGCCCAGCCGCTCCGCCACTAGAGCCTTGAGCTCCTCCGCCAGCCCCTGGCTGGGCGCGTGGCCCGGTTTGAGGACCACGAAACACGCCACCGCCTCCCCTTTGATCTCGTGGGGGATCCCCACCGCCGCGGCCTCGCTCACCCCCGGGTGCGTGACCAGCACCGACTCCACCTCCGCGGGCCCCACCCGCTTGCCCGCCACCTTCAACGTGTCGTCGGACCGGCCGAGGATGTACCAGAAGCCGTCCTGGTCCCGCACCGCCCAGTCGCCGTGCACCCACACCCCGGGCCACCGGGACCAGTAGGTCTCCACGTACCGCTGCGGGTCCTGCCAGAATCCCTTGGTCATGCCCGGCCACGGCTTGGTCACCACCAGCTCCCCGACCTCGCCCGCCGCCGCGGGTCTGCCCTCGGGGTCATAGATGTCCGCAGCCATTCCCAGGCACGGCCCCGCGAAGGAACACGGCTTGCACGGGTGGATCACCGTCCCGCACACGATCCCCCCGGACACCTCGGTGCCGCCGGAGTAGTTCACCACGGGACACCGACCCCGGCCCACCTGCCGGAAGTACCAGAGGTACGGGTCGGGGTTCCACGGCTCACCCGTGGAGCCCAGAACCCGCAGGCTGTCCAGGCGGAAGCGGGCAGGCCACTCCTCCCCGTACCGCATGAGGGCCCGCACCGCGGTGGGCGCGATGCCGAAGACCGTGATCCCGTGCCGGTCCACCAGCTCCCACAGGCGTCCCGGGTGCGGGTGGTCGGGGACGCCCTCGTACAGGACCATGCAGGCTCCCAGGGTCAAGGTGCCCAACACAAGCCACGGCCCCATCATCCAGCCCATGTCCGTGAGCCAGAAGACCACGTCCCGGGCCTGTACGTCGAAGTGGAAAGCCATGTCGCAGCTGCCCTTGAGGGGGAACCCCGCGTGCACGTGCACCGTCCCCTTCGGCCTGCCCGTGGTCCCGGACGTGTAGATGATCATGAAGGGGTCCATGGACCCCATGGGCTCTGTGGGCGTGTCCGCGGGCTGGCCCGCGGTGGCCTCGTGCCACCACACGTCCCGCCCCGGCCGCCACCCGTCCGTGTGGCCGACCCGTCGCACCACCAGGAGGTGCTCCACGCTCGGGCACTGCCGGGCGGCCTCGTCCGCGTACCGCCACAGGGGGATCGTCTGCCCGCGCCGGTAAAACCCATCCGCGGTGATGAGGAGCTTGGCCTCGCAGTCCCGCACCCGGGTGGCGACCGCCTCCGGGGCGAACCCGGAGAACACCGGGGTCACGATGGCCCCCACCTTCGCGCACGCCAGCAGGGCCACCGCCACCTCCGGCACCATGGGCAGGTACAGGGCCACCCGGTCGCCCCGGCCCACCCCGAGCCGCCGCAGGGCGGCCGCGGCCCTGCAGGTCTCCGCGTCCAGCTCCTCGTACGTGAGCGCCCTCTGGGACCCGTCTTCCCCCTCCCACCGGAGGGCTACGCGGGACGCCGCGGGCGTGCCGCGGTACTTGTCCAGGGCGTTGTGCACCAGGTTGAGTTCGCCCCCGCAGAACCACTCGGTCCACTCCACGCCCCTCCGGTCGTCGTACACCCGCTGGTACGGCCGGTACCACCGCACGTCCATCTCCTGCAGGGCCGCGGGCCAAAACCAGTCCGGGTCCTCCACGGACCGGCGGTACAGGTCCTCGTACGACGCGAGGCCGTAGCGCCGCATGAACCGCGCCAACCGGCTGGCCTCCAGCACCTCCTGGCTGGGCCGCCACACCACTTCTCCGCCCACGACCGCCGCTTCCATCCTGGACACCCCCCTCAAAGGTTTGCCGCGACCCCGGATCCTTCCTCCGCGGGTTGACCCCCGCGCGGAGGCTCAGGGTATGCTCGCGGCGTGGAAGACTCCCTGCGCCGCGTGGAAGCCGAGGTGGTGACCTGCCGCCGGTGCCCGCGCCTGGTGGCGTACCGGGAGCAGGTGGCCCGGGTGAAGAAGCCGGAGTTCCGCCACTGCGAGTACTGGGCTAGACCGGTGCCTGGGTTCGGGGACCCCCAGGCGCGGGTGCTGTTGGTGGGCCTGGCACCTGCGGCCCACGGGGCCAACCGCACGGGGCGCATGTTCACCGGCGACCTGCCCAACGGCGCCTCCGTGTGGCTGGTGCGCAGCCTGCACCGCACCGGGTTCGCCAACCAGCCCACCAGCCTCCACCGGGACGACGGGCTGCGGCTGCGGGACGCCTACGTCACCGCCGCGGTCCGCTGCGCGCCCCCGCAAAACCGGCCGACCCCGGAGGAGTTGGACCGGTGCTTCCCCTTCCTGGTGCGGGAGTTCGCGCTCCTGCCCCGGGTGCGGGTGGTGGTGGCCCTGGGCGCGGTGGCCTTCGCCACGGTCTTGCGGCTGCTGTCTTCTTTCGGCGTAGAGCTCCCGCGCCCCAGGCCCCGCTTCGCCCACGGTGCCCTGTACCGGTTCCCCGGCCAGGTGCAGGGCCGGTCCGCGCCGGCGGTGCTGTGCACGTACCACCCCAGCCGCCAGAACACCCAGACGGGGAGGCTCACGGCCCGCATGCTGGACTCCGTGTTCCGCCGGGCGCGGCAGCTGGCGGAGGAGGGCCCGTGAACGACGAGGCGTGGATGCGGGAGGCCCTGCGGGAGGCGGAGCGGGGCGCCTGCTACGGAGAGGTGCCCGTGGGCTGCGTGGTGGTCTGCCACGGGAAGCTGGTGGCCCGTGCCCACGACCGCCGGGAGTCCCTCCGGGACCCCACCGCCCACGCGGAGGTGCTGGCCCTCCGGGAGGCGGCCCGGGTGTTGGGGACGTGGCGGCTGGAGGGCTGCACCGCGTACGTGACCGTGGAACCGTGCCCCATGTGTGCGGGAGCCCTGGTCCTGGCCCGGGTGCGCCGCTTGGTGTACGGCGCTCCCAGTCCCAAGAGCGGGGCGGTACGGACCCTGTACCGGATCCCTGAAGATCCCCGGCTCAACCACCGGCTGGAGGTGACCGCGGGGGTGCTGGAGGCAGAGTGCCAGGCGCTGCTGCGCCGCTTCTTCCACGACCTCCGGGAGGCACAGGGGTAGGCCACGGCCTGTTACCGTGACTCTTCCTGGAACGACCCCTCCGACGCCAGAGCCTCTGCGTCCTGCCGCACCGCCCGCAGGGCTTCCCCCAGACCTTCCTCCGAGGCCCGGCGTTCCAGGTATTCCAGGTCCACGTCGCGGTGGACGGCGAGCATGGTCACGCACCACTCCCGGGCTTCCGCGTCGTTCCAGTGCACCGCGGCATTGAGACGGTCCACCAGCAGGTCTTCCAAGCCGATCACCGCCACCGGGCCGTCCTCCGTGTGCACGTGAACCACCCGGGAGTAGTCTCCCGCCAGAGGAGGGGTGGGGAAGTCCACCACCACGTCCAACTCCCGGTGTACCCAGGCGCTGCCCCGGCGTTCGAACCCCACCGCCTCCAGTCGTTCGCGCAGCACGGCTGGCTCCGCGTGGGCGACCAGGTCCACGTCGCGGGACAGGTACGCGCCGCCGGTGTAGAAGGACACCGCCGACCCTCCCACCACCACGGGTTCGCCGAAGTCTCCCAGCACGCGGGACAGGACCGCCGCCGCGCGCAGCTGAAGTTCCAAAGGGTTCTCCACCGCCCGCAGGGCCTCAAGCCGGCCCCGGGCCTGCGCGAGGGCGTCCGGGCTCAATCCTGGCCTCCCGACAGGAGCCGGTACTGCCTTGCTCCCTCCCTGACAATCCGGGTGCGGAAGGCCCGCACGGCCTGCCTGTAGGCCACCTGCTGGAGGGCACGTCGCTCGTCGGGGGCCCGCGGCCTCCCCCGGACACCGCGGGGCCGCGAGGCGCGTACCGGCATGGCCCGCCTCCAGTTCCTGCGCAGCACCTCCCGGAGGTCCACGGACACCCTCCCGGCTTGACCACCCCCAAAATCGCTGTGCGACTCTTGGGGACCCCGGCCCCGTCGGCCAGAGGCCTCTCTGGAGCACGCTTCTACTGTACCCGACGTGCGGGCCCGGTGCGCTACAATGGGAAGGCCGGAGGGGTGCACCGAACTGGCTAAGGGGCCGGTCTCGAAAACCGGTGGGCGCAAGCCCTTGTGGGTTCGAGTCCCACCCCCTCCGCCACGCCGTGATCCGTCGGGAGCGGCCGGAGCCCGCGGGATCCGGGCGTGTGGACAGCCGACTCAGGCCCCGCGGGAAAACCGCCTCCAGTTCTCCCGCTCCTGCTCGGGGTCCGCGGCCACGTGGTCCGGGCAGTCCACGCGCAGCAAGCCGTCGCCGAAGGGGGCGTCCACGAAGGCGCAGTGGTGGGGCCGTTCGGGGTCGGGGTGCGCGTACGGCCGGAAGTATTGGCAGGTCACGCACATCCGGGACACGGGGATCCGGCCGGCCTTCTGCAGCTCCCGGATGGTCTTCAGGAGCACCCGGAGCAGGGTGGCCTGCTCGGAAGCGGGCAGGCGGCGCACCGCCCGCAGCAGGAAGTCCGGCCAACCCGCCAGCCGCTCCGCCTCCCTTCTGCCCGCGGGGGTAAGCACCACCAGCCGGGCCCGGCCGTCCTCTGCCACCCGGGCCTTGCGCACCAACCCCTTGCGTACCAGGGCGTCCGTGGACTCGCTGGCCGTGGCCGGGGTGACGGCCAGCGCCTCCGCCACCTCCGACACCCGGGCCCCCTGCCGGCCCCGGAACCGCAGGTAGCCGAGGATCTGCGCCTGGGTAGGGGTGAGCCCACGGGCCATGGCCTCCCCCCACGCTTCGCTGCGCAGGGCGGTCCCAATACGGCTCAACGCCTGCGCCACCCGCTCCGCGGTGTGCTCCCGGCTGTGGAAAGGTCCTCCGTGCCGCCCGTCCGCCACAGTTCCCCTCCTTGACGTCCCTCCGCCCTCCATGGTATATGATTAGCAGTCCGAAACATAGGAGGTGACCCGGTGAAGCTCCGTATCCTGACCGCCGCGGCCGTGTTGGCCGTGGCCCTCCTCGCCCCCGCGCCCCTGGCCCAGCCCGCCCGTGGCGCAGCCCCCGTCCGCCGCTACCAAGTCACCATGAAATTCTGGAAGGCCACCGTGGCGGGAGTGTCCACCATCGCGGTGACCAACCTGCCCGCGGACGCCTTCGCCTACGAGGGCGAGACGGTGGAGTTCGTGGTGCGCAACGAGAGCCCCATCCCGGAGGGGTTCGCCATCGACGCCTTCGGCGTCAAGGAGGTCCTGCAGCCCAAGCAGGCGAAGACGGTGCGGATCCGCAACGTACGGGCGGGTGCCTACACCATCTACTGCCACCTGCACCCCATGAGCGTGCACCACACCGGGACGCTCCTCGTGGCGCCCCGGCGGTGAGGACTCGGGAGGGCTGCCCTCCGCCCTCCCTCCTCTTGCTTCAAATCCTGAGGTCGATGATGGCAGACACCCCCACCCCCACCACCCGCCGGAGGCCCTTCCACGGTTCCAGGCTGTCCACGGGGATCAGGGCCCGCACCTGGAAGACCCCCTGGTAGTTGGCGTCCAGGGCCGCCACCGCCTCCACCTTCTGGACCGCGGCCCGGGGCCCGGCTACCTGCGCGGCCCCGATGGTGGCCCGGCCCGGGGCGCTGAGTCCGATGGAGACGCTGAGGATGGGCACCACCTTGGTGGTCTGCCGCGTCGCCGCGTCCCGGGACAACAGCATGGAGTTGATGAAGTCGTTGAGCTGGGGCCCGAAGGTGCGTACCGCGTAGCCGATCCCGAACACCTTCACCAGCTGCAGGATGTCCTGGGCGTGGGCCACACCCGCTGCCCCCACCACCACCGCGGCCAGCAAGGCCGCCAGCTGTACTCGCCGCATCTTTGCCTCCTCAGGATCTGTGCCTGCTCACAGGTACGCAGCCCGCCGCGGGAGGGTTCTGCCCTCCGCCCGCACCCCCGAGGGGCGTGGCTTGAACACCCCCACGATGGCCACCTCCGCACCCCGGGAGCCGCGGCGCAGCCCCACCAGCAGCCCCTTGCTGGTCCACTCCAGGTACCCGCCCCCGAGCCACTCCGGGTTGCTGCCGTACACGGTCAGGAACTCCAGCAGGGTACTGCCCACGCCCACACCGCCCTTCACACGGAAGCGGGGATCGTCCGTGACCACGGCCATCACCAGGCCCGGAGTCTTGGTGGGCTCCCGCTCGTCCTCGTAGAAGTAATAGTCGTACGCGCAGATCCCCACCCCGTCGTCCACGTTGCAGACCTCCCGGCCTGCGTCCCGTGCCTGGTCCCGCGTCTGCCCGAACCCTTGCGCCACCTGCGCCGCCTCGTCCATGGCCATGCCGATGCGGGCCGCCCCGATCCCTTCCCCGGGCACGATCTCGTCCCCAGGCATCTGAGCCGCCAGCGGGCCGGCTCCCACCACCGCCAGCGCCAGGGCCAACGCCAAGCCCCTAGACCACCCCGGCCCCCCCCTCCGAGAGCTTTTCCGGGACAGGCTCCCAGATTGCCTCTGAGTCCCCTTGCAGTCAAGCTGTGCCATACCACCCTCCCACGGTTCGCCTTGGCTTATAGCGTCCCGCGCCGGGCCGGTTTGTGCAAGCGAGTAGGCCGAGAGCTCCGTCCCGAGGCCACCCGCCAGGCCGCCCACGCCACCGCAAGCCAGCCCGCCAGGTACAGGCCCCACGGGAAGACCTCCGGGCGCGCGGCCACCGCGGCTTCCCACCCTGCGCCAAGGTGGGTCAGGGCGGGCGCCATCACCGCCCCCAGGGCCGCGGCGGAGCCCACCCCGGCGGCCACCACGCTGGCAAGGTCCACCCGCACCGGCTGTCCGGATTCCCCGCGGACCGCTACCGCCGCACCGAAAACTGCGAGCAAAATCGCTGCCAGGATCGGGGCCCACACGGGCGCCCACCAGGGGAGGGGGAGGAGGAACAACAGGTCCCAGTCCGTCAGGGACCGTGGGAAACCCACGAGGAGCCGGAGCCAGCCGTAGTACGCCACGTCCCAAAGCCCCCACGCGTACAGGAAAACTCCCCACCGGCCGGGGCGGCTCCGGCCCGCCACCTGCCCCACCGCGAAGAGCATCACCAGGGTCGCGGCCTCCCTTCCCAGCTCCAGCGGCACGAGGGCGTCGGGTCGCGTGGGCACGTCTCGGACCAGGTCCTCGATCCCGTACAGGGCCCGCAGGTACACCACCACCGCGGCCTCCGCGTACGCCATGGCCACGGCGTACAGGCTTACAAACAGGCCGCGCCGCAGGAGTCGCCCCCGCACGGGCCCTCCTCCGCGCTACCCTGTGGGGGGAGGGAGCACGCCATGGTCGAGTTCACCGTCCGTACCCGCCGCAAGCGTGAGCTGGTGGACATCACCGACCGGGTCCAGGAGGCGGTGCGCGCCTCCGGCACCCGGGAGGGCATCTGCTGCGTGTACGTGCCCCACGCCACCGCAGGCGTGGTGGTGAACGAGAACGCAGACCCCCAGGTGTGCGACGACCTGCTGGACGCCCTGGCCAAGCTGTTCCCCGACGGGGTGTGGCGGCACGACCGGGTGGACAACAACGCCAGCGCCCACCTGAAGGCGGCCGTCACCGGCCCCGGCCAGGTGATCCCCGTGCGCGACGGCCAGCTGGCCCTGGGCCGATGGCAGGCGGTGATGCTGGCGGAGTTCGACGGGCCGCGGGAGCGGAGGGTGATGGTGGTGGTCCGCTAGACCAGCCCGACGTACGAGCTGGTCTACACCTCTAGACCACCCCAAAAATCGCTGCGCGATTTTTGGGGACCCCGGTCCGTCCTTCTGGCAGAGGGATTTTCCAGACAGGCCTCTAGCTCCCACACTTCCTCCCACGGGTCCGCGGCCGTGCGTTGGAACCCTACCCGCCGGTACAACGCACAGGCCCTGCCGTTCCACGGCTCCACGGTGAGCCACACGTGCTGGACCCCCCGCGTCCGCCCCAGTTCCAGCACAGCCCGCACCAGGTGTGTGCCGATCCCCGCCCCCTGGAACTCCTGGTGGACGAACACCGCGAGCTCGTGGGATCCCGCTCCGTCCGGCACCAGCACCGCGTGGCCTACCACCCGGTCCCCGAACCACGCCAGCACGTTCACCCCCTCGCCCGTCAACAGGTCCACCCACTCCTGGAGCCGCAAGGGGTGCACGGGCGGGATGCCCTGCGCCCGCTGCTCGGGGTCGAAGGTGCGGTACATGGCCAGAAGGAGCCCTCGGTCCTCCGGCCGGTACTCCCGCAGCTCCACCGTCCGACCCCGCGCGTCCTGGAAGTTCTGCCCCGAAGTCACCTCACGGCCCCCTCGGGGACCGGTACACCACCACGGGTCCGGGCGCGTTGGCCAGCAGCCAGACCACCCCCGCGCTCAGCACCACCTTGCGGGTGGCTGTCCTCCTGGGTGCCACCACCACCTCCGCGCCCTCCTCCTCCCCCGCCCGGCACACCTCCACCTCCGTCCGGCGGCCTGCCTCGGGGACCCGGACCTCCACAGCCACGCCCCGCGTGGCGCCCTCCCGGACCGCTCGGGCCCGGTCTTCCTCCGGCACGGAGGGGTCGCACACCGCCACCAGCCCCACGCCGCGCCCCCGGGCGAGCTCCGCGGCGTACCCGAAAGCCTCCCAGCTCCAGGGGCTCCCGTCCAGCCACACCACGGGCCTCACGCCCGGGCCTCCAACAAGGACAGCACCGTCTCCGCCACCCGCCGGGCGGTGTGGAGGTTCTGGGAGCGCACCGCAGGCGGAGCGTCCTGGGAAGGCTCCTCCCGCATCCCGCGCGGCAGGTCGTGCGGGGCCCACGGCCGCCACCGCTGGCGCCACGCTTCGGGGACGACCTCAGGGACCTCCTGGTGCGACACCACCCCGTACACCAGGGTCCAGGCCCGCGGCACCGTGGACCAGATGTCGTACCCGCCGCCCCCGGTGGCCAGCCACCGGCCCCCGCACAGCTCGTGGCTCAGCTCGTGCATGCGGCGGGCGAAGTACTCCGCGGTGTACACCGTGCAGCTCAGGTCCGTGAGGGGATCCCGCCGGTGGGTGTCGCACCCGTGCTGGGTCACCACCACGTCCGGCCGGAAGGCGCGGGCCACCGGGGGGACCACGGCCTCGAAACACTCCACCCACGAGGCGTCGTCCGTCAGGGGCAGCAGGGGCACGTTCACGCTGTAGCCGTAGCCCCGGCCTTCCCCCAGCTCCTCCGGCTCGCCTGTCCCCGGGAACAGAAAACGCCCCGTCTCGTGCAGGGAGATGGTGAGGACCTGGTGGGTGTCGTAAAAGAGGGCCTGGGTGCCGTCGCCGTGGTGGGCGTCCGCGTCCACGTACAGCACCCGCCAGCCGCGCCGGCGGAAGAACTCGCACGCCACCGCCACGTCGTTGTACACGCAGAACCCGCTGGCCTGGGCGCGCTGGGCGTGGTGCAGGCCCCCGGAGATGTGGAAGGCGTGGAGGAACGCCCCTGACGCGATGCCCTCCGCGGCCACCAGAGCACCTCCCACGATGGTGGCCGCGGCTTCGTGCATGCCCGCAAAGGGCGGGTTGTCCCCGGGTCCGAACCCGTAGAGCCGACTCAGGAGGGGGTGGTCGGGCCTCTCGCTGAGGGCCCGCACCACCGCCACGTACTCCGGGCTGTGGACCCAGGCCAGTTCCTCCTCGGAGGCCCGCCGGGGGGGGAGGACCCCGTAGCGGTCCAGGAGGCCCAGCTCCCGCATGAGGTCGGTGGCCAGCTCCAACCGGGTGGAGTTCAGAGGGTGCCCTCCGCCGAAGTCGTAGCGGCGGCACTCCGGACCGTAGATCAGCGGACCACCCACCGGCTGTTGCTTTCTCCCCGCTCGGCCCCGTTCCTCCGACACGGCGGGCGAATCCTCCCGGGCCGTTGACAAACCCCGAGGGCTGGCCGATGATGGGCCTGTCCCGCCCGGTGCGGGGAGAACGGCACGGAGGAGTACGATGCCCAGGGGAACGGTGAAGTGGTTCAGCCCGGAGAAGGGGTACGGGTTCATCACCCCCGACGACGGGAGCAAGGACGTGTTCGTCCACTACAGCGCCATCGTGGGGGAAGGGTACCGGAACCTCCAGGAAGGCCAGAAGGTGGAGTTCGAGGTCACCCAGGGTCAGAAGGGTCCCCAGGCCTCCAACGTCCGCGTCATCGGCTAAACCCGCCGGCCACCAGGATCCCGTCCCGAGACGCCCTCGGGCAGCCGCGCACGCTCCACGCGCGGGCCGCGATCTATCCTCCGGCCTTGCGCGCGATCGCCTGCAGCCAGTTGCGGGGGACCGTGGCCAGGGCCAACTCCTGGAACGCCTGCCGGACGCCCAGCTTCAGGGCCTCACACGCCTCCTGCAGGGGCACACCCGGCAGGGCACCCTCGATGAACAGGGAGAACTCGCTGATGTCCTCCAGACTCTGGCACGACAGCTCCTGTCGGTGCAGGTGGATCTGCACGTCTTCGAAGCCGTGCGCACGCAGCAAGGCTTCGTACTCCGAAGGGGACAGCCAGCGCATGGCCGTCGCCTTCACTCCCCGGGCCACCTCCAAGCCCCGCTCCTTCAGGTGGCGCACCGCCCGGAGCATCCACAGCTTGTAGAACCGGAGGGTTTCCGGAGGGTAGGCCCCCTCGAAGAAGGTGGTGTTGAACGCGAAGGCCCCGCGGGGCCGCAGCACCGCCGCCGCCTCCCGGACCACCGCCAGCTTGTCCTGGATCAGGTGGATGGCGTTGCAGAACAGCACCACGTCCGCGGCGGGCACCAGCTGCGTCAGCCGCTCCGCGGTGCCCTCCAAGAACCGCACCACCGCGGAACGGATCCGCCGCCGGGCGGCTTCCAGGGCGGAGGGAGAGGGGTCGATGGCGTACACCACCGCCCCCGCCTTCGGGTCCACGTGTTCCAGGATTAGCTCGGTCACCGCCCCGGGGCCACAGCCCAGGTCCACCACGGTGTCCCCGGGCCGGATGCCCACGTGCTCCACCAGCCAGCGGTTCACCTCCCGGAAGAAGCCGTGGCTGCTGAACTTCTCGAATCCGAACGTCCGCTCGCCTTCCCCTGTAGCCATGTCCCAGCAGTTCGAGCCCTGCCCCTCGGGTTCCTTTGCCTTCCATCGGGCCCGTGCATCAAAAAACCTCCTCCGCCGGGCCCCGGAAGTCCGCGGTATGCTGGTGGCGCAGATGTCTCGCGCGGTGGACGGTCTGTCCCGCAGCGCCCTGGTCTCCACGGTGCAGAGGCTCGTGGAGGTCAGCCGGCAGGCCCGCGACGTGTTCCGCCGTGGCCTCACCCGGGAGGCGGCCGCGGAGGTGGCCCGGATGCTGCGGCAGGCCGTGGGGGCGGACGCGGTGGCTCTGGTGGGCCGTGCCCAGGTGTTGGCCTTCGTGGGAGAAGGAGAAGACCACCACCTGCCCGGCCAGCCCGTCACCACGGAGTTCACCAAACGGGTCCTGCGCACGGGGAAGGTGGAGGTGGCCCACAGCCGGGAGGAGATCGGCTGTCCCGAGCCTCGCTGTCCCCTCACCGCGGCCTTGGTGGTGCCCCTGCGGGTCCGGGGGATGGTCCCCGCGGCTCTGAAATTCTACCGCACCGACGGCCGGCCCTTCGCCCCTGACGTGGTGGAAGGCGCCGCCCTGGTGGGGGATCTTTTGGGCGCCCAGCTGGAGCTGGCCCTGCTGGACGCGGAGGTGGAACGCCTGACCCGGGAGGAGCTGCGGGCCCTCCGGGCGGAGATCTCCCCGCACTTCGTGTTCAACACCCTGCACTCCGTGGCGGCGGTGGTGGGCAGGGACCCGGAGCGCGCCCGGCGGCTGCTCACGGACTTCGCGGAGTTCCTCCGCCACGCCCTCCGGAGCCACGGGGAGTTCTGCACCCTGGAAGAAGAGCTGTGGTACGTGGAGCAGTACCTGGCCATCGAGGCCGCGCGCCTCGGGCCACGCCTGCGAGCCCAGGTGGACGTGCCCAAGGAGCTGCTGGGCCAGCTGGTGCCGGTGCTCACCCTGCAGCCCCTGGTGGAGAATGCGGTGGTGCACGGGGTGGAACCCAAGACCGGCGCGGGTGCGGTGGGGGTGCGGGCGCGGCGGGAGGGGGACCGCCTGGTCCTGGTGGTGGAGGACGACGGGGTGGGCATCCCGGAGCACCGCCTGCAGCTGGTCACCCAGCGGGGGGTGGGCTCGGGGCTGGGCATCGGGTTGTTCAACGTCCAGCGCAGGCTCCGGGCCATCTACGGGGAGGCCGCGGGCCTGCGGGTGGAAAGCGAGGAAGGCCGCGGCACCCGGGTCACCGTGTGGGTGCCCTGCCGCGTGGGGGAGGAACCGTGACGCGCAAGCTGCGGGTACTGGTGGCGGACGACGACCCCGAGGCGCGCCGCTACCTGGAGGAGCTGCTGCGGGAAGAGGGCCAGGAGGACGTGGAGGCGGTGGACTCCGCGGAGGCCGCCCTGGAGCGCCTGCGGCAAGGGCCGGTGGACGCTTTGTTCTTGGACATCCGCATGCCGGGCCTGTCTGGGCTGGACCTGCTGCGCAGTCTCTCCGGCCTGCCCCGCAAGCCGCGGGTGGTGTTGGTGTCGGGGTTTGAGGACCACGCCTTGGAGGCCTTTGAAGCGGCCGCCTTCGACTACCTCCTCAAGCCCGTGGACCGTTCCCGGCTCCGCAAGACCCTGGAGCGGCTTTTCCAGGAAGAGCCCGTCCACCCCACCCGGGTGGCCGTGCCCACGGAGGACCGGGTGGTGCTGGTGGACCCCTCCGACATCCTGTACGTGCAGGCCCAGGGGGAGAACTGCCGGGTGGTCACCCGCAGCGGGACCTTGGAAGCCCGGTGCCCCGTGGGGCAGCTGCTCCGGCGGCTCCCCCCGGCTCAGTTCGTGCGGGTGCACCGGAGCTTCGTGGTGAATTTGGACTGCGTGCGGGAGGTCCACCCCTACTTCTCCGGGACCCTCCTCCTGAAACTGGACGACGACCGGGGCACGGAGATCCCCGTGAGCCGCACCGCCGCCAGGGCCTTGCGCCTCCTCCTGCACCTGTAGGCACGGGGACTGATCAAGACTATTTATCCAGCCCCTCTTCCCTTCGGGTCACTCATCAGCCTTTTGAAACCATTCGCCCCCCAGGACGGGGAGTTGGTGGGGCTTCCGTGGAGGCGAGGATGGCAGGGTGCCACAGTGAAGGCGAGGTGACGGCCATGAGCACTTGCTGGTGCGGACGGACGGTGCGGTGGTTCGAGGCGTGGACGTGTCAGAGCTGCGGGGCTCCCTGCTGCCCCAGCTGCGCATACACCCCGGAGGGGACCGCGTACTGCGCGGCGTGCGCGGCCCTGGGCGAGCTGGAGGCGGAGCTGGCCGTCCTGCCTGAGGCTTCCTGAACCCGACCACTGCAAAACCCAACCCGGAGGTCTTGACATGAACGCCGCCCTGGAACAGGAGGCGCGGGAGCTAGAGCGCCGCTGGCAGACGGAGGAGCGGTGGAGGGGCGTCCGTCGCCTGTACTCCGCCGCGGACGTGGTCCGCCTGCGGGGGTCGGTACGGGTGGAGTACACCCTGGCACGGCGGGGAGCCGAGCGCCTTTGGCGGGCCCTGCACGAAGAGCCGTTTGTGGCCGCCCTGGGGGCTCTGACGGGGATGCAGGCGGTCCAGATGGTCCGGGCCGGGCTGCAGGCCATCTACCTCAGCGGCTGGCAGGTGGCCGCGGACGGTAACCTCGCGGAGGCCACCTACCCGGACCTGGGCCTGTACCCCTGGACCAGCGGGCCGGCCCTGGTCCGCAAGATCAACAACGCCCTGCGCCGGGCGGACCAGATCGAGTGGGCCGAAGGGGAAGTCCGGCGGGACTGGCTGGTGCCCATCGTGGCCGACGCGGAGGCTGGCTTCGGGGGGCCCCTGAGCGCCTTCGAGGTCACCCGGGCCTTCATCGAGGCCGGAGCCGCGGCGGTGCACTTCGAGGACCAGCTGGCCTCGGAGAAGAAGTGCGGCCACCTGGGGGGGAAGGTCCTGGTCCCGACCTCCCACTTCGTCCGGGTCCTGCAGGCCGCCCGCCTGGCCGCGGACGTGTGCGACGTCCCCACCGTCTTGGTGGCCCGCACGGACGCCCGGGACGCCCAGCTGCTCACCAGCGACGCGGACCCGTACGACGCGCCCTTCCGCACCGGGGAGCGTACTCCCGAGGGCTACCACGTGGTGCGGGCCGGCCTGGAAGCGGCCATCCACCGGGCCCTGGCCTACGCCCCGTACGCGGACCTGCTCTGGTTCGAGACCTCCCGGCCGGACCTGGAGGAGGCGGCGCGTTTCGCGGAGGCCATCCACGCCCGCTACCCTGGGAAGCTTCTGGCGTACAACTGCTCGCCCAGCTTCCACTGGCGGCGGCACCTGGATCCCCAGACCATCGCCAGTTTCCAGCGGGACCTGGCGGCCTTGGGTTACCGGTTCCAGTTTGTCACCCTGGCGGGCTTCCACGCCCTGTGCGCCTCCACGTTCCAGCTGGCCCGGGACTACGCCCGGCGGGGGATGGCCGCGTACGTGGACCTGCAGGAGCGGGAGTTCGACCTCGAGCGGGACGGGTACACCGCCACCCGGCACCAGAGGGAAGTGGGCACGGGGTACTTCGACACCGTGCTGCAGGCCCTGGGGGTCCAGTCCACCGTGGCCTTGGTGGGGTCCACAGAGGTGGAGCAGTTCACGCCCGCTTCGGTGCCGGCAGGGAAAGCCTGACCGGGGGAGCCCTCCTCACACCACGGGGGGCCGCAGGAGGAGGTCCCGGGCCTGTGCGGCAGCCCAGGAGACCTCCTCCTGCGGCAGGTCCGCCAGCTGGTTGCACACCTCCGCGGCCTGCAGCAAGATCCGCTGCAGGTCTCCCTCCGCCACCTCCAGCTCCCGGCACAGGAGCTGAAACTCGGCCCCCTCACTCCACCGCAGGGCTGCCCACGCCCGCCGGTCCGCGTTAGAAGGCAGCACCCGGCGCAGGGTCCGGTCCCACTGCGGACGGAACTCACCCACCAGGTCGTCGGCCGGAATACCCTCGGACGCCTCCAGCTCCGCCAGGGCTACCACGATCCGTTCCAGGGGACGGAGCCCTGCCTCCTGCCCCAGCCGGGGAGCCCGCTCGGTGCTGACCGCGGCCGCGTACCCACACAGCCGCCGCGGCTCCGTGGGCAGCAACCCCCGCCGGACCAGCTCCGCCAGCAGAAGGCACCTGGGGTGCCGCAGCCGCCCGGCCCACAGCCCCTCCGGGGTCAGCTGGAGCGCGCCGTCCAGGTAGCCGAGGCGCTGGAGCACCCGCGCCCTCGCCAGGAAAGCCTCCCGCAGGCTCCCCTCCGCCTCCCGCAGCTCCCGCCGCAGCCGGGAACGCCGTTGCTCGACCCGGCGGAGGGCCTCCAGGCTTTCCACGCACCGCGCCTCCACGGGGCAGGTCCTGCAGGGCCAGCTCGCCAGGGCCTCGTCCTCCTGCGGGCGCTCCCGCATGCGCTCGTACCGCACTCGGGTGTACAGGCGATCCCGGCACGGACGCTCCCGCAGGGGGTCCGGGGGGAGGGCCTCCAGCTGCCTGCGCAGTTCCGCCACCTGACGCCGTCTCTGGTACGCTGCCAGGGAGCGATCCAGCTCCCCCAACACCGCGTCCAAGGGCTTGGACCGTAGGAGGTTGAGGACCAGGGCGTAAGTGGGTGTGAAGGCGGAGCGGATGGGCTCCGGGGCGGACCCCAGAAGGGCTTCGCCCTGCGCCAGCTCGTCCGGGTCCACCGCGGGCAGCACCACGAACCCCACGGGGTCTTTGCCGCGGCGGCCTGCGCGCCCCGCCATCTGGTGGAACTCCGTGGCCGAGAGGTACACCATGCCCTCGGGACTGTTGCGGACCAGGGTGGTCAGCACCACGGTGCGGGCGGGCACGTCCAGGCCTGCGGCGAGGGTGGTGGTGGCGCACACCGCCCGCAGCAGGCCTTTTTCCAAGAGGTCCTCCACTGCCATGCGCCAGGCGGTGGTGTGTCCCGCGTGGTGCGGTGCCACCCCGGCCCGGAGCACGGCCAGGCGGAGGGGGTGGCCCCGCAGGTGCGGGAACTCCGCTTCCCACCGCCGCCAGGCCTCCCGCCGGGGCGCCTCCCCTGGGGCGGGGCGCTTGGCCAAGAGCTGGACCGCTTCGTCGCAAAGCCGCCGGGCCGGGAAGAACAGGATGGCGGGGACCAGCCCTGCCTCCTCCAGGGCCGCCATCACCGCGGTCACCCAGCCTTGCGAGCGTCCCTCCCGCGCCACAGCCCGGCCCAAGGGCACCAGCCGGCCGGAGGAGTCCGCGGCCAGAAACTCCAGGGGTACAGGCCGCACCTTCTCCGTGACCACCGCGGGCCGCCTTCCCCGCACCTCCCCCATCCAGTCCGCCAGCTCCGCGGCGTTGGGCAAGGTGGCGGACAGCAGGAGCAGGCGGGTGGCGGCAGGGGCGTACAGGATGACCTCCTCCCATGCGGTCCCCCGCTCGGGGTCGCTGAGGTAGTGCGCCTCGTCCAGGACCACCAGGTCCGGAGCGGTCTGCTGGTCGTACAAGGCGTTGCGCAGGACCTCCGTGGTGGCCACCACCACGGGCGCGTCCGGGCGGAGCTTGCGCTCGCCCGTGAGCAAGCCCACCCGCTCCTCCCCGTACAGGCCGCAGAAACGCCGGTGCTTCTGGTTGGAGAGGGCCTTCAGCGGGGTCGTGTACCAGCACGTGCGCCCCGCCGCCAAGCCTTCCCGGATGGCCTCCTCCGCGATCCACGTCTTCCCGCTGCCCGTGGGGGCCTCCACCAGCACGTCGCCGTGGCGGAGGGCCTCCAGGGCCTGCACCTGGAAGGCGGAGGGCTGGAAGGGCCCCTGCCCCGGCACCTGGAACGCCCGCAGGAGAGGGCGCAGGGCCGGGTCCACCCGGGAGGTCCTCGCCAGGGAGGGACGCGCCATCGGGTCCATCATACAGGCACCGACCACGGTAAGCTGGAACTGAGACCGATGCCGGCCAACCTGACGCCCGAGTACCTGAACGCGGAGCAGCGCTACCGCCAGGCCACGTCTCCCCAGGAGCGTCTGGAAGCCCTGGAGGAGATGCTGCGCACGGTCCCCAAACACAAGGGCACCGAGAAGCTCCAGGCCGACATCAAGCGCAAGATCGCCCGGCTGCGCCAGGAGATGCAGACGCGGCGCGGGGGGGCGCGGGCCCAGCCGCTCTTCCACATTCCCCGGGAGGGGGCAGGGCAGGTGGTCTTGGTAGGGCCTCCCAACGCAGGCAAGTCCAGCCTGCTGGCGGCCCTCACCAACGCCACCCCGGAGGTGGCTCCGTACCCCATGACCACCCGCCTGCCCCAGCCCGGCATGATGGCCTTCGAGAACGTGCAGGTCCAGCTGGTGGACACCCCGCCCGTGTGCCGGGGGTTCGACGAGGGCTGGCTGTACGGCCTGATCCGCGGGGCGGACGCCGCGGTGCTGGTCCTGGACGCCAGCGACGACGGCATCCTGTTCCTGCAGGAGAGCCTGGAACTGCTGCCCAAGAACCGGGTGTTCCTCGTGGGGGAAACGGAGGAGGTGGCGGAGGACCCCGCCCTGCCACGCGGGGCACGCAAGCGCACCGTGGTGGTGGCCAACAAGTGGGACTCCCCGGGGGCCGCGGACAACCTCCCGGTGCTCCTGGACCTGGTGGGGGACCAGCTCCCCGGACCTCCCCTTCCGGTTTCCGCCACCCGGGGGGACGGGCTGGAAGAGCTGCGGCGCCGGATCTTCCGGGCCTTGCACAAGATCCGCGTGTACAGCAAGCCGCCGGGCCGGAAGCCGGACCTGCAAGCCCCCTTCGTGCTCCCCCGGGGCGCCACGGTGCGGGACGCGGCGGAGGTGATCCACAAGGAGCTGGCGGAGAAGCTAAAGTACGCCCGGCTGTGGGGCCGGGGGTACAGCGGCCAGATGGTGGGGCGGGACCACGTGCTGGAGGACGGGGACGTGCTGGAGCTGCACGCTTAATACCCCAAAAATCGCGCAGCGATTTTTGGGGGCCCCCGTCCCCTCCGCAGGGGGGTCAGGGCACGCTTAGGGCCCTCTGGGGTCAGGGCACGGTGGTTGCTCCGGGGAGGGAGGGATGTTCCCGTTCCGGGCCAAGCGGGGGGACGACGGGCTGGCGCGGCAGACCGCGGAGCGCCTGGCCGCGGTCTTGCGGACCGTGTCCGACGCGGTCCTGGAGGTGGACGGGGGAGGGCTGGTGGCCGCCGCAAACCGCCAGGCCTGCGACCTCGTGGGGCTGGGGCCGGGTTCCTTGGTGGGCCTGCCGTTCCGCGCCCTCACGGACGGATCCCCCGAGGCCCTGCAGCTGCTGGAAGAGGTCCGCAGGCGCAAGCGGTGGGAGGGGGAGCTGGGGTTCCGCAGGGCGGACGGTACCGTGGTCCGGGCGTGGGCCCGGGCGGAGGCCGCGGGGCAGTCCGTCGTCTGGTCCGTAACCCCTCCCCGCAGGGTGGCCCGCAGCGAGCTGGTCGCGTACGTGCGGCAGGCCTTGCAGGACCTACCCCTGGCCGTCCAGGCCTTCGACCCACACGGCGACGTCCTCGCCACCAACCCCGCCTGGGTCCGGCTTTTCGGGCAGGCGCCCGCCTCCCCTGCCAACGTGCTCCGCGGGGGGTCGGTGTTCGGGCCCCAGCATCGCAGCGTGCTGGAACAGGCCCTCCGGGGCGAGGCCGTACGCCTTCCGGCCTTCCCTTGGCCCCCTCCGGACCCCCGCCGGGCCGGCACCAGGCCCAGCAAGTTCCTGGAGGTGTTGCTGGCCCCCGTGCGGTATCCGGAAGGGCAGCTGCAGTTCGTGGCGGCCATCGCCCTGGACACCACGGAGCAGCGCAGGTTGGAGGAAGAGCTGCGGGAGTCCGAAGCCAGGTACCGGACCCTCATCGAAGAGTCCCCTGACGGGGTGTTCCTGCTGGAGGAGGGGCTCTTTCGGTTCGTCAACCGCCGCTTCCTCCAGATGTTCCGCACCACCTCCGCGGACTGTGTGGACCGCCTCGGCCCCCTCGCCCTGTGTGCCCCGGAAGACCGGCCGAAGCTCGCGGCCTACCTCCGGGAGCGCCTGGCCTCCGCGGCACCGGGCGCCACGGTCACCTTCGTGGGCGTCCGGCCCGACGGCACCCGACTGGAGTGCGAGCTGCAGGCGAACCGGGTGGTCCTGCGGGGCAAGTCCATGCTCCTGGGCACCGTACGGGACCTCACGGAGCAACGCCGGGTGGCGGAGATCCTGCACTTCCAGGCCAGCCTGCTGGAGCAGGTGCAGGACGCCATCGTGGCCACGGACTGGGACGGCCGGGTGGTGTACTGGAACCGCGCCGCGGAGGCCCTGTACGGCTGGCTCGCCAGCGACGCCGTGGGCCGGGACTTCGACGCCCTGGTCCGGCCGGAGGCGCGGGACAGCCTGGCGCGGCTGCGCCACCACCTCCTGCGGGAAGGCAGCTGGCGGGGAGAACTGCAGCACCGCACCGCGGAAGGCCGACTGGCTTGGCTGTCAGCCTCCCTGTCCGTGCAGCGGGACCCGCAAGGGCGCCCCGTGGGGGTGGTGGGGGTGTACCGGGACATCACCGCCCAGAAGCGCCTCGAGGAGGAGCTCCTCCAGGCCCAGAAGATGGAGAGCATCGGAACCCTGGCGGGCGGCATCGCCCACGACTTCAACAACATCCTGGGGACCATCGTGGGGTACCTGGGGCTCCTCAAGGAGGAGCTGCCCGGCAACCCCGATTTGCAGCGGTACTTCGAGATCCTGGAGCGGTCTGCCCTGCGGGCCTCCGAGCTCACCCGGCAGCTGCTCGGCTTCGCCCGCAAGGGGAAGTTCGAGGTGCGCCCCCTGGACCTGGCCCGGCTGTGTTCGGAGGTGGTGGAGCTGTTCCGCACCACCCTCGACCCCCGGGTGCAACTCCGAACCCACTTCCCTCCCGACCTCCCCCTGGTGGAAGGGGACGCCAGCCAGCTGCACCAGGCCATCCTCAACCTGTGCATGAACGCCCGGGACGCGATGCCCGAGGGCGGTCTTCTGGAGCTGACCCTCCAGCCCGTCATCGCCCCCGACCCGACCTCCGGGGAACCGCCGGTGCTCCGCCCGTACGCCTGCCTCACCGTCCGGGACACGGGGGTGGGGATGGACGAGCACGTGAAGTCCCGCATGTTCGAGCCCTTCTTCACCACCAAGGGCCCCGGGAAGGGCACGGGGCTGGGGCTGGCCATGGTGTACGGGATCGTGCGCAACCACGGGGGGTTTCTGGAGGTGGACAGCGAAGTCGGGAAGGGGACCGTGGTCCGCATGTACCTGCCGGTGGCAGGGGGGACCGGGGAGGCGGAACAGGTGGCACCGGAGTCCCCACCGGGCACTGGGGAGACCATCCTCGTGGTGGACGACGAGGAGCCCTTGTGCAACCTCCTCCGGGACGTGCTCACCCGGCGCGGCTACCGAGTGCTGGTGGCCACCGACGGCGAGGAAGCCCTCCGGCTGTACCGCGAGCACGGCGGGCGGATCGACCTGGTGGTCCTGGACATGACCATGCCGGGCCTTTCCGGGATGGACACCTTCGAGGCCCTCCGGTCCCTGAACCCCCAGGCCCGCATCCTCCTCACCAGCGGCTACACCCAAGAGCAGGCCGCCCGCGAAGCGGTGGCCCGGGGCGCCAAGGGCTTCCTGCAAAAGCCCTTCCTCATCAGCGAGCTGCTGGCCCGGGTGCGGGAGGCCCTGCAGGAGCCCTGAGGCGGCGCATGGGCGTGCCCCTGGTGGTCCTCGAAGGCGACCTCACCGGCCAGGAGCTGCTGGAGCAGGCCCTACGGGTCCTGGAGCCTTCGGTCTGCGGCGTCCCCCTGGAGCTGGTGCGCTTCGACCTCAGCCTGGCGCACCGCCGGGCCACCGCCAACCGCGTGGTGTACGAGGCCGCGGAGGCGCTCCGCCAGCACCGGGTGGGGATCAAGGCGGCCACCACCACTCCGGAGGGGCCGGGGGACGTGGGCAGCCCCAACGCCCTCCTCCGGGAGCTGGTGGGAGCGCAGGTGATCCTGCGCACGGGCCGTCGGATCCCGGGGGTGCGGCCTCTCGCGGGCGTGGTGGCCCCCATCGCGGTGGTCCGCATGGCGGTGGAGGACGCCTACGGGGCCCGGGAGTGGCGGGAGGGAGAAGGGCTGGAGGAGGTGGCCTACCGCACCACCCGGGTGAGCCGCAGGATCTGCCGGGTGGTGGCGGAGTTCAGCTTTCGCCACGCCCGCCGGCTGGGGGCGAAGGTGTTCGGGGGCCCCAAGTACACCGTGAGCCCCATCTACGAAGGCCTGCTGAAGGAGGAGCTGGACGCCGCGGCCCGGCGCCACCCGGACGTGCCCTACGACCCGCAGCTCATCGACGCGGTGTACGCCCTCCTCCTGCAGACCACGGGGGAGTCGCTGGTGATCCCCGCGTTGAACCGGGACGGTGACACCCTCTCGGACCTGGTGCTGCAGATGTTCGGCAGCATCGCGGGTGCGGAGTCCGTGGTCCTTTCCCTGGACGACGACCTGCAGGTCCGGGTGGCTCTGGCGGAAGCACCGCACGGGACCGCACCGCGGCTGTACCGTAAGAACCTGGCAAACCCCATGGCCATGATCCTAGCCGCGGCCGCCGCCCTCTCGTACCTCGGGGTCCCGGCAGCCTCCCGGGCTTCCCGGGCCATCTACGAAGCCACCTTCGAGGCGGTGCAGGACGGGGTCCGCACCGCGGACCTCGGTGGGGCCGCCACCACCGCGGAGTTCACCGACGAGGTCATCCGCCGGGTGCGGGCGAAGCTGGAGGCGTGGCAAGCCTTCGGGTTGGTGGAACCCTCCGGGTAGACCTCCTACGGGCGCTCCTCCGCCGGGTCCGCGGCCTCCTCCGCCACGTGGGCTTCTGAGCGGGTGTACGGGAGGGCCACCCGCACCACCTCCGTGGCCACCACCTGCAGGGCCGCGGCCACGGGGATGGACAGCAAGACCCCCACGGGCCCCATCACCGCTCCCCCGGCCAGCAGGGCGAAGATGGCCAGGATGGGCGACAGCCCCACCGCGCGGCTCATGATGCGGGGCACCAGCACGTTCTGCTCGATCTGCTGTGCCAGCACGAACAACACCACCACGCCCACCAGCTTCCACGTGGGCTGGAACAGGGCCACCAGCACCGCGGGGATCGCCCCCAGGAAGGGGCCCACCACGGGGATGAGCTCCGCCAAGCCCGCCGCCAGCCCCAGGACGAAGGGGTAGGGAATCCCCAGGAGGATCAGCCCCGCGGTGTCCATGACAAAGATGGACAGGGCCATGAGGAAGGTCCCACGGACCCAGCCGCTAAACTTCGCGGAGACCCCGTCCAGGACCTGGATCACCACAGGCCGTTGCGCGGGGGGCCACAGGCGGACGAAGCCTCGCTTCAGGCGAGGCCCCTCAATCAGCATGTACACCACCAGGACCAGGACCGTGGTGGCGGTGAACAGCCCGCTCACGAACCTGCCAAACACCCCCGCCGCGGTGCCGAAGTACTGCTGGACCTCCTCCGGAAGGCGGCTGACCCACTTGGTGGCGTCCGGGACCCACGGATGCCGGGTCCGTAGCTGCCGGAGCCAGCGGTCGGCTTCCTCCACGTACTCCGGAATCCGTTCGAGGAACGCCCCGGCCTGCTGCACCAACGGGGTCACCAGGACGCTCAGCATCAAGACCACCGCGAGGACCACCCCCACCACCACCAGGGTGATGGCCCAGCCGCGGCCCAGAATCCGCCTCCCCACCCGGACCCGCTCCAGGCGCGCCACGGTGGGGGCCAGCCCGGAGGCCAGGATGGCGGAAACCAGCACGAGAACCAGGATGTCCGTGATGCGCACCAGCAGCCACAGGGCCGCGTACGTGGCCGCCACCACCAGGCTCACCACCAGGGCGTGGGCCGCCACCTCCGACCGGCTCACCCCTTCCACCTCCTGGCCTGCAGGCCGGTTTGACACCGCCGGCTCGCCCGCGTATTATCGTGGCGCTCGGTCTGCCGTTCCGGCGTAGCTCAATGGTAGAGCACCTGGCTGTTAACCAGGGGGTTGTAGGTTCGAGTCCTACCGCCGGAGCCACCCGGTAACCCCTTCTGCTTTGGCACGGGTCTTGCTCGTTCCTCCCGCTAGGACGTGGAGAACCCGGCTGTGACTTCCGCCACCGCCCAGCTCCTGGGCCAGATCTTGCTCCAGGCGCGGATCATTACCGCGCCCCAGCTGGAACAGGCACTCGCGGTGCAACAGCGGGACCGCCTCCGCCTGGGGGAGGCCCTGGTCCGCCTGGGCTTTGCCACGGAGGACGACGTGGCCTGGGCCCTCAGCACGCAACTCGGCCTCCCGTACGTGCACCTGCGGCCGGACATGGTGGACCCTGCGGCCCTGGCGTGCCTGCCCGGGGACGTCCAGCGCCGGCTGGGTGTCCTGCCCCTGCTGGTCACGGAAGGGGAGCTGGCCGTGGCGGTGGCCGACCCCACCGACCACCAGGTGCTGGACGAGGTGCAGCGCCTGAGCGGCCTGCGGCCGTCGCCCGTGGTGGCCCTGGCGTCCAACATCCGCGAGGTGCTGGAGCAGGCCACGTCCAGTCTGCCGCCTGCCCCCGCTGGCGACTTGGCCTTACGCCTGGCCCTGAGCCATCTGGCCCTCCGGGGCGCCACCCACGTATACGTGGAGCCCGGGCCGGGCCGCACGGTCCGGGTCCGCTACCGCACCCCCTCGGGGGTCTTCCCCGCGGAGGGCCCGCCCGTGCCCTGGGAGTTCCTGGCGGAAGTGGGGCGCGCCGCGCTTCCGCACGCGGCCTTGAACGTAGAGGTCGTACTCCCGGACAGGTCCGTGGAGGCCGCCCTGCGGGTGGTGCACACCCGCTGGGGCGCGGGGCTGGCGGGTCCCCTGATCCCCCTCCCTTCTGACCCTTCCCGGGACGACGCGGGGTTGCCCTCGGAGGTGTGGGGTCAGGTGGAGTCGGTCCTTGAGTCCGGAGGGACGGTGCTGCTGACAAGCCCGGATGCGGGGCTGCGCCTCCGCCTCGTGCGCTCTGCCGCCGCCCGGTTCGCGTCCCGGTGGGGCGGGGTGGTGGTGCTGGCAGGCCCTGCCGCTACCAGGCCCCTGCCCGGGGTGGTGGAAGTCCCTGCGGCCGAGGCCCTTTCCTGGCAGGCCCTGCGGCCGGACACCCTGGTGGCCGAAGTCCCCCGCGACCACGTCCCCGGCCTCATCGCCAGCAGGTGGCCGGGCCAGAGGCTCGTCCTGGCCCTGCCGGGCTACCGCGCCCTGCACGCCCGTTCCGCCGTGTGGGACCCGCACGGGGCCGCCCTCGCGCCTCTCCGCGGGGTGCTCGCCGCGGTGGCCCTTCCGGCTCTGTGCGGCTGCGCGGAGAAGCACCACTCCCCCTACCTCCGGTGGCCCGTCCCGCAAGCCCCACAGGCTTGGGCCTCGCCCGTGGGGTGCGAGCTGTGCCGGTACACGGGGTACGCAGGCGAGGCGGTGGCGTACGAGTGGGAGCCCGCGGAGGGGCAGGGCACGACCCTGGACTCCACCGCACGCGCCCTGGCGGAGTCGGGTCGGGTGCCTCCTCAACTCCTGGTACCGCTGTTGGAGGGCTGACGTGGACATCACGGAACTGTTGGTCTTGGCAAAGGACAAGGGAGCTTCCGACCTCCACCTCACCGTGGGGACCCCGCCCAAGCTGCGGGTCCACGGGGAGCTCGTGGACGTGCCGGGCTGGCCGCCCCTTTCCCGCGAAGACGTGCACGCCATGATCTACGACATCCTCACGGACGCCCAGAAGGCCAAGTTCGAGGAGCACCTGGACCTGGACTTCTCCGTGGAGCTGGAAGGCCTGGGGCGCTTCCGGGTGAACGTGTTCTCCCAGCGCCTGGGCCAGGGCGCGGTCTTCCGGCTGATCCCGTCCCACATCAGGAGCATCCGGGAACTGGGCCTGCCCCCGGTGCTGGAGGACCTGGCCCTGCGGGACCGGGGGCTCATCGTGGTGACCGGCCCCACGGGCTCCGGGAAGTCCACCACCCTGGCGGCCATGGTGGACCTCATCAACCAGCGCCGCACCGCCCACATCATCACCTTGGAGGACCCCATCGAGTTCGTGCACGCCCACAAGCGCAGCATCGTAAACCAGCGGGAGGTGGGTGTGCACGCCCGCTCCTTCGCCGCGGGGCTCAGGGCGGCCCTCCGGGAGGACCCCGACGTCATCCTGGTCGGCGAGATGCGGGACCTGGAGACCATCGCCCTGGCCCTCACCGCGGCGGAGACCGGGCACCTGGTGCTCAGCACCCTCCACACCAGCGGCGCGGCGCAGACCGTAAACCGCATCATCGACGTGTTCCCCAGCCACCAGCAGGAGCAGGTCCGGGTCCAGCTGGCGGAGTCCCTGGTGGGGGTGGTGGCGCAGCTCCTGCTCCCCACCGCGGACGGAGCGGGCAGGGTCCCCGCGGTGGAAGTGATGGTGGCCACCCCCGCCATCCGCAACCTGATCCGGGAGAGCAAGGTGCACCAGATCCTCTCCGCCATCCAGACGGGGGCGAAGGACGGCATGCAGAGCCTGGACCAGAGCCTCCGGCACCTCCTGAAGACCGGCCGCATCACCGCGGAGGTGGCCTACCGCTGGGCCACCGACAAGCACGCCTTCGGCCGCGAGGCGCCCGCTGCCGCCCTGGCCGCGTGGGGGACCCCGTGAGCCAGGCGCCGCCCCCCGTGGAGCTGCGGGCCGCGGACCTGCTGGCCGGGATGGCCCCGCGGGACGCCAGCGACCTGTACGTGAAGGTGGGGTCCCCGCCCGCCTACCGGGTCCACGGGAAACTCGAGCTCCTCCCCGGCCCCAAGGTCACCCCGTCGGCCGCGGAGGCCTGGGTCCGGGAGATCCTCGACTCGGACCAGCTCGCCCAGCTGCACCGGGAAGGCAGCGTGGACCTGGCTTACAGCCTGCCGGGAGTAGGACGCTTCCGGGTCAACGTGTACCGGCAGCGGGGGACGGTGGCCTTCGTGGCCCGGCGGGTCCGGACCGACATCCCGTCCTTCGAGGACCTGGGCCTGCCGGAGGTGCTGAAGGACCTAAGCATGCGCAAGCGGGGGCTGGTCCTGGTCACCGGCCCCACCGGCAGCGGCAAGTCCACCACCTTGGCTGCCATGATCGACTACCGAAACCGGCACGAAGACGGCCACATCGTCACCATCGAGGACCCCATCGAGTTCCTCCACCCAGACAAGGGCAGCCTGGTGAGCCAGCGGGAGGTGGCCACGGACACCCCTTCCTTCCACCACGCCCTGCGGGCCGCCCTCCGGCAGGCTCCGGACGTCCTCCTCATCGGGGAGATGCGCGACCGGGAGTCTGCGGACGCGGCCCTGTACTTCGCGGAGACGGGTCACCTGGTCCTCAGCACCCTCCACACCATCAACGCGGCCCAGACTCTCGAGCGGCTTTTGGCTTTCTTTCCCCCGGACGGCACCCAGGAAATCCTGCACCGGCTGTCCATCACCCTGGAGGGAATCGTGTCCCAGCGCCTGATCCCCCGGGCGGACGGGCTGGGCAGGGTGGCGGCCCTGGAGGTCTTGGTGGCCACCCCCAGGGTCCGGGAGCTGGTCCGCAGGGGCGACGTGACCAGCCTCAGGCAGGCCATCCAGGCGGGGGTCCAAGAGGGCATGCAGACCTTCGACCAGGCCCTGTACGACCTCTACCGCCGGGGGCTGGTGACCGCGGAGGAAGCCCTGCGGTGGGCGGACTCCCCCAACGACCTCCGGCTGCGGCTCCGCGGCCTGGTCGGGTAGACCACTCGAAAATGCTGCCACGACTACCTCGCCCGCACCTACCTGGCCACGGGGGAACGCCAGAAGGCCCTGGAGCACTACGAGATCCTGCGGCGCCTGGACCCGCGGATGGCCGAGCGCCTCTTCCGCGCCACCCAGGCCAATGACCCGGACCTGGGAAGCTCCGAGTATCTGGGAAATCCCTCCGCCGGAAGGCCGGACCGGGGTCCCCAAAAATCGCTGCGCGATTTTTGGGGTGGTCTAGGTCGGGGGTCTCCTCCTGCTGGCATCCTGCGGGTCCTGTGGCCCCGGGGCTCCGTGGGCGGGTTCGCCTTCGAAACCGTCCTGCTGCGGTGCGCCGCGGCTCTGGTGGCTGCAGGCGGTGGACGCTGGTCCCTGGCCGCGGGAAGTTTTCCCGCTCGTAGCCACCCCAACAAGACGCGCACCCCTCTTCGCGGTACTAAAATCGTGGCGGAAACCGTCACGGGGGAGGCGCGTGGACATGGAGGAACGCCGCCTAGAAGGATTCCACGGGGAGGTTGCGGAAGAAGAGTTCGACGAACAGGGCGACCTGTCGTTGACGACGGACGAGGAGGCGGAGGACATGTACGGCGAGATGGAAACACCCACCGCGCCGGCACCTGCGGAACCCACGCCCGCGGCGCCCGCGCCCGCAGCACCCAAGCGCAGGCCCGCGGCCAGGAGGAAGGCCGCAAAGCCGGCTGCGAAGGCGGCCAAACCGGCCAGGAAGGCGGCTCAGCCGGCCAGGAAGGCGCCGGCCAAGAAACCCGCCCGCAGGCCCGCGGCGAAGAAGGCCACGCCACGCCGGGCGGCCCGCAAGGCCGCCACCGCCCGGAAGCCCGCGGCGCGGCGCACGGCCCGCCGTCCCGCGGCCAAGCGGACCGCCTCGCGGCGGGGCACCCGCCGCGGAGCCCGCCGGTAGACCAGCCCCAAAATCGCCGCGCGGTTTTCGGGGCAGACGAGGCGACCGACCGAGCAGGAGGCCGCCGCGGGTGGCCTCCTGCGCTTTTCCGGGATGACCTACTTCGACTGCGTGGGCTTCCACCTGGAGCGGGCCTCAGACCTGCAGGTTTTAGCGGAGGAGGCTGCCCGCCTGGGCGGGCCTCTGCCCACGGAACCGGGCTTCGGCCTGCGGCGCTGGGAAGTGGGGGCAGGGGTGGAGCTGTGGGCGGAGGTAGGCCCCTCGGGACAGACCCTGGGTGTCCTGCCCTTCTTCCGCCCCGCCCTCAGCCACCGGGCAGCGGTGGTGGCCGTGGGTCAGGACCCCGACCACCCGGAGGAGGGCTGGGCGGAGCTGTGGCTGGATCCCCACGACCCCGAGGAGCCCTACAGCGGCCGGTTCCCCCTGGTCTGCGACTTGGTGGACTACCTGTGCGTGGCGCGCCTGTTGCAGGAGCTCCCGGCCACCGTGGACGTGCAGCTGGTGTGCTTCGCGGACTCCGTGACGGCTTACCAGGACGCCCTGGACTGGGCCGCGGGACAGAAGGCCACGGGTTTCCGGATGCCGCCCCACACCTTCGCCAGCACCTGGCACACCGCCGTGGACGAGGGCCCGGACCGGGAACGGCCGGAGGCCACCGCGTGGCTTGCAGGCAGCGTGGTGGAGGTGGAGCGCCGGACCAACCCCCGTACGCAGGTGGCCTTTCTGCGGCTGGTGGTGGACGTGGGAGGCCTGGCGGTGGAGGTGGTGGCGCCGGAGCCCCTGGCCTCCGGGGTCCAGGTAGGCTGGCTGGTGCAGGCCGGCTGCTGGGTTCTGGGGCGGTTCCCGGCCCTCGAGGTCGCCGGCTAGGAGCGCCTCCCCGAAAAACCCCTCCGAGGGAGGGAACCGGGGTCTAGCTAGACACCCCGCGGTCCTGTCGTCAGCTGCCGAACAGGGCCCCCTCGTCCGCCCTCCGGTAGCTGTGGATCTCCTCCTCCCGGAACCACAGGCGGACTTCGAACTCTGCCTCCTCCAGCGTCCCGGAAGCGTGCACCAGGTTGCGGACCGGCCTCTGCTCCAGGTTGGCCAGGGTCGGAGAGTCGGTACTCCAGTCCCCCCGGATGGTCCCCGGCTCCGCGAAGATGGGCAAGGTCTTGCCCACCAGCTTGCGCACCGCACTCACCGCGTGTACCCCTTCCAGCACCGCGGCCACCACCGGCCCCGAAGCCATGAACTCGATGAGCCAGCCCCGGACCTGCCTGCCCACCTCCACGGGGTCCTCGGTACCCATGCGCTCCCGGACGTCCAGGCCGTACGCCTCGAAGGCCTCCTTCGTCTTCCCCCCGATGGTGCGCAGGAAGTCCTCCTCCGCGGGGTAGTGGCGTTCCAAGAGCTCCCGCGGGGCCCGCAGCATCTTCAGGGCCACCACCTTGAGCCCCGCCCGTTCGAAGCGGGCCAGGATCTCGCCCACCAACCCCCGCTGCACGCCGTCCGGCTTGACCACCACCAGCGTCCGTTCCCTCCTGGGGTCTTGCAAGGGCACACCTCCACCACCAGGCCTTGGTGGTACCAGGGTCTCACGACACGCCCGTGGACCGCTCGCGGCGCCGCGGCGCGCCGCGGGATCTCTGTATCCACGGAGGGAAGCCCCGGTACGCCGCGGAAGGGCACAGGTCCCGCAGGGGGCAGGCGGGACACCGGGGGTCCCGGGCGGTGCACACCTCCCGCCCGAAGTAGATGAGGCGCAGGGAAAACCTGGACCACTCCTCCGGGGGGACGTACCGCATGAGCTCCCGCTCGATGCGCTCCGGGTCCGTGTGGGACGTCAGGTTGAGACGTCGGCTGAGGCGGGCCACGTGGGTGTCCACCACGATTCCGGTTCCGTCGGGACGGGTGCGGGGCTGAGGCCACCCGGGCCAGCCTTCGATCTCCGCCGCCGCGAACAGCACGTTGGCGGTCTTGCGACCCACCCCGGGCAGCCTCACCAGGGCTTCCATGTCCGGGGGTACCTTCCCGGCGTGCTCCGCCACCAGGCGCCGGCTGCACTCCACCAGGGCCCTGGCCTTTTGCCGGAAGAATCCGGTGGGTCGGATGAGTTCTTCCACCGCGCCCGGGGCAGCCCGGGCGAGGGCCTGGGGCGTGGGGAACCTGCGGAACAGCTCGGGCGTGACACGGTTGACGGTCTCGTCCGTGCACTGCGCGGAGAGGATGGTGGCGATCAACAGTTCGAAGGGAGAGCGGTGGTGCAGGGGGATCGGGGGATCCGGGTACCTGGCCTTCAGGGCCTCCAGGATCCTCTGCACCCTCGTGCGGCGCCGTGCCTCCGGCTCCGCCGGCGGCTTGGTCTTTCCTGCCATGCCGCCTACAGAGTTCGACCCTTCCCCCGTGCCCCCTGCCCTGCAGGAGGAAGGCAGCCTGGAGGGCGTATAAAATCGGGCAGAACACGCGGTCGGACGCAGACGTTCGCGGAGCCGGAAAGGCTGCAGCGGAGGTGAGGCGGTGCGATTCGGACTCGCGCAGATCCGCTACCGTTGGGGCGAGAGCCGTTCGTGGGAGGAAGGCACCACGGACAACTTGGAGAAGGCGGTGGAGTTCATCCGCCGCGCGGGCCGGGAGGGGGCGGCGGTGGTGGCCTTCTCCGAGTACTTCCTGGGCAACGTCAAGCCCATGCCCATCCCGTGCCCCATCACCGAGCGCCTCAGCCAGGCGGCCCGGGAGGCCAACGTGTACGTCATCTGCGGGGCCACCCGGGAGCTGGTCCCCAAGCCCAAGGGATCCCGGAAAGCGCCCAAACCTCGCATCTGCTCCTTCGTCATCGCGCCCAACGGCAAGATCGTGAGCAAGCACTACAAACAGGTGTTCTACCCGACGGAGCGCGGGCTGTACGACCCCGGGCCCAACCGCCCCACCACCATCCACGGTGTGAAGGTCGGGATCCTGGGCGGCTACGAGCTCCTGGTGCCGGAGATCGCCCGCAGGCTCGCCAAGGCCGGGGCGGAGATCCTCGTGGTCCAGATGGTGGCGTCCTCGGACATGCCGTACATGCTGGAGACCATGCAGTCCGCGGTCCGGGCCCGGACCATGGAGCTGTTGATGCCGGTCCTGGCGGTGGGACAGTACGGGGAGTTCTACGGCGGCATCATGATGCAGGGGGGCAGCATCGCGTACGTGCCGGAACTCGGAAAGTTCCAGGGCAAGTGGGCTCCCAACGGCGCCCGCCTGGTGACCCGCATGGGGGAGTACGAGAACCTCCTGCCCGTGGACATCGCCCCGGAAACCGCCCGGGAGGTGCGGAAGAAGTTCTCCTGGTGGTGAGGCCTTGCGCCGGCTTTCGCGCCTGCGTGGCCGCACGGAGCAAGCCGGGTACGACGTGGCGATGGTGGGGCCCGGGGACGACTTCCGCTACCACGGAGGAACGTGTCCCCGGAAAACCCCTCCAGCGGAAGGAGACCGGGCCCCCCCAAAAGCGCGCCGCGATTTTGGGGGTGGTCTCGACCACCCCAAACGTCCCGCAGGGACGTTTGGGGACCCCGGTCCGCCCATGGGCAGCGTTTTTCCGAGACAAGCTCCTAGGAGCGTGTCCCGCTTCAGCCGGGCCGGTACACCATGACCACCTCCACCCGGTCCCCCCGGTCTTTGCGGATAGCGAAGGAGATGCCCAGGCCGGGGTAGGCCAGGATCAGGGTATTCCGGTCCTCCTGCCCGTGGGAGGGAGGCCCGAAGGCCGCCAGCACCTCGTCCTTGCTGCTGCCCACCCCCACACCCTGGGCCGTGCGGTACTCCGGGCTGTCCACAAACACCGCGTCCACGCGCCCCTCCCTGTCCAGCCGCACCGTCAGGCCTCGGGCGGGCCAAGCGATCCTGGCCCCCTCCCGCGGCCGCACGGGCCCCACAGGAGGGCCCAGGTGCGGGACCAGTTGCTCCAGACGCATCCCGAGGGACACGGGCCCCACCGCCCGGCCGGGGACGATGAGGAAACCAGACCGCGGCGCAGCCCAGCCGGGGAGGGCGACCCCGAGCACGGCCGCCAGGGCCGTGGACACCGTCCGGAAGGCTCTGTTAGAATCCATCTGGCCCGCGCCCGTAGCTCAACTGGACAGAGCATCTGACTACGGATCAGAAGGTTGGGGGTTCGAGTCCCTCCGGGCGCGCCACCTCCTTTCCTGGTACGTGTCCGGGTCCCGCGCGGTTCGCACCCACCAGGGGCTTTCGCTCTGTCAGGACCGGTCCCCCTCAAGGGGTTCCCCGTCGGCTCCTACAGGCGCACCAGCTCTGCGGGCGGGCAGCCTGCGCCTTCCGTCCCCGGCTCCGAGCCGCAAGCTACCTTCCGGGCCAGGTGCGCTTCTTCTGCGGTCGCGGGCAGGAACTCCACCTCACGGAAGGCGTGGCTGAGGGCCCGCACCTGCACGAACCACACCACGTACCGCTCGGGTACGGGGACCCGGCGATCCAGCCAGCCCGCCACCTCCCCGGGCCAGATCCACACCCGCGCCCTGCGGCCGAAAGACCTTGCCACCCACAGGGCCTGCAGCGCCCCCTCCATGGCTGCCGCCGCGGGGTCTGCGCCGGCCCGCACCCCTCCCAGCCGGCGCAGCACCCTCCCTTCCGGCGCCAGCACCGCGGCCCCGTAGCAGGCGCCCTCCCGGCCAGGGAAGGCCCCCAC